>Ga0256371_100001_pt1 | contig 86293 bp, 72 predicted proteins | sample SI3MviralmetaG_FD_190079 | JGI IMG/M metagenome (GOLD analysis project Ga0256371, IMG submission 190079) | Sea-ice brine viral communities from Beaufort Sea near Barrow, Alaska, United States - SI3M | ecosystem: Environmental > Aquatic > Marine > Coastal > Brine | place: USA: Alaska | collected...
AGTTAAATTTGTGTTTGTTATAGGCATTTTGAGCATCAATCCAGATCGGCCCGGCCTTTCCATAGCCGACTGCATTGCCATCTATTGACAGAACCGGTCCAATTTCTTTACTCGAACTGGTTATCCACACTTCATCGGCATTTAACAAAGCATCCAACGACATAGTCTCCTCTCGCATCTCATAATCTGTGTAATGCTTTATTGCGTCTATCGCAATTCGTCTTGTTATACCCGGGAGTAAGTGATTATTCAGCGGTGGTGTTAAAATTATATCGTTTTTTACCATAAACACATTACAAGCGGCAGCTTCGGTAATCTCTTTATTTTCGTTATATAAAATTATTTCATCAACACCGGCATCTTGCCCTTGCTGAAAGTGCATCACATTGCCCAATAATGATGTCGACTTTATATGACAGCGTTGCCACCGCAAGTCTAGTCCAGTAGTCACATGATATCCCTTCACTTTTTCACTAGTGGCATCTTGACTTGGGGGAGTATCAAACGCGTAGGCAAATACGGTGGGCGCTACGTTTTTAGGGTATGCATGAAAACGCTTAACATCAGTACCTCGGCTAACATGCACGTAAACGCCTTGCGATTTAGACTGCTGTTGGGAAATAAGCTCGCGAATAATGTCAGCCCAGACGTCAGTGTTAACCTCATAATTGATACCAACATCATGTAATCCATTTTTCATTCTTTCGAGGTGCAGACTCAAGCCAACCGGCTTTCCGAGATACGTAGGAATGACTTCATAAATTCCGTCGCCAAATAAAAACCCCCTATCCATGGGCGAAATCTTAGCTTCACTGGCATCAACAAACTCCCCATTTAAATAGACTTTATTCATTGTTTCTCATCCCTAATATGTTGATTTTGAGCGAAAGTTTTTATTCTTATATGGCGAAGTAGCCACTCTTGCCTTGCTGTAAAGAGATCACACTCTTCAAATCGAATGGTGCTGCCAGGTCGACACTGGCCCAATTCTGGTAAATCGGCTGCAATAACACTCCCTATTTTAGGGTAACCACCAATAGTCTGTCTCTCCGCCAACATGATGATGGGTAATCCACTGGGTGTTATTTGTATTGCGCCATTAGCGATACCCTCAGAATAGAGCTTCACTGCGACCGCACCGATAGATTTACCTGTTAGCCTTATACCCATATTACTGGCTTCATTGCTGACAGTAAATCGTTGGTTAAAGAAGCACACCTTCATTTTATGATCAAACAGTGTCTGTTGATAGCCCAAGACGATCCGCACAACATATTCTTTTGCTAATCGCGTCGAAGGGATCTGCATTTTTGCGGCGGTCTTGTGTGCAATAAAATCATTTTTAGCTGAATCACGTGTTAACTGATTATCAGGCACGAGATTATTGATTGAAGCATTTTCGGTTACAACAGATGATACTGCGGCGCTCTCATAATCAACGTGATCACCGACCTGAAATCCTTTGCCGTCAAAATTCATCCCACCGGTTTTTTCTCGAGCCACTGCGCAACAAGAATCCAGAAAAGTCTTTACCCTAAAAGGTCGGTCGCACGCGATGTAATTCCTGGCACCTAGCACAGGTTGCATGATTTTCAGTGTAGTGCCTTTGTGCCAAGCTATCTTATGATTCAAGCGTTGAGGAACATCGTTAATAAGAACCCGCGCTTGAGCGCCCGTAATTGCAATCTGAGTGTCATGCGTTGCAGCAGCCACAAACTCACCAAGAAGCACTTCAATCGTTGGATTTGTAAAAGGCACTCCTATAATGGCATTTGCCAGCAGATGACTATTTGTGTCAAGCGCACCTGATTGGGTGAAGCCTTTATGCTTGTGCCCCACTCTTCCTAAGTCGGTGAATCGTGCACTGAGACCCGTAGCTACTATTTTCACGAATATACCCAATTTATATATTCACTTTCAGTTATAGGATAGAACTCAACACAGTCCCCGGTCTTCAACAGTGAATCAAGAACTCTACTTTTTGTAGTATTTACATCTGTAGCACTAAACAGCAGCTCAAGTGGAGTGTAACCAATAATATGCCAGCCACCGGGCGATTCATCTGGATAGATGGCCGTTTGGCGATCGGCGATGGCAACAGCCCCTTTGGGCACTTTTAGACGAGGTTTGCTCAATCGCGGTTGCGAAAGTTCCATGGGTAATTCACCTAAGTATGCAAAACCAGGCATAAAGCCAGTCGCAAATACCCGATATGGATTTGCATAATGCAAGGTAATCACCGTGTCTTCACTTATGTTTTTATCTTTAGCTACTTTAGCCAGGTCAGTCTGAAGTGAGGTCAACTCATAGCAAACGGGAATTCTATGAATACGTCTGGATGTCGATAACGTTGATTCCCCTTTATGACTTAGTTTAGCCATTTGCGCACGATTAACCTGTCTTGCGTCGGTTACATTTTCACCTATGCAACGGCTAATTTCCATATCAGTATTAATAACCAGTTTCTTCACAAATGCATTAACAGCAATATGATCTGTTTCATAAAGTGAAAACTCGATAAGCAACGAAGTATAAGATGGAATGTATTCACAAAGCCAAGGCGGTCTGTTGCCCAATAGAGCTCTAGTCAAAATTTCAATAATCTTATTAGCTGTTGCAAGCCCTATCTCAGTGTCGTCGACATATACAATGACACAGCAATCTGAAGCCGTTCTAATTTCAATAAGTTCTTGCTGGTTTTTTATGGTCATAGCAATACTATTTAGCCGCGTTGGTTTTGCAATAACGTTCTTATTTTCTCGACTGTGTGCATTGCTTCTGGAGTATCACCATGCACACAAATTGTATCAGCATGGATAGCTAAAACAGCGCCGCTCTCAGTAATCACCTCATTGCATTGAATTAGGCGTCGAGCCTGTTCAACTGACTCAGCAGCGCTCAATACTGCTCTTGGGTGGCTGCGTGGTGACAGCAAACCTGAATCCAAATACAAGCGATCACAAAAAGCTTCAAATATGAGGGCTACATCAAGCTCTTTAGCTTCAATATGCAAAGCTCCGTTTTGATTACCCGCTTGGACTACCAAGGGTAAGTTACTATAGAAACCTGCAATGGCGGCAAATACAGCGGATCTAACCGTTGGATCCGACATCATGTCATTATAAAGTGCGCCATGAGGCTTTACATAGCCAACCTCTTGGCCTTGGCACTTTGCAAGCCCATCCAATGTCGCTATTTGGGCTTGAATGATGAGTGTTAGCTCTTTGGGTGGAACACGCATACTCCGACGCCCAAAACCCTGTAGGTCTGGATAGGAAGGATGGGCGCCAATGAGTACGTTGTGATTTGCAGCCAACGCAATAGTATTATGCATGACAGTCGGGTCTCCCGCATGACCTCCGCAAGCAATATTTGCCATATCGATGTAAGGCATAATATCGATATCAGCATCGAACTGCCAATGCCCGTAACTCTCACCTAAATCGGCATTTAATTTCATAGAACCCAAATTAACAATGATGTTGAAAAATTCAATGCTGTTATACTAAAGCTATAACGTTAAAAAATCATGTAAAAGAGAGTCTTAAATGCCAATTATTGGTCAAGTGAATGATTTGATCGTCACCGACGAGCTTCCCTTTGGTTACACTTTGTCTTTTTCAGGGTTGCAAACTAAAATAGATGAGTCTGTATTTCTGCCGCTGAGTGATACAAATGGCCAATTTGTTGAGGGACAAACGCTTCAAGCATTTGTGTATTACGCACAAGATGGGAGTTTACACGCAACGCAAAAAGACATGCCGATAAGAGTAAATGACTTTGCCCTTCTCACCTGCACCGGCGCGACTGATTTCGGCGCATTTTTCGATTGGGGAGTAGAGCGAGATTTACTGGTACCTAAATCAATGCAACATAAACCGATGGATATTGGTTTAAGCTATGTTGTTTACTTATTAGATGAACCTGATAATAGAAAAATGATCGGTTGTACAAAACTCTATCGCTTTTTAGATGAAACAACAGATGATTTGTCGATCGGTGAAGCCGTCTCCATTATTGTTTTTGACGAAACTTCTTTAGGCTTTAAATGTGTTATCAACAAACAATATCAAGGCTTGCTATTCAAAAGCGATTTATTTAAGAGACTCGCTGTTGGCGATCAACTCACCGCCTATGTAAAACATATTCGAGAAGATGGTAAAATTGATTTGTCTTTGCAAAAAGAAGGCAAAGAAGCGAGAAGTGATTTAGCAACGCAAATTATGGATGACTTAGTTGCGCATGGAGGTATGTCTACTGTCACAGATAAAAGTTCTGCTGATGAGATATTTGCTCGTTACCACGTGAGTAAAGGTGCTTATAAACGCGCAATTGGTACGCTTTACAAAGATAAAAAGATATTATTAAGCAAAACGCATATTTCTATAGTAGAAAATAACTAAATACAACGTTTAGGTGAATAAATGAAAGCAACTGTCGTATGGGAGCCCTCTGAGGATGGTTTGGGTTTTGTAGGTGAGATGGATAATGGCCGTAAACTTACACTAGACGGAAATGGTAAAAACCTCTCGCCGATGGAGGCTGTGTTAATTTCAGTAGGTGCTTGTTCTTCTGTTGATGTCGTTGAAATTATGCGCAAGTCGCGCCAAGTAATGCATGGTTGTTATTGTGAATTGGAAGCCGAGAGAGCTGAATCTGCGCCAAGAAAATTCACCAAGATACACGCTCATTTCGTCGTTCAAGGTAGCGATATAAATGAAAAACATTTAGCAAGAGCGGTACAGTTGAGTACAGAGAAATATTGTTCTGTCATGCTAATGTTGACTGGTAATGTGAGCATTACAACAAGCTTCGCAATAAAAGACAGATAATTTACTGAGTTCGTTGGCTTTTTTAAGTAAGCCGGTTTGTGTTGATAAACAGCACAAGGTAATGAATGATAAATTTTATGACAAAAAAATCCCGTTAACAGCATATTTATTAAGTATCACCTCCGTTGCTGGCTATCTGGCTGGCAATTACGCTAAGCTCCCACTATTACAATCATTAGAAAAAACGCCGAGCGGTCAACCGATAAATCGATAGTTAATTTACAGGTCGACACTTACGCTATTGACTGTATACCTTTTGGGTCATCTTCAGTGTCATCAATGTCGTCAAAATCACCATCTAAGCTGCCATCAACCAAACCAATATCTAATGACTTGGTTGGTGTAACACCTAGCTTTTTGAATTGTTCTGCTTGTCTGACTAAGTTGCCCCTCCCAGTAGATAATTTACCCATAGCCGCTTCATAAGCTTTCGCAGTAGCATCAACATTTCGACCTATTTTTTCCATATCTGTGACAAAACCATGGAATTTGTCATACATCTTGCGCGCTTGATCAGCTATTTTATTCGCATTTTGATTTTGGTATTCGTATTGCCATATATTATTAATTGTGCGTAAAGCAACAAGTAAATTGGTCGGACTAACTAACATTATCTGGTTATCAAGCGCTAGTTTTATAAGCTCTGGAGCGTGCTCAATAGCTGAAATAAAAGCGGATTCAATAGGAATAAACATAAGCACATAATCTAACGTTCTTACCCCTGTTAAATCTTGATAGTCTTTTTTACTCAAGCCTTTGACGTGGCCACTTATTGAATTTATATGCTCTTTAATAGCTCGTTGACGGTCATCATCATTTTTAGCATTGACATATCTTTCATGTGCAATTAGTGACACTTTAGAATCAATAACAATGTCTTTATCGTTAGGCAAATGCACAACGACATCCGGCTGGTAACGCTTACCATGGTCGTTTTTTAGCGACTTCTGAGTTTCATATTCATGCCCATTGCGCAATCCAGACTCGGTCAAAATACGCTCTAAAACAAGTTCGCCCCAATTACCTTGCTGTTTATTATCGCCTTTTAATGCGTTGGTGAGAGCGGCGGCTTCTTCCGTTATTTGTTTATTGAGTTCTTTTAAACTTAGTATTTCAGTTTTTAAGGAAGCCCTTTCCTGTCCTTCTTTAATGTATTGATCTGAAACTTGTCGCTTAAATGATTCGATTTGGTCTTTGAGTGGCGCGATAAGCTGCGTTATCCCAGATTCGCTTGTTTTCGTGAACTTTTCTGACTTTTGTTCAAATATTTTGTTAGCTAAATTCTCAAATTGTGTAGAAAGTTGTTTTTCAGCATTTTCAAGCAATGTTAATTTTTCAGAGAAACTCTTTCGCTCTTGCTCAAAACCCGCCTGCTGTGACTGGTAACTTGCTTGTAAGTTTGAGTATTGATAGTTTATTTCTTCTAACTTCGTTGAAAAAACTTCATTTTCGTTTTGCTTTCGTAGTAATTCATCTGCCTTTTGACTTAAGATCCCTATTTCGCGCTGATTGTCAGCGATAATACTTCTGCCTGTTTCTAACTGCTGCTTATAGTCAAGGTCACTTGTTTGAATTCTATCTCGAAGCTCGTCAACCTTAGATGCAGACAAGCTTAAAGATTGGCTATTTAGTGCGATTTGTTGTTTCAGGTCTTGTATTTCAATTTGATATTCATTTTTTTGCTCATTAAGTTGAGCAATGTATGTGTCTTCTTGTTGCACTCTTTCAGTTTGATGCATTATGACGATCGAGTCGAATTGACGCTTTGATCCAGAGCGCATTATCAACCAAACTAGCAATAAGCTGACAAAGCCAGCAATGCCAGAAGCAATGGCAACTTCAATATTCATAAACGGCTGTAACATAAGCAACTTATCCTTGTAGAGTCTTTATATGTTGGTAAGCAAAAGCGCTTAATCATAAATTTCTTATTTTAATGATTAAATCCAAGTTGACTAACGAAAAATGAAAAGATGATTGCAAGGTCCCGTCACAATCATCTTGAGGGACCCTACTTCCTTGCTGCATCAGCTGAGTGTGAACTGATGAATTAAATAGATATTATTTTCTTCTCAAAGCCGCATCTAAATCAGCGATGTTTGCTTTCCAAATAGCCGGACCTATTTCATGTGCATTCGCGCCTGTGCTGTCTACAGCAACAGTCACTGGCATGTCGACAACATCAAACTCGTAAATAGCTTCCATTCCTAAATCCTCAAATGCAACGACGCGTGACTTTTTAATTGCTTTAGATACAAGGTAAGCCGCACCACCCACAGCCATTAAATAAACAGCTTTGTGCTTAGCAATACTTTTTACCGTTGCTGGGCCGCGTTCTGCTTTACCAATCATACCAATTAGGCCTGTTTGTTCCAGCATCATGTCAGTGAACTTGTCCATACGTGTGGCTGTAGTTGGGCCTGCAGGACCGACTACTTCGCTACCAACCGCATCCACAGGACCAACGTAATAAATAAACCGATTAGTTAGATCGACACCTTGCGGCAATCCTTCTCCATTATCTAACATTGTTTGAATGCGCTTGTGAGCCGCATCTCGGCCAGTTAACATTTTACCGCTAAGTAGAACCGTTTCCCCAACCTTCCAATCCTGAATATCAACTTTGGTAATATTGTTGAGATTGACCCGTCGTGTGTTTTTACTGACTTCCCAAGTCACTTCTGGCCAGTCTTCTAATCTAGGTGGTTGCAGCTCTGAGGGCCCTGAACCATCTAGGTAAAAATGTGCATGGCGTGTTGCCGCACAGTTTGGGATCATAGCAACTGGCTTAGATGCGGCGTGCGTTGGCATTGATTTTATTTTGACGTCAACAACGGTTGTTAAGCCACCCAAGCCCTGCGCACCGATCCCCAAGTCATTTACTTTTTTGAATATATCTAAACGCAGTTTCTCTTCAGTAGTAACTGCACCACGCTCCATTAGCTCTTGAATATCAACTGGGTCCATCAAGCTTTCTTTTGCTAAAACAGCAGCCTTTTCGGCTGTGCCGCCAATGCCTATTCCTAACATGCCTGGAGGACACCAACCTGCACCCATCGTCGGTAATGTCTTGACTACCCACTCTGCAATATCATCGCTTGGATTCAGCATAACCATTTTCGATTTATTTTCTGAACCGCCGCCTTTGGCGGCGATCATCACTTCTATTTTATCGCCTTTAACAGTGTCAATGTGCACAACTGCAGGCGTATTGTCTTTGGTATTAATACGTTTACCCGCAGGATCAGAAACAATCGACGCTCTTAACGGATTATCAGGATTAAGATAAGCACGGCGAGTTCCTTCATCAACCATTTCTTGAACGGTCATGTCTGTCTTATCCCAACTTATTGCCATACCAATTTTAACAAAACAAGTCACAATACCAGTATCTTGACAAAGTGGACGCTTGCCTTCGGCAGACATTCTTGAATTAATTAAAATCTGCGCCATCGCATCTTTTGCAGCCTGGCTCTCCTCTCGATTATAAGCAGCCTCAACAGCCTTTACGTAATCTAAAGGATGATAATATGAGATGAATTGAAGTGCATCTTCAATACTGTCTATAAAGTCTTGTTGACGAATGACGGTCATGATGTCCTCTGTTTTTTTCAAAGATTAATATGGTTTTGATAATTAGCCGAGTATACTACCTATCGACTGATTATTTCTCCCAAAAAACCCGATTATTTACGAGGTTAACATTGTCACTACCAATTTTCATTGAAGAGTGCCCCGAACTTGAAGGGATCCCCGCAATACAAGTATTCTCTCATTATCAGCATTTACCTTGGGCAATGTTGCTCGATACTTGTAATAACCAATTAAGCGACGGTCGTTACGACATTATTGTGCATTCTCCTATTGCAAAGCTGGTAGTTAAAGATAAGCAACTGATCGAATCTGCAATTAAAGGTTGGACAAGTTTACTTAAAATCAAGTCAGAAAAGGTTAATCATTGCCCATTTGAACGTTTAGAGGCAATCCACACTCAATTTAAAGTAATGGTTGCCCCTCCTGAGGCCAGCCCACTGCCTTTTTTATGTGGAGCCTTAGGCTACTTTAATTACGATTTAAATATACAGTTAGACGGCATACAAGACCACAATATGGAACAGTATTCATCGCCTGACTTAGCTGTTGGCATTTATGACCAAAGCTTAATTTTTGATAATAAAACAAACAAAGTTTACTGCTGTTATCTCGACGCAGAGCGAGCTGAGCAGCTGAAAAATATCAATCTAAATAACGATAAATTTGATAGCCCAAATCATTCAGAAAAATTTAAGCAATTAAGCCATTGGCTTGCCAATCAAACAGAGTCTGAATACTGCCAAAAATTGCAAAAAGTAGACGACTATTTGCATTCCGGTGATTGCTATCAAATAAACTTTGCTCAACGCTTTGAAGCGACTTATCAAGGCTGTGAGTGGCAGGCGTATAAATTACTGCGGAATGTTAATAAAGCTCCCTTTTCATCATTTATTAGGCTTGAGAACAGCTGTATTTTAAGTGTTTCACCTGAACGCTTCTTGCAAGTAAAGGGAGGCATGGTAGAAACCAAACCAATTAAAGGAACACGTAAGCGAGCGCAAAATAGTGAAGAGGATAAAAAGCTAAGTGAAGAATTACTTAGTTCAGAGAAAGATAGGGCTGAAAACCTCATGATCGTAGATTTGCTTAGAAACGATCTAAGTAAACATTGTGAGCCACACTCAGTTGTCGTCCCTGCGCTATTCAAACTAGAGAGTTATCCTGCAGTTCACCATATGGTCAGCACAATTTTAGGTAGACTTAAGGCGACATCTTCACCTATTCAATTACTAAAAGGAGCTTTTCCTGGAGGTTCGATTACAGGCGCTCCAAAGCACAGAGCTATGCAAATCATCCAGGAACTTGAACCTAATAAACGCAGTATATACTGTGGTAGCATAGGATATATTGGCATCCGCAACGACATGGATACTAGTATTTGTATTCGCACAGTCCTAGCAGAAAATAATCATCTTTATTGTTGGGCTGGTGGCGGTATTGTACTAGATTCAGATATTGCCAGTGAATACCAAGAAAGCTTAGATAAAGTTGCCAAAATATTACCTATACTTGAAGAAACCATGAAGATAGATGAGCCACCTCAAGAAAGCATGGTCAAGGCAACTGCGGTGACAGTAGATTATTAACATGAAGTGGATAACCCAACAGCATGAATGAAAAATATTTTCTATCTAAATTTCACCTTCCTTGGTCCGCAGGACCCTCGCTTGACTTCCCGTTTCCAGTAAAAACTCGGCCAGCGGCCGTTCTTATTTGCTTGCAGCCTCCACTTGAGAACTTACAGGTGTTGTTTACTCAACGGGCAAGTCATTTGAATCATCATGCGGGGCAGATAAGCTTTCCTGGAGGCAAATATGAAACCTCTGATGACTCCTTAGTGCAAACTGCGCTGCGAGAAGCTGAGGAAGAGATTGGCTTATCATCAGATAAAGTTCGTATTCTTGGTACCCTTCCTGAGTATAAAACCATTAGTGGTTTCGCTGTTTTACCCGTTATTGGTATTTTAGATGAGACACTTGATCTTGAAATTGACTTAACAATTGATGAAAATGAGGTTAGTAGAGTATTTCAGGTACCACTGTCACACCTAATGAATCAGCAAAATTATTTTGTACATCATGTTGAGCGGCGCAAGCAATCATTTCCTGTCTATTTTATTCAATATCAAAATGACCTTATCTGGGGTGCAACGGCCGGAATGACAGCGCTACTATGCAAACATGTAGAATTTTATTCGTAGTTAAAAAGCGACTTTGTTAGACATGCTTTCTCCTCATATATTCTTCATCCAATGCGCTTACATTCAAGCAAACTAATTATTAACCAATAACATTGCATTAACATTTCTAATGCAACTCATTAGCAAATCTCATTTGTTTATTCGTGAAACTATGTAAGACTGACCGTGGATGAAATTAATAGTTAAGCGATAAAGAATGATCAGTGTTTTTGATATGTTCAAGGTGGGCATTGGCCCATCAAGTTCCCATACTGTTGGGCCTATGCGCGCAGCAGCTGCTTTTTGCGAAGTATTGAAGCAGGCAGAGGTTTTTAACCAAATAACCGCTGTAAAGACCGAGTTATACGGCTCATTAGGTCAAACAGGCAAAGGCCATGGCACTGGTAAAGCGGTTATCTTAGGATTGCTTGGCTATTTACCGGAGAACGTGCCGGTGAAAGAAGTAGAGAGTATGTTAACGCAAGTTGAAACAGCTCAAGCGTTAAAGCTTAATCAAGAGCATCAGATTATTTTTCCGAAAAATGGAGCCATTGTGTTTCACCGAAGAAAAACGCTTTCTTTGCATTCTAATGGCATGACATTCTTTGCATTTGCTGGTACTGAGTGTGTAATACAAAAAACGTATTATTCAATAGGCGGCGGTTTTATCATCGAGGAATCTGAGTTTGAAGCTCAAAAAGCCGAAAAATTTGCCGAACAGCAAGTTAACGCCCCATTTCCATTTTCAACAGCCACTGAACTAATGCAAATATGCCACGATAATGGATTTTCTATTAGCACGTTGATGATTAGAAATGAAATGTCGATAATGTCAGAAGAAGTTCTCAGAAAGCGCTTAGTCTATATTTGGGAAGTTATGAAGGAGTGTGTGCAAAATGGCATTAACACTGAGGGCATTCTGCCTGGTGGATTAAAAGTGCATCGCCGAGCTTACGGTTTATATCGAAAGCTAAAGAATGAAAACAATAATGACCCTATGCAAGCAATGGATTGGGTCAATTTATTCGCCCTTGCTGTAAACGAAGAAAACGCTGCTGGTGGCAGAGTCGTGACAGCACCGACCAACGGCGCCGCAGGCATTATTCCAGCGGTATTGTGCTACTTTGACAAATTTATTAAACCCGTTGACGACGATACAGCTTGTCGCTATTTATTAACTGCCGCAGCTATTGCGATTTTATATAAAAAGAACGCATCAATTTCAGGCGCAGAAGTCGGCTGTCAGGGCGAAGTCGGCGTTGCTTGCTCTATGGCTGCTGGCGCGTTAACGGAAATACTCGGTGGCTCGGTGGCTGCAGTTGAGAACGCAGCTGAAATTGGTATGGAGCACAATTTAGGGTTAACTTGCGACCCTGTAGGCGGTTTAGTTCAAGTGCCGTGTATTGAGCGAAACGCAATGGGCGCGATTAAAGCAATTAATGCATCTCGTCTTGCTGTAAGAGGCGCCGGTAATCACAAAGTGTCGCTGGATAAAGTAATTAAAACCATGTGGGAAACTGGCAACGACATGAAGACTAAATATAAAGAAACGTCCAGAGGCGGCTTAGCTGTAAATATTATCGAGTGCTAATAACTCGATAATAGTTAACTACGCAGTTGGGCAGTGGCAAACACCTTATCTATTTTACAGGTAAGGTTAGCCCTTTAAACATTTTCTCAACTTCTTCATTATTCTTTTGCATCATCGCTTTTTCTACCACATCTTTGGTTAGATGCGGTGCAAAGCGTTCTATAAACTCATACATGTAATTTCTAAGGAAAGACCCTTTTCTAAAGCCTATTTTTGTTGTGCTGTAATCAAACAAATGACTTGCATCAATTTTAACCAGATCAGAATCTAGATCTTCGCTAACAGCCATAGATGCAATCACACCTATACCCACCCCTAACCTTACATAGGTTTTAATAACATCTGCATCAGTAGCCGTAAACACTATTTTAGGTTCTAAACCAGCAAGGTTAAATGCTTGGTCGAGCTCTGAGCGACCAGTAAAACCGAATACATAAGTAACCAAAGGGTACTTAGCTATATCCTGTATGGTGATCGATGCTTTTTTCGCTAGTGGATGATCTTTATTGACAATAACCGACCGATTCCAGTGATAACAAGGTAACATTACCAAATCGTTATAAAGGTGCAATGACTCTGTCGCAATCGCGAAGTCAGCCTCACCTTTAGCCGCTAAGTCGCTTATTTGTGAAGGTGTGCCTTGGTGCATATGTAAAGATACTTTTACGTATTTAGACATAAAACCCTTAATTACATCAGGCAAAGCGTAACGAGCCTGAGTATGCGTGGTTGCTATATTTAACTTACCTTGGTCTGGCAATGTGTGCTCTCGAGCAACCGCTTTAATACTTTCTACTTTAGCAAGTATTTCACGCGATATATTAATCACATCCTTACCTGCATCTGTCACATGGGTAAGATGTTTGCCACTTCTGCCAAATATTTGAATACCTAGTTCATCCTCGAGCATTCTTACTTGTTTACTAATACCTGGTTGAGAAGTAAAAAGCGCTTCAGCAGTGGCTGATACATTTAGGTTATTGTTCAGCACTTCGACGATATATCTTAATTGTTGTAATTTCATTAAATAACCTAATGGTTGTTATTACTGTAGTTAGCATCTTTGCTTTATTCTCTTTATAAACAAATAATAGACAATTTAAAACAAATTTGCATAAGAATTTAGTAAAACATTCGTCTAACCAACGATTCACCTAAAAATTTTGGACTGTTGATAACTTGGTATTCTTTTAAAATGCGGCTGTAATGCATTGGTGGCGCAGAATTTACTAAATTGGTCGATAACATTATAGAGATTGAAAAAAGGTGAGCTATACCAGACAATCAGCAACTTAACGTCGGTAGACAAGCCGACGACCGAATAACTGATTTTGCTTAAATAATGGCGTTATCTATTTACGATATTAAAAATTCACATACCTTATTATTACAGAATTTGGACTATTTATCAAAATCACTATCTCCAATCAACTAGATAGGCAGACAACATTTTGTTGACTTGCACTATAAAGCTAATCGAATAAACACCACTTTTGCTCAGATACTTTGGCAGTGAAGAGTTGAGCTAGATGTCTTAAGGCTACATATCGATGAATGCTGTATAGAATATTTAGTGTATGAGCTCATGGAATCGAACAAAACCTATATAAAATATCAACTGTACCGTTGTTGTTGAGAGTGAATTATCTTGGTTTACGGACAAGGATTTGTTATTTTTGTTTATGAATGATGAACTCGACGATGCAATCCGCTATGATACAAAATAAACGAGAATCTCGGCATTAGTTGACAAAAGCTTTCTTGGTATTACCTCCGAAGGTTATGACCTACGTTATTTAGGAAGTGTAGTCGACATGTCGGCTGTAACGATGGAGCTGGCATATGTTAGTGAGGTAAGAATGGGCATAGGCTCATTTTGCGCTAGCATGATTGCGTAGCCTTTTAAAACATCGACAGGCAAGGACGTGAGTAATAATAGCGTTACAGGCGCCAGTATAGCGAAGGTACTATTACCTTAAAGTACAATTAATCGACTCCTAAACGGAAACCTATAATGTACACAGTTGTCATACTTTTAATCGTTATTGTCATCATCGCGGGTATTTCTGCGAGTGCTGTGCAGCAGCATAAAGAACGTAAACAATCACAAAAGCGCGAAGAAGTTAGTCGTCAAAGAGCAATCATAAACGAAACAGATAGCGCCCTCACCGCAGCTCAACAAATGCCCGTCTCACAACAACTTATCGCTATTATGTCTCGTAGAATACATAATTCATTAAAAAAAAGCTTACAGCAGAGTCCTAATCCAGATTTGAAGCAACGTCTTTCGGATACAACAAACAGTATCAAAAACATTGATATATCAGAACAAGCTCCTGACCATAGCACTTTCAAACTTCCGGACAATGATAAGGCTATTATCAAGTATATTCAGGCGGTAAAGAGATTAAGAGTCATTTTGCGCTCTGAGCATAGTAAAGGAAATATTACCCCCAAAGTTTTTTCCACTGAAGATAAGAGCTTAGAAAGGCTGCAATTGCGAGTGAACGTCGAAACCCTAAATAAAAGAGCAAGCGATGCCATTATTGGCAATATGCAGGGTAGCGCGAGACAATATTTAGAAAAAGCGCTTAATGCATTGAGAGCACATAAACCTCAAGATACTTATACAATTAACAGAACGGCTGAATTGGAAGCCATGCTTATTGAACTTGCAGAAGCAATGAAACAAAGCAACCTTGAGCAGATTGCAGTGGATAAAGATAAACAAAAAGACAGCGGAGATATCGATCAAATTTTTGGACCCAAGAAGAAGTGGTGATAATTCTTACTTACTGCCTTTCGAAGCTAGCAAAACTCTAAAGCAGCGATAAATGCCTGAGCTACTGTTGACAGAGCTCTATTCTTAGGCGTTATCAAGCCAACCCGTTTAACAATATTCAAGCCCATTACTTTTGCACTAACACATCCCTTTGCTTCCATTTGCTTTTGAACCATCGAAGGTACGATGGCTATTCCCATTCCTGAGTAGACGAAATTCCCTATTGTGCCAAATTGAGATGCTTCGACTGCAATACTTATATTCCTGCCATTATTCATCAAATTAGCATCTACCCATTTTCGAGTAGTCGAGCCCCGGTTCATACTTACGAATGGATATTCAATCACATCGTCAATACTGATTTTTGAGTTTGAATGAAGCGGATGATTAGGTGACATAATAAGCACAAACTCGTCATTAAACATGGGATGAAAATTTAATAATTCATTATCCTCAGGCTCAAATACAAAGCCTAACTCTGCTCGCTCACTAAGCACGCTATCGATAACGAGTTCCATTACTACATCATGTACCCGAATACCAATATTTGGTTGCGCGTAACCAAAGCGCGTCAATAAATCCGGCAGTTTACCCTCTGCGAATGAGGGCATTGAAGCAATCGTCAAAAGTCCTTTCTCAAGCTTAAATAGTTGTTTAACGTCGTCAATAGCGTTTTCCCAATCATCTAGTAAGCGCCGAGCTACCGGTAAAAAAGAAGCTCCTTCAGGTGTTAGTCTTACGCTTCTTGTTGAACGACTAAAAAGTGCCCCTCCCAATTGTTGTTCCATCTTTTTTATAGCACTTGATAATGCGGGTTGAGAGATATGTCGTTTTTGTGCTGCTTCAGCAAATGATTGACATTTTGCAAGTTCGACAAAGGATTGTAGATTTTTAATAGACAGCATTAATCACTCTTTAAATAATTATACAAAATTAGTAACTTGTCTATCACTGCCTAGGCTATTAAATATTATTTGCCTAGACACCATCCAGTGGTTGAAAAATAGCGCACGAAAGCGTGGCTTACCTTACTTCACACTAGATGTTCGTAATAAAGCACAAACTTATTGATAGTTTAAAGTTATTAATACAGATAATAAATCAATTTTACAAATTTAACTTCTTAGTAAATACTATCTCTTTAATGAACAACATAAGAGAGCAATCATGGCTGGTTTTGACAAGGTAGTAACAAGCTACGCAGAAGCGATGCATGGACTTGAAGACAATATGACGATTCTTGCCGGGGGCTTCGGCTTATGTGGTATCCCTGAGGGCTTAATAGCCGAAGTCAAACGCATGGGAACCCGAGGACTCACCGTCGTTTCCAATAACTGTGGCATCGATGGCTTTGGACTCGGTGTTTTATTAGAAGACAAACAAATTAAAAAGATGGTTTCTTCCTACGTTGGCGAAAATGCCCTATTTGAAAAACAATTGCTCGACGGTGAGCTCGAAGTCGAATTAACACCACAGGGCACACTAGCTGAAAAAATGAGAGCTGGTGGCGCAGGTATTCCAGCCTTTTTCACCGCCACTGGCTTCGGTACTCCTGTAGGCGAAGGTAAAGAGAGTCGTCAATTCAAAGGTCGCGACTATATTCTGGAAGAATCTATTACCGGTGACTTCGCTATAATAAGAGCATGGAAGGCCGATAGATACGGAAATTGTATTTATCGACACACAGCAATGAACTTTAATCCGATGGCAGCAACTGCAGGTAAAATTACCGTAGTCGAAGTTGAAGAAATTGTTGAACCCGGTGAACTTGAACCTAGTCAGATACATACACCTGGTATTTATGTTGATCGCGTTATTCAGGGTTCATTCGAGAAACGTATAGAGCGTTTAGTTACTTCAAAAGGAGCATAATCATGGCATTATCAAGAGACCAAATTGCAAAGCGCGTTGCACAAGAGTTTAAAGACGGCAATTACGTGAATTTAGGTATTGGCATCCCTACTCTAGCAGCCAATTATGTTCCTAAACATATCGAAGTTATGTTGCAATCTGAAAACGGATTACTCGGAATGGGCCCTTACCCAACTGAGGAGCAAGTCGATGCAGACATGATCAATGCCGGAAAAGAGACAGTGACGGCTTCAGCAGGTGCTTCCATTTTTAATTCGGCAGAAAGTTTTGCCATGATCCGAGGAGGTCATGTCGACTTTACGGTTCTGGGTGCATTTGAAGTCGATGTTAGCGGCAATATCGCCTCTTGGATGATCCCCAACAAATTAATTAAAGGAATGGGTGGCGCTATGGATTTAGTGGCCGGTGCTAAGAATATTATTGTAACTATGACGCATGCCGACAAACATGGGAACTCGAAGCTTTTACCTGCCTGCACATTGCCATTAACGGGTGTGAATTGTATTACACACATCATTACCGACTTAGCTTTGCTGGAAGTGAAAAACAACGCATTTTATTTGAGAGAACGTGCACCGGGCGTGAGTATCCAAGAAATTATTGAAAAGACAGCAGGAAAATTGGTCGTTGAGGGAAATATCCCTGAAATGGTAATTGACTAGAATTTATTATATTTAGTAGATTCGTTTTAGTTCGAAATAGACCCTAACGGCAATATGTTGGGGTTTTTCTTTTATAACGAACGTATTTCAAGGATAATGCTCTTGAACTATTAAAAGAGGCTTTATCTTGTTATTTTCTGAACTCCCTATCGACAGCCGTGTACTTAAAGCGTTGTCTGTTATGCAAATTGACACGCTAACAGAAGTACAACACAAAAGCATTCCCCATGCCCTTATGGGCAAAGACGTTGTTGCCGGCGCTAAAACAGGTTCAGGAAAGACACTGGCATTCTTAGTGCCTGCAGTCAATCGCTTGCTGACCAGCAGACCGCTAACAAAAGCTGACCCTAGAGCGATTATTCTAGCGCCTACTCGCGAACTTGCTAAACAAGTTTTTATGCAAGCTAAGAAGTTAACTGCGACACAATCCTCTATATCAGTTGCCTTAATTGTTGGTGGCGAAAACTACAATGATCAAGTTAAGATGTTGCGTAAAAATCCTGATATTATTGTCGGCACTGCAGGTCGCATTGCCGATCATATTGATGGTAAAAGCTTCTTCCTCAATGGTATTGAGTTATTAATATTAGATGAAGCAGACCGCATGCTTGAACTGGGATTCTCTGACCAACTTGATCTTATTCATCGAGCTGCTAATCATCGTAAACGCCAAACAATGATGTTTTCAGCAACCATAGACAGTGCAGCAGTGCATGCTATGACAGAAAAAATGTTGAATGCGCCTGAACAGATAGTAATTGATAATGTAGCTATTCCGCACGCTGATATCGAACAAAAATTCTATTTATCGGACGGGGTTTCGCACAAAGACCAATTGCTTCTTAAATCGTTAGTGTTATCTAATCGAACGCAAGCCATTGTATTCACGGCGACTCGCGAAGATACAGGTCGTATCGCTCAGCAACTCATCGACAAAGGCATTGAAGCAATTAGTTTGCACGGTGAGCTTATCCAAGGTCAACGTTCTAGCATTATTAGTGCATTTTCACGTGGTCTACATACCGTTTTAGTCACTACTGACCTTGCTTCACGTGGGCTTGATCTGTTGAATGTAGCCTTAGTGATTAATTACGACTTGCCTAAATTTGCAGATGAATATATTCACAGAATAGGTCGCACAGGGAGAGCCGGCAATAAAGGAGTCGCTATTTCTTTTATCAGCGGTAAAGATTGGCATAGTTTCAGTGCAATTAAGTCAAAACTTACCCAAGATTATTCGTTTTCTGAATATGCAGAACTACCGACCAAATTTAAAGGTAGACGGGCTGTAGTGGAGAAAAAAGCCGACAATAAGACAGCAGTAAAAGCACAACCGAAGGCGATGAAGAACCCAGTTAAAAAACGCGTAAGAACTATGGATGCCGTCGATACTGGGTTTATTCCAGTAAAACGAAAACCCAGAGTTGTAGTTGATGACATAGACAATACCGACGATTTTAACGTTAACGACGATCCACCAGATGATGGTGAATTTTAGCAGCTCAGCGCGGTTCTAAGCGTTTTTTTTACAGCTGGTAGAGTCATTACAATGGTTAACAACAACGTTGTTATACAGACCCTGCGGGGTTATCTAAAGCCAGGCGCAACTAGCATTTTGTTGCCGAGGTTGAATAACTTACTCTGTCTACTTATGCATTAGATACAAAAAAGCCCTTAGTATAAATATTTCAAGGGCTTTTACTTTGTAAATGTATTCAGAATTAACTGACTTAGTATTCCCACCAGCCATCTTTCCACCATTCAAGAAACTCACCAAAATCAATAAAACCATCTCCGTTTCCATCAATAAGTGAAAAACCTTCTTGTACGTTTCCAGCTTTAGTCTTTGGCGATAACACAGTCAATAATTCGATGAACTCATGCAGATCAATTTGTCCGTTTAAATCTCTGTCGAAAAAATCAAAGTCTTTTCTTATTTCCGCAACCTGCGCTTCGGTTAGCTTTTGGTCCTTGCTCATCGTATATCCTCGTGAACGTTTCGCTTTATAGAAGAGAAGTTTACTCCTATAGCCCCTTAAGTGTCTAGGAGAAAAGCGAGCTTACTGGTCCTTTTGTTTGTTTTTCAACAGACTGCGAGTCCGTTGTTCTTCCGCTTTTATTCGGCGTTTTTGTTCTATCACTAATCTTGCTTCGGTTCCAACGTGTTCTTCGTTGCGCAGTTTAGCAAGGCGTACCTGTTTCTCACGTTCTCTGAAACGTTCAATTTGGTCATCAGTATGTTTGCCAAAACATGTCGGGCAACTAACACCAGCCTCAAATTTCGCACTTAATTTGTCTTCATCCGTAATTGGAAGCCTACAGCCGTAACATTGATCATATTCACTTTTTTGCAAGTCATGATTAACGGCAACTCTATTATCAAATACGAAGCAATCACCTTCCCACAATGACTCTTCTTTGGGCACATCTTCTAGATATTGTAGAATGCCTCCTTCTAAATGATAAACCTCTTCAAATCCCTGTTCTTTTAGATACGCAGTCGACTTCTCACAACGTATTCCGCCGGTACAAAACATAGCTACTTTTTTATGTTTGGTTGGATCTAACTCTTTTGCCACATAAGCTGGAAACTCACGAAATGTGTCAGTTTTTGGATTAAGCGCATATTTGAAAGTACCAATCTCAATTTCATAATCATTGCGAGTATCGACTAATGTTACTTCCGGGTCTGAAATTAAATCGTTCCAATCCTTGGGTTTTACATAACTGCCTACCGTACGCTTTGGGTCAATACCTTCAACACCCATTGTTACAATCTCTTTTTTGAGCTTTACCTTCGTACGGTAAAATGGCTGTTCTTCGTGCAAGGATTCTTTCGTTGAAATAGGATGTAAACGCTCATCGGCGTTAAGTAAAGCAAGCAATTCATCAATCGCCTCACGTGCACCGGATACAGTGCCGTTAATACCCTCAGAAGCGAGTAAAATTGTGCCTTTAATTTGCCATTTTTCCATAAACTCGCGAAGTGGCTCTCGCATTTTTTCAAAGTCGTTTAACGTGACGAATTTATATAATGCACATACAATGTAGTTGTTCATAGTTTTCCTTTTGCTAATTGGAACGTAAAACCAGTGCAAAATTACGCGCGCAAGTTAGCAGAAAAATAAGACTATTTCCATTCAAACTTAATGAATGTTGATCTAACTCAACAGATTAGAGAGTAAATTCAGTTGCTTTGGGAATGAGGTCGAACAACAATGTTTCATCAACTTGAATTACATTTTGTCCTACCGAACTATCTGCGTCTGATGATATCGCTTTATTAACGCGTTGCTTAGCAAAATAATCAAGACCATCTACAACTTCATCGTTGAGCCTTAGGTGATTATTATGTTCAGATAAACCTTGAGGAAAAAAAGCATTAAGTAACTGCAGTGAAATACTAGCTTGGTTATCAACAGCTTCTGCAAACGACGATTGCATCTTGAAATCTAACTTTGTGAATTGAAGTGCAGGATGTTTATAATGATGTGAGGCTATATCAGCATACACGATCTCATTCGTTGACTGCGAATCGGCGAATCGTGGGATTGTCGACAGGTCTTTTTCGAGCATAGATAAATACAAATAAAACAAACTTTTATTTGTATTTATCCCCTTCATACTTCGATTTAGCCGCAATTGCTGCTCAATATGCGGTGCTGTGACTTTATCCATTCAACACATAATTAATTAACTGATAATTTGTTATCGTCAGCTATGTACGATAACTCAAGTTTTTTGTCGTTCAAAGGCCACAAAACGCCGATATAGCTAGTGAATATAGGCATGACACTAAATTCGTTGCCAAGTATTGTCGAATTACTTTAAATGACAGACAACCATCAGCAATTTCTTCAATAAGAATGCAAGAAGCATTAGCGAGCTATTATGAATATTCCATTGCGTGAGATACACCACCTAACCTTAGATAATATGAAGTTTGATATAGAAAAATTTATATTGGGCTAAATTGTCAGTTAATGCAGACGTCGACCCGCAACCTAATGATAAGGCCATTGCCCCAATAATAACTAAAGCTGCGTCCAAATATATCCCATCGTAGGTACTAATCTATATATCTGTCAGCAACTAATGCAACAACAAAACCATCGCTGACAGCAGTAAAAACCCCTCCAAATGTAAACCAATACGCGGTTAAATGCAGTGATCTCCATCACTATGCAGTAATAATATAAACAGAAAAATTAGCTAACCCAATAGCTGTATTAAAACAATGCCAAATCACACTTTTTGATATTTACTATTTACCTGTAAAATTGTTAATAACGGCATAGCACGAGTTATCGCATATTCAGACAGCAGTACACAGGACAAAATTTTAATTTGTAGTTTGTCATCTCCTTGTACATAATTAACGCACTGGTAAACCCAAGAGACAAAAAAGGAAGTTGTTGTTATGTCCCAAGAACTGCAAGAACAAGGCAACCTATCTGAACAGCAAGATGCAGAGTTTCCCTTTAAGCAGACCGTAGTTGGAAAGATAAAACACTGGCGATTAAGATTAGGTGACCGCTGGGCGAAACTACACTGGCGATTAGGGTTGCGAGAGCGCTGGGCAAAACTACATACAAATCAAATTATCTATGTAATCGCACTTTTCTTATTTATTGTTGTTGACGGTGATATGAATGCCCCAAACACGATGATGTGGTTTATTGGAATTCTTGCTTTTTTTGGCATGGCAAGGGAACTCTGGGCTATTTTTTTAAAAGTATGGGAATCCACATTTGGCAGACTAATTTTGTTAGTTTTATATGCCGCTATTGCTAATTTCACACTTGCCGTCGCAGCGCAAAAAGTCAACATTATTATTACGGCGGATCCGACCCAGCTTTACCATACTCTGGGCGTAACAACACTCCTGGTGCTGCCCTTGTGGCTGATGGTTGTCAGCGTAGTCGGCATGATCGTGATTTTTGGTTTAATGCAAATATTGCGTTTAATGCTGGGGCTATTGATCTTAATGCGTATTATCGCCAGAACGGCAACGCCTAAAGAAGCTTTCCCAAAAATATTTATTGTCGTGCGCTTAATTCTATTGTTCCCTGTTTCTATGACCGTGTTTAATTCGCTTAGTTGGTATGGTGAGCAGCTTAATTTACCGCATACTCCAGGCTTCGGATTTTCTGACCGCTCAGCTAACATTGTGAATAAACAAGTCACTGAAGTGGGCTTAGGTATAATAGAAAAGGAACTTCAAAGAGAGAACTTAGATGAGGAAGAGCGACAAGACTTATTGACAGCTAAACGCAATCTACTAGAAAAGTATGACAACGGTATAAATGAGAATTTAGCAGAAAACGCTGTGGTCACAAAAGATGAAGTACTCATTAACGAGAAAAATGAAGAGCTAATTGGTGCGACAAATGAAGAACCGAACAAAGTCTATTTTCTTGACAATTTAATTGCATCATTTGTATATAACTACGAAACATTTGAATATTCGCATTGCCAAAAAGAGTCAGATGAGCGTGTTGTTTACATTAGTGAAAATGACATCTTAGTTGTCACAAAAGACAATAACGCGCCCACAGGTTACACTTTCAGTACGCGTTCTTGTGTAGTAGCTAATTAGCCAAAACTGATTACATGGGACCACAACAGGCACTTTGATATGCAATAAAAAGCCGCTATGTGATTACTCAGCGGCTATCTGAAATAGTGTTTGGGCATTCACATTATGCGAGAAAATATTCTTCTTGCACCTGTGGTTGACTTCTTTCTTCGCAACCCAGAACGCAATTCACTGCGCGTCGAAGCTAGCCAGCTTTCACGATTTATATTGGCTTCACTGCCTCGTCGGTTCGCTTCGGCATTGCGAAAACTGCAAAAGGATTCATAAGCTTGAAGGTCTAACGACATATCTTGAATAACTAATTCGATCATAATGGCGTCATCTAAATAACCCAAGCCTGGAATGTTGTCTGGTATTAGATCCTCAGGTTCACAAAAGTAAGCTATTGATGTTAAAATCTCGGTTTTTTCATCGTCAGGAAGTTGCCATTCTTCATCACTCAGAGCACTGATCAATTTTTTTAACGATGTTACCCGTCGAGTAACAAAATCCGGAATATTGCCCCCCTCCATTTTTTTACATAAAGCTTCAGCCTTACTGATAATTTCTTGCTCTGGCAAATCCTTTATCTTATCGATAGCTAACTGCATTAGTTCACGAAAGTGAGTTAAATCATTATCACTTAGTTCTAAGCTTATTTTGATAGACATAAAACAATCCTTTTTTATCGTTTAATTGTACAAATAACAACCTAAATGAAGAATAGTCGTTATTTAGAGTCGAGTAAAGATTAAGTTATCGGATAGTAAATTAAAGCAACATAAGTCTATATTTTTAATTGGAATTAGATTTGGGATTATGTGCTATTTTGTTAAGAGAACTGATATTCCAGAACGGGCCTAACAGTGTAAAACACAGCGTCCAGCAGAGGATTACCTGCGACTTCTATCTGGGTTAACACCAATAACGCAGAGTCAGCTGGTTAACGTTAATAGGTCAAGATGTTAAAACGAGTATGTAACAAAATCAGGTAAATACTCTACTGTAATTATTTAAAATTTTATTAATTCCCAATAACAGCCAATGATTTTTTATCGATAATAATGACGGGCCACCACCAGAAAGAGTATTTACGTAAGTCAAACGGTTACCATCTGACGAAAAGGTCATAAAGCTAATATTCGGCAATTGGGCATCATCTTCAAAGGACAATTTCGGAGGCGCAACGCACTGAAAGCAAGAAAAAGCGGTAATGCAAAGCAACATGTTTATTAATATTAATTGGCAGTATTTCATCAAAATAGTTAACTCATGTTGCAATATTATTGATTTTTCACCCCGATGATTTTACATATTGAGCCGTTGCAAGAGGTCAAAAAAAAAGCAATAAACAATATTCAATATCTCCTGATTTTTTGGTCTATATTTGATTAAGTTAATTTTCCTGAGGTATATAAAATTTGATTTACATCAATCAAACTTTTTATACATTGTGCACTATATGTCTCGAGTAAATTTTGTGCCGTATTTCGTTTAATGATTTGAGACACTTCATAGGTAATAGATATGACCAGACTAGCTTTAGTCACAAGGGGAACCTGTGAAATTGGCGAAGCGATTTGTAAGAAGCTGTTTGAAAAAGGTTACAATGTCGTGGCTAATTATGAAGAAAATGATGTTGAATCAGGAGAATTTACGATAAAAACCGGGATTCCAGTAGCAAAATTTGATGTGTCAGATTTTGAGCAAACTAGTATGGGGGTAGCGAAAATTGAAAATAAATATGGACCCATAGCTGTATTAATAAACAATGCCGGAATTAGGATAGATAGCACAATGCATCAGATGAAATTTGGTCAATGGGATGCTGTTGTTCCAACTAACCTGGCTTCTTGCTTAAATATTTGCCATGTTGTAATTAATGGCATGCGAATCAGAGAGTTTGGTCGTATTATTAACATAGGCTCGGTAAATAGTTATACTGGACAAATCAACTATGCAGTGGGTAAATCAGGGATCCATGCTTTTACTAAAGCACTGGCACTGGAAAATTCAGGCAAAGGGATTACCGTAAATGCAATTGCACCAGGTTACGTCAACACTGATATGGTAAGAGCCGTCCCTCCTGAAATTTTAGCCAAAATCATCAAGACAATCTCTTTTGGTCGCTTGGATAACCCCGAAGATATTGCAAACAGTGTGGCTTTTTTAGTAGATGAACAATCCAGCTTTATTACTGGATCTACATTAACTGTTAATGGTGGCCAACATGTTTATTAAAACAAACGCATTTTCACTAATTGAATACGCCAGATTTTGTAAATAATGGGTTTGGTACTTTTGAGTTTATTTCGCATAGATCTGTTCAACGGACCTAAAAACCACATTAATTTATGGTGATACATAACGAGAAGCGATTAAACTTTGATAATGCTTACCTAAAATAAATACATCGAGAAACACTAGATAACTACTTCACTAAATCATTCAAATCATCAGCGAACTCAGCAATTTCATCAAGTAAGTGTTTTCTCTGAGCTTCAGTTGCGAGGGTATCCGCCGCTAACAAAAATTCCTTATACTTATTACTATTATCAATATTTCTTTGATTAAGAAGCTCTCCACGATACTTTTCTGGCTCCATCAGCAACTTGGTCAATTTCGTTTTAAAGCCTTCCCCCTTATCCGTACCATTTAAAAGCGTTCGCAATTGAGCTTGATATCGAACCCGATATTGCAACCATAACTCACCGTTTGAATGGTATTCGCCGTAGGTTTTTTCAACCAGTTGTTCTTGCGCACTGTCCAATTGACCAAGCCAACGTTTTACGTTTCTTTTATTCCGTTTTAGAGATTCTCTTTTGCGCTTTTCAGGCGTTTTTGCTAGCATTTCCGCTCTTTCATCCGCCTCTTCTTCGTTCATTTTATCAATTTCTTTGAACATAGAATCCACCTGTTCTTGTGAAAGCATAGGTGACATTGCGACCAAATCAGGAACGATTTTAGCTTTTAAGCGCATCCAGTGATCTGCCGCTTTTTGTTGGTGGTAATCCATTTTATCAAGACTCAGTTGCTGAGTTCGAATATCATCTGATAATTCGCTCAAATGCTGAATATACTGCGGCAATTCAGATTCTTTGTGCCATTCGAGCCACGTCTCTAATTTGGCATCAACAATAGCCTCTTGCTGGTTGGTTAGCTCTACAAAATCATCAACATACCAATAAACTAGCCAGTCCACATTTTTATACACAAATTTTGTAGAACAACCTGATAAAAGTAAAACTAAACCAATAATAAGAATTTTTTTCACTCTCACCTACTCCGCTCCTAAAGTTTAGCTATTCTAATATTTTTACGACAATATTAATAATAACGGTTTTAAATGCCTATAAATAAAATTGCAATACTATCGTCAGGTCAGGACACCCCGGGCATGAAAGCATGTTTACGTGCAATATGTTTGGCACGTGAACATGAAGGTATTGAAACTATTAGCTATAAATATGGCTTTAATGGCTCATTAAAGCAAGAATGGCGTTCTCTTAATTCCGCTGATATGTACAACTTTATTCAACGCGGTGGCACTATTTTAAATAGCGCCCGCTGTGATAAGTTTACGACAGCCATAGGGGAATTGGTCGAGTTTTAGATAAACTCGATTCTCGGCGCAAAACCAATACAAGTTCTAGTCATATTATTGTTAAAGAGAACCTATGGCTTGGCTGACTCAATGTATTAGCTGACTCGTTGGTCTCAGAAACCGGATTTTACCTTAGAACATTAACCTTAGGACAGGTTCAACGGGCGGATCACCTGTCAGCAAAGATAGGATGCTCGCAACTCGTATTGGCATATGTGCAATAAAAAGTATTTTAAAGGGTTAGAATGGCGCAATGGTAGGGGAAACTCACACAAAACCAGTATTAGTTGATTCAGCAATAACGCGAACCACTACCAAGAATCTAAATGGATATTCTGTCGACATTTTAGAAAAAATAACGCGTTTAGGTTAAATAAAAAAACGCTTTCATTGAAAGCGTTTTTGTTGATGTATTACTACGTCTTTTTGCTTATTTACACTAAAAATGTATTGTTTAGTAGCTTATTTTCATTCTCTTCAGCCAATGCACCCACCACCAAGCAGGACCAATCAGTAGGTAGCGTAAGTCTTCAAAAAATGATGGTTTTTTACCTTCAATATGATGACCTATAAATTGTAGTACCCACATCACTACGAATAAGCCTAAACTAAACATCCAAACCGACAAATGAAATACAACGAGCAGTTTAATGGCACCAAAAGCAGCCAGCGTCAGCAAGGTCATAGCCGCACCAATTGGGCCAGACAACTTAAAATAATAGTAAAGCGTTGGGATCACGAATATGTGTGCAAACGTAATTTTCATTACTTGCATGAAATCAGGCACGGGAATCGACCAAAGCAATCCAATAGTCACAAAATAAATAGCAGGAACGGCAACCGCATGTATCATGATATTTGTTTTATTCGTGTGGCTTTCACCATATTTATTAATTAGTCGCTCTACTTCGCGCATTTTAAACCTCTTTATCATTTTTATTCTTATATTTTTGGTTTATCTTAACAAATAGTTTACAACGTGATCATGTAACGCTCAAGTAAACGTTCAAGCTGATTATCATGATCTTCGAACTGCATGCCATAAGCATGAAACTCTTTTTCAATTCGCACGTTTTTAACTTTAGCCGCTAGCAGTAATGTTCTTTCAGCTAATTCAACGCAAAGCGTAATTTTTTCATCATGTTCGATAACCTGAAGTACTGTTTTAAATGGGATTAATAACTTACAACCATTTTTTGAAATGTCGACAATTAATCCTTCAGCTTCTTTATTTTCCTGTTCATCCAACACAATTTCTACAGGGACACCTGATATTGCGCGCTTTTGCGATCTTAGTCCTAATTTTTGTAATACCGATGGAAAACTTGTAATTACCATTGCTAGTGGAGAATTAATTACTTTCAAAACGCGAACTCTAAACGCAACCACTTCCCCGAAAGGCTCATCGAGCACGTATCTTATAACGAGTTGCGTATCGGGCACGATTAAATGCGTGGTATTAACTGACTCTGTTGATGCCGGATATCGAAAAAACAAACATTGATCGCCATCGGTGCCAAAGTAGGTCGTTCTTAAACGCACGGGCTGGGTATGAGCAATCAGTTGCATGTCGGCGTCAGTATTGGGCAACAAACACAATAATGCATTAATATCCGCTGAGGATATGGTCGGTTTCACTTAAATTCCTTATTTACTCTTTAACTGTTAGGACACAAGTAATTGGTAACATGATAATATAAAAAAACACAATACTTACTTAACTAAGGCTTCTATTCATGACAGACACGCTCACTTATCACATCGTACCTGAAAACTTAACTGAGCACGTTTTTAATGTCAAAATTTCTATTCCCGCTTCACAGCATAATGTCATCCATTTATCACTGCCTGCATGGATACCGGGTAGTTATATGATAAGAGATTTCTGTAAAAACATTCATCTGATAGAAGCGCTATTGCCTAGCAATGAAAAGCAGCCAATAAGCCAAATTGATAAACAAACATGGCGTGTTGAAAATGCTGAATCAGGTTTAGAGATCACGTATCAAGTTTATGCCTTTGACTTGTCCGTGCGTGGCGCTTACTTATTTGATGAATACGCGTTCTTCAATGGCACAAGCACCTTTTTAGAAGTAAGTGAGTTCACAGCGTATTCAACGGCGCCAATATCAGTTGAAATTGTAAATAATCAAATCGCTAAGCGCTGGCAGCTATGTACGTCATTAAAACAACACGCTGTTGTTGAGTCTAAATACGCTGCAACGCACTATTTTAGGTGTGAAAACTATCAAGAATTAATTGATCACCCGGTCCTACTCGGCGTTGTTGAAAAACACACATTTGAAGTCGCTGGTACTCGTTTTCATTTAGTCTTTTCAGGAAAAACTGAAACAGATGTTGAACGAATTTGCAGTGATCTCAAACCGCTTTGCAAACACCATCTAGATTTATTCAATGGCTTGCCAGAAAAAGACTATTGGTTTATTACGCTGTTATGTGAAGACGGTTTTGGCGGTTTAGAGCATCGCGCTTCTACTGCACTTATGTTCCCCAGATTCCATTTACCTATGCGATGTGAGTCGGATATCATACCGGAGCAGTATCAGCAATTTTTGAGTTTGTGCAGTCATGAGCTTTTTCATGCTTGGAATGTTAAGCGTATAAAACCTGAAATAATGATTTTACCCGACTTAAGTTCTGAGCAATATATGGAACAACTCTGGATATATGAAGGATTTACCAGCCTTTATGATGATTTGAGTTTAGCCAGAACTAAGTTGATTAACGCCCAACGTTACGCCGAAATACTGGGGGAGAATGTAACACGCATGAACCGAACTCAGGGCCGACATAAACAAACAATTACGCAATCAAGTTTTGATGCTTGGAGCAAATTTTATAGGCAAGATGCCGCTTCGCATAATCATATCGTTAGCTATTATAATAAAGGCTCAATTATTGCGCTAGCGCTTGATATTACCCTGCGACAACTCAGCAACAATCGTTACTCTATTGACAAGTTGATGCAGTTACTTTGGTCAAATTATGGATTAAAAAACATTGGAACACCAAACGATGTAATTCAAAGGATCTGCAAAGAGCACTTTAATATCGATATATCAGGATTTCTGAATATCGCGATTTACACTACGATGGATTTACCATTAGACACGATGGTTCGGAGTATTGGCTTAAAATTAAATTTGAGAAGCCGATCATCAGTCGATGATAAGGGTGGGAAAGCCAGTAAAGATATAGTCAAACATGCATTTGGGGCAACCTATAAAGACCAAGGTAGTGGCGTTGTTTTACAAACAATGCATGATGGTTCACCGATTGTTCAAGCGGGAGCTCAAATCGGTGATGTGATGATTGCTTTGGGTCAATGGCAAGTTAATAGCGGCAACTTGCAACGACTATTGGACAATCAACAAGGTGACACAGTGGCAATAACATTACTTCGACAAGGCCGCATAATTCAGGGAACCTTAACTATTCGCCCCGCTATTAATGACACTGTTTACTTTACTATTGAAGACTCAATTGTATTTGATGCTTGGATACAAGGCACAGTCTCTGAATAGTCAAAAAACTGTGTAAGTAGCGCTTTTGCCAAAGCAACGATTGCGCAGCGACCGCGAGCTTACCTACTAAATCTGCGGGCTATTGTTGTGCATTTGCAAAGTTAACTATTAGCATTATCACCTATTGCGCAGAGTCTGCGAGTTCGATTAGAAGTGCAGGATCTAGTCGTTCTTTGAACCAATTGATTCTCCAGTCAAGATGCGGACCAGTCACCCGACCTGTCGCACCCATTTCAGCTATTTTTTGACCTTGTTTTACCACATCTCCTTGCTTAACATCGATCAAAGACAGATGAATAAACGTTGATGAAACCCCTAAACCATGATCGATAATAAGTGTACCGCCAGAGTAATACATGTCATTGTGAGCCAATGTAACCACACCGTCTATTGGTGCAACAATTGCGGTACCTATGGGTCCCGCAATATCTAAACCGAAGTGCGGACGCTTCGGCTCACCATTAAATACTCGCTGACTGCCATACACGCCCGAAATTGGTCCTTTGGCTGGTATCATAAGCTCTTGTGTAAATGCACTTAGCTCAGACTTTGTTGCTCTTGCTGAGGCTATCTGCGCATTGTCAATGCGTATACGTGTTAAAACTTCTTTGGGTGGTGAAACATACTTTGACGCAACCCCTTCTACACGTTGTATAGCGTATTCGCGTTTAACTAATTTCAATCTTTTTTGATTACGGATAGTTTGACCAGGTAATTGCCATTCTAATATTTGTGTCAAATCAGCATCACGGCCAAAACCAAAAACGAAATCGCCTGATGCTAAGATATTAATTTCTTTTCCATTAAGCCACACAATGCTGCCACTGCTTATTTTTCCGCGCATCAGCGCACCTTGGGTTAAACGACCATTTAAAACGAGTGAGGACGTTAATTCAGGATTATCTTTCGAGTTTACATCAATCGATGCCAGACCGATTATACGAGCAGCATTTGTCGTTTTGTTATTACTAGTTGTTGCTATCGAAGCGGATACACCGAACTTCTCTGCTTTATTATTTTCAGCCAGCACATTTGCATTAAATACAATACCAATATAAACAAGGGCGTACAGGCTTAAATTAACACCAGTCCCCCTATGTTTTTTTACGTTTTTATTCATCCGCAACAATGGCGCCTTTGCCAACTCCTTCGAAGGCTCTCACTTCTAATTTCATGTTTGACATTGTTTTTAATTCATCAAACATAAACTGAGCTAAACATTCAACCGTTGAATCGGTTTCGATAATCTCACATGCTTCTTTTTCTATCGCCATTTCAAATTCACCCTGAGATGATTCGTATTTAAAACAATAAAATTTGTCTGCTGAGATATTTTCATGTTGAAAACTTAACTGAAGAGGAGAAACTAAATCTTCTTGTGTACCAATATAAATATCAGCCCATCGTTTTGACCAATAGTTTTGCCATGTTTCACTTTCTTTGCCATCTTCAAAAATTAACACTTTTGAGCGATGTCCATGGGCAATGCGTTGGCAATTTCCCTCGTGTTTTTTGAGCCCGTGAGTATAGTGATAAAAATCTGTTTGGATAACCTCCTCCCGCAAGAAAAGTTCTACAGAATGCACATTTTCTGGTAAGTGAATTTTTATAACTTCTTTTAAATACTCTGTTACCGAACTCATACTCACGTCATCAGCATACACAAAAGCATAAGCTTCAGGTGGGCAATACAAATGCAAACTTTGGGCGTTTTCTGCACCTTCGTGATGATAAGAGAAATCAACTTGAACTCTCTCGTGAGATTGATCATGAGTAATTGTGGTACACGGATGTTCGGCGGGCACTACTAATTTATGATCAACATACTCATCAATTACATGCTTAAGTTCTTTCTTCACTTTACCGAAATCTTGCACCATACTCTCTTCGTTCAATCCGCCATTTAGCAGAATATCAACAATCCAGCTTTCACCCACCATCCCGCGTTTTGGGCACAGGTAAGAGAAGTCCATGACAGTCAAATCGTTTACGAATAATTTCATATAAGCAATTAGCTTCCTTTCGTTGCGCGTAGCAACTGGTCTTTTAAATTGGGTGGAATACCACGAATTGTCAATGTGTCAGTATGCGGATCATATAAAATACGCTCACCCAATAATGGACGATCAAAGTTAATGGTCACGCCACCCCCTGCTCCACTAAATTTCGCCAATGACTTAATCGCGGCACGGTCAGGTTGAAAGCGCTCCTCTAATGGCACTTCTTGTTGCTCATTAAATACAGCAAACGATTGTCCTGAATCCTCATCTTTTGGTAAAAACTGAGCAATTTCCTGTACTGTAACATCTTCACCCTCAACTACCTTCTCTTTAAAATAGCTTGCTACTGAGCCACGATGTTGATTTTTTTCATATGCATCGCATTGCTCTTGAGATAGATAATCATCGACATTTTGCATTAATTGTTTGTTTTGTTGTTTGACATCAACCTTCTCTTCACAACCAATATACTGCATGAAAAAATCTGATACCTTGCGACCCATCCGACCTTTCAAGAAACTGATATACCTAAATTGCTCTGGTGTTACTTGCCATTGGGTAATATCAATACGCACGGCTAGTTGCATTTTACTAAAATCTAAGTGGTCACTGTAATCTAAATCCATTTGCTGATTCACAGCAACATGTTGTTTAGTGTCAATAAGCGCAATCAGTAAATATTGCGTCGCCAAATATTCGTATTGACTGAATATTAGAAACCCAGTTTCTACCATTTCTTCTTTAGCTAGAGTTTGTAATAAGAACTCGCCACTTTTTACGCTAAATGCGTGAAAGTCCATTTCGCTTTGTAATACCTGTGACAAATCCTCAGCAAAAGCATTTTCAGTTTCTTCTACAAACCCTCCAACTCCCTTACCCGGCTTGCTATTAAAAGTCGTATGAAGCTGTTGCGCTAACGTCTCTATCTCTTTACTTGCCTCAAAACAGCTTGAACGAGGAATAAAATGAAGCTTGCCATCGTCAGACAAATTTAAACGATGAACAACAAATTGGTGAATGAGTGCACTCATATAGTTAAAAGGCTACCTTATTAAATGTGCTAAACTCTTGGTTTAGTATAGTATTTATCGTAGTTTACTCTTTAGCAACGCTACAATAAACTTAGATTTCGCAAACAATTGTTTGTGAATGAATAGAGTACCATTATAATGCTTACTCTGAATTTGGTTAATTGTAACCAGTTTTTCGTCAAAAATCATAGGACAGATTAATGCCACAACAATCCCGATACTCTGATAAAGAGTTTGAAGCGGCTATGCAAGACGTTTTCGTCGCCTTAGAACAAAATAATGCAAACAGGGATTTGTCGTTAATGGTGTTAGGCAATGTCTTATCTAATATATTTACGCAACAAGTTGCTCCACAAAAAAGAGAAGTAATGGTTGAACAATTTTGTAATGTTTTAAAAAGAGCAGTCAAAGGGAATTAGCAACCAATATGATTTTTAATGAATCACCAAGACGTAAACAAATAAACGAACTGGTCGCTTGGGGGCATTGGTTTGCTATTGCTAATATTTTAATGGCGCTGGTCATATCTTCAATATATTTACTCTCATCACCTATATCAAGCACGCCTATTAGTATTGCATATATGCTCGTCACTTGGATTGGGCATATCAGCTTTATTACTTTCTTTGGTTTCATTCTTTTATTATTACCACTTTGTTACAAAATCAAACAACCACGCGTATTGAAGGTATTTGGTTCAGCAATTGCGGCTATTGGACTTGCACTTCTGGCTTTTGATGCGCTACTTTATAATAAAACTGGTTTTCACATTAGCATTAGTTCGGCAGCTTTGTTAAAAAGTGAAACAGAAGGACAGATGGGTGCATTTAATTGGCTCCAGTGGTTTTATTTGTTGTTACTTACCGTTGTCTGGTTAATGTTTCAATTGGTACTTGCAAATGCTATTCACAAACGCATAAAACGATTCATGAAGGTGCATATAGGGGTTTATGTAACTAGTGCCTTTGTGTTTTGCTTTGTCACTAGCCACGCTATTCATGTTTGGGCCGATGCCAAATTATATGCCCCCGTATTACAGCAAGATAATATGCTACCGTTATCCTACCCCGCAACTGCGAAGACATTAATGTCACGCATTGGCGTGTTTGACTTGCAAGATTATAAACAGCGGCAAAATTTACAGTTCAACGACGATGACTTTTCTTTTGATTATCCACCGAAGCCAATTTATTGCTCGGTTGACGCTACGCAAAAATTACTATTTTTAAGTTTGCGCAATGACGATCTGCAATCTGAGCCTGAAAGTTTGATGGATAATGGCTTTCACTTTGTCAGTAACACATTAAAAAATGATTACTTAATGTCTGCTGTATATGGTTTACCGCAAGGATTATTGCCCAGCGTCGCTAAAGCCCAACCGGTCACACTTGCGTTATCCAAAGCATTTAATCTCGACGTCAGCATGTACAATCATGCAACCAGTAATCAGGATGATGTAGAGAAAAAGCCGTTTTATTCAATCAATTGGGACTCCTTTCGTAGCAAGCTGAATGAACAACCTCGTGGTTTGTTTATGGCAACAGTCACGAATGAAGAGCTCGCTTCAATTGATTTAAACGTGCTCAGCTTGACGACCAAGGTCCTATTTGTAGCAAAACCGCAAGATAGCCCTTATCACAAGCTGTATAGCAATTTGCAGATCAAAACAAACATGTCGACAACAGAAGACATTGCTCCCACTATATTGACAGAATTAGGCTGCAACGCATCGCCAGATAACTATTCTATTGGCCAAGCATTGCAATCACCTACGCGAGCTTGGGCTGTTAGTTCGCAAGGGAGACATTTAATTGTAGTGCACAAAGGACTTATTACTGAAGTTAGCAAAGACGGCAGCTTTGAAATTCGTGATTATATGACTGATGAAAAAGTATTAACTGAAATTGACACAAATTTATTAAGTCGTTCAATTAAACATATTACTGAGTTTTCGAAACAATAGAAAAGCAGATTACGTTACTCCAATATAGGAAGTCTGTTGCTGCGTTTTACATTTGAGTTGTAAGGTTATTAGCGTTTATTCAACAGAACCTAAGTGAGATGAACTAGGTTGTCCAACTCGCTCACTGTCTTTCTATATTGTTGGCTATAAATATTTGTCAATTGTTTGAATATTTAACCCCAGTTTACTTAATTTACTTCCCCGCCGGAGCGCATATGAAAAACACTTCATCAATTATCGCATTAGCCGTTTTAGTCTCAGCCTGTTCCCCTGACGCCCAAGAGGAGCTAGTTAAAAAAGAGCAAGCCCATCATGAGCCTATCGGCTGGCAAGTAGACTTCGTAGATGAGTTTGACTCTTTCATTACAGAAAACTGGCAAGACCAGATGTTATGGGTGAATAGCGAAGACCAATGCTATGTTCCTGATAATCAGTTTAATACAAGGGAAGTTAGCGAAGGCACTCTCAAACTTAGAGTGATTGACTTGGGAGAAAAGCGCCCTTGTGACAACATGAGTAAAGAAGGTAAAAAACATCATGATACACAATATGTCGCCGGTCGTATTGCTTCAAAAAATCGTAAAGAGTTTGTAAAAGGTAAATGGACTGCCAGATTAAAGGTTGAGAATAGTGGCCAAGCTGGCATGTTTCCAGCTTGGTGGTTGCTCGGTGCTTTAAACAATGAAGCACCAGTTCAAGAAGCGGATGAAACGGTATGTTGGCCATTGACAGGATCGGGTGAAATAGACATATTTGAACATCATAGCGATGGCGGTCCCGATCATTATGCTGCACGCGCAATAACAAGCTTGGGCTATTGTGATGGTGGTGATTGGCAGGCACTAATGCTGGTGCAAGCAGCAACACTTAGCGAGTACCATGATTATTCGGTAGAATTAGTGGGTAATAGTATAATTTTCCGCCTTGATGGCGTGGAAGTGTATCGCAATGACAAGGACGAAGATCAATTCCCCGAGCCTTTATTTGCTATCCTGAATTTTGCTAAAATAAATGATGCTCCCATGACCCAGAATTGGACTATGGAAGTGGATTGGGTAAAACATGAAGTCTGGAAATAGGCTTCTTACTTTATCGAGTTTGGTGCGAGCTCATTAACTTTGAATTTGTGCATGCGCCAATTTGATAAATTCTGCCGCAGGGATCGGTTTCGACCAATAATAACCTTGCCCATAAACGCAGCCCTGAGTCTTAAGTATTTCGGCAGTTTGTTCATCCTCGATGCCCTCTGCAACATTTTCTAAATCCATCGCATGGCTCATTTTTATTATCGCATTTACTATATGTTGTAGCCGCATATCGCCCATCATATCTCGAACAAATGACATATCGATTTTTAACGTAGATGCGTTGAATTTTGATAAATAATTAAGGTTTGAGTATCCCGTTCCAAAGTCATCAATTGCAAAATATACACCACGCTCAACCATTAAGAAAATTTGTTCCTCTATATGTTTAGTATCATCAATAAACAATGACTCGGTAATTTCTAACTCCAATAAATTTGGATCCAGATCAGCCTTTTGAAGCGCTCGAAAGACGTGATTAGGTAAATTGCCACGCTTAAATTGTAACGGCGACAAATTTACTGCTACTGATAAGCCTTTCAATCCGTCTTTTTGCCACTTTGCACATTCAGCACAAGCCGTTTCAAGTGCCCAACGCCCAATTTCAACGATTAATCCAGACTCTTCAGCAACGCTGATGAATTCATTCGGATAAATCAACGTACCATCCTTTCTCCATCTTATTAAGGCTTCTGCACCCACAAACTGATTAGTGGCTAAATGGACCTTTGGTTGGTAATACAATTCGAATTGTTCTTGCTCTATGGCGAGTTTAAGGTCTTGGGTCATAGTCAGGCGTCTATTAATCGACTCTTCCATTTCATTCTCATAGAAATGATAACTGTTTGGTTCTTCTTCTCTCGCTTTATAAACCGCAAAACTTGCCTTTCTATTTAATTCATCAAAAGACTGTCCATCGTAAGCTCCAACTGCCCCTCCAAGCGAACAATTCAATTCAAAGTCATACTCAGAGATAGATAATGGTAATATAGTGAGACGAATAGTTTGGTGGCAAAAATCTTGTAATGTTGCAAAATCTGGGACCCGTTTTATAAATGTAAACTCTATACCTGATGTCCGATATACGTAAGTCTGATCATCTTGCAGTTTACCGAAGCGTTCAGATAAGTTTTTTAACACTTGATCACCGAAATTATGACCCAGAGTGGAATTTATCCAATTAAAATTATTCATATGCAGGGTAACAAAACCGACCATGTAGGTATCTTTGGGTTTGTCGCTAAATAGCGCGATTAGATCTAGCTTACATTTCTCGGCATTAGGTAACCCCGTAAGCTCATCAAACAAAATACGTTTTTCAGAATTTTCCTTGATGATATCGTAACGTTTATTCTGCTCTGCAAGTCCCCCAATTAACGCTTTAATGTAACCTGAAATGAGTAGAATACCCATTCCAAAAACAGCCAACACCACCGACATATCCATTGCTTTAGCCCAACTTGAGTAGTCGGTAAGTACTTTGGGTTCAACTAGATTAATGGAAATTGCATAAGCGAAAAAATAAAGACTGATAAGCATATAGCAGGACAAGGGAATGATCATTGCCATACCACCCAGCAAGGATGAAAATATAAGCACGCATGGATACAAAAGCAATGAGGTGTCATATAAACCGTCATAATAAAAAGCTTTTGACGATGCAAATATAACGACGGTCCAAAGTGTCATGCCCGCAACAATGTTGCATGTATCATCGGTTAACAGATTTAATAAGCCAATAAAAAATGCCACTACAACTAGACTGTCGATCAACCACTTGGTGTCGTCCTGCCACCAAGCGTTTGCTGCCATTATTAAAAACAGGCTAATAAATACATAAATAACCGACTTTACTTGGCCAACACCTGACTTAATGTCTTGTAAGATAAGTACCGAAGACCCAATAGGCTTTATTATACTATCTCTTTTATCAAACACGTTTTTGTTCTTGAGTATTTAATTCATGAGAAAATTTAAGTGACTGTTCAGCAATTTCACCCTTAATGTTTTTCACATCATACATAGCTTGATCAGCAAGGTTGATAACCTCCTGCAGGACGCTACTATTATCAGGATAGAAAGCAGCTCCTACACTTGCCCCAATAGCTACATTTTGATTAAATTTGCGCAGAAAATACGGTTTAGAAATTCGCTGTACCAAACGTGTAACGATATCTCTCGTAGTGGATTCGTCGGCTCCGTCGAGCAACAAAACGAACTCATCACCTCCCCATCGACCACCAAAGTCCTGAGTTCTCACTGTCTTTTTAATGCGGTCTGCAACAAAAACCAAAATTTCATCACCTGACTCATGTCCATAAATATCGTTAATTCTTTTGAACGAGTTTAAGTCTATTAAGGCCAAACAGAATGGACGCTCATGCTCAATAAATTCTTCAATCTGTTTCTCTAACCCTTGGCGATTATAAAGTTTCGTGAGCTTATCGAAATCGGCTTGATAGGCCAAGGATTCCAATTCTTTCTTACGTTTGGAAATGTCATGCAGGGTAATTTGATAATATTCACGCAAGTCCTCGTTAACAATCGAAGTGATCACGACTTGCACCCAAACTGAATCAGAATTTTGCATCGTTTTGAGTCTAAATTCTCCAGTCGCAATTTCATCGTTGGCAAACGCTAATTCTACAGAACGTAAGAGCTTTTCAGGCTCGGCGAAAAGATTTTCTAATAACGGTCCATAACTCTTTTTTAGTTGAAGACCCAATTTCCCGAGCGTGGCTTCGAATGCGATATTAAAAAGTAAAATATTACCTCGCGGTTCCATTAATACAATTGGCGACAAAGAATTCTCGAACAACATCCTAAAGCGCTTTTCTAACGTTTCAATTTCTTTTCTTAGCTTCCTTTCTCGGGTGAATTGTTCTTGAGTTTTATCAAGTAAAACATTAACGTCTTTTACTAATCCACCCAACTCACTATTTTGGTGAAAATCAGGCACAGACAAACGATTACCTTCACCTGGGGTTGTCTCATGCAATGCACTGGCAATGTTTATCATAGGCCGAGTAATGAGGAAGAAAGCGACACATATTGCTACCAATGTGACTACAAGCGCTTGAATAATCATGGCTGTAGAGTTATCTGATGCTGACTGTTTAGCTTTTCCCTCAATGTATTGAATATTAGGTGCAATAACTACGGTACCAATTGATTTATCAGTTTCAAATAAGGATTGAATAGAGAAAACAACGGGGTCAATAAAAGCATTGTTATTGTTGACCACTTCAACATTTTCAAACTTCATTTTCGCATTAAGCACAACTTCATTTGTCGAAAGACCATCGACTACTTCTTGGGCGAGATCCTTTTCAACTAGATACGCGGCGGTCGCCGCAGTAGCAGCGATTGTTTTATATAAACTTTCAATGCTTTGCTGGGTGATTGCAACTTCTTGGTTAAAAGTGACTCTATAAAACAACTGGGAAGAGAGAAAACCTATAGCGACCGATGCAAAACCGATGACTACTGCCAGTCGTAGCAATAATCCACTTTTATTCATCAAAACGATAAACTATTTTAAGATCATCTGTCACACTGCTTTCGTGAACATAGGCAATCGCATTCTCCGTTTCCATTACGAAAACTAAAATGGCGTTTTCGTCCTTTTGTTGCGTCGGTGGTCTAGCTCGACCAGAAAACTTAACTTTTGACCAGTAGGCATTGACGCGTGCCAATGGCATACCTACTAGCGAAGCGTAAAATTTTGCTCTTGTATCTAGATCATTTTCAATATCCACGGGCACGGCTTTTGAACCATCGGGAAATGCTATATATTTGCCCATATATAAGTCGATGACTTGAGACCGTGAGAGGATTGACGTAGGGTTATTCTTATTCACAACTACGACTAATTCAGCGCTGCTGACAAAACTTGCGAAAATCAACGCTCCAATCACAACAATTGTTTTAAATAAGTTTAATTTTAACATCAGTATAAAAAGCTCAAGTTGGCGAACAAAGTATTGACATGCCCTGTTCGGTTTTCAGTCGTATCATTTTCTATCGGAGGCTGCCAGAAAGTGCTTCCGCCCTTATTTATGCGGGTATGATCTAGCTGAAGTTTAAATGACAAGTTTTGAGCAAAATCCCAGCGCCAACCTGCAGACAGGGTTGTTTGATTAATACTGTAATAATTGAGTATAAATTTAGACGCTGCATAAGCCTCTATACCCCCCGGTATTTGCCCAAGGATCGGTAAATTAATATTAGTAGCATCTATATTAAACTTCTCGGTGTCACTGAACGCAATGGAAGTAAAAAAGTTATGTTCGTTGTAATGATAAATGCCGCTAACATAGCCACTTTCAACGCCTTGAATTGCTAAACTATCGGTATTATTCTTTGCAATCTCAGAAATTATAGTGACTGTTTCAAATCGATATTGAGCGCTTATGGAGGTGTAGGCGCCTTTCCGATTATCTAAGTCAGCGGCGTTTACAAAATCGACCGCATTGGGCCATATAGCCGAAAAATTAGGAACAAACGCATCGAGTTGGGTCACTCCCGCAACCAAAGGTTGTATAGCTTGTGAATCAAACTTTAACTGCGTGTAATTTACAGCAATGTCCCAATTAATAGCCTGAAAATCAAGCGCTAATCCAATAATATTATCGAACTTAAATGACGGCGCATCAGGCGCACTGAAAGCGGTTACAGCAAACTCATTCTTGCCATAAAATAACTTGGCTGAAAACGTTATATTGCCCAGTGGTTGACTGTAAGTTACGTCAATCCCATCAAGATAACGATGCGGTATAACACCGTAAATTTCGCTGGGTACATGGGCCCAAGAATAGGCATAACCAATGTCTCGGTATTCCGTTAACAAAAACAAATCAAACGCAGTGCGGCCTAGTCTAAATGACCAATTAGCAGTTGGTGCATATCTTACAAAGGCTAAATTTAATGTTGAATTAAGGTTAAGATCTTGCTGATCCCTATAAATACCTTGGAAAACAAAATCGATTTCATTGGAAGCAATAATATCAAATTGAATACCTAAATTTGTGCTTTCAGCGAAATCAAAGTCATTTTTGAATACTCCGCCTGGCTTAGAAAAATCCGCTCGGTAACCAAAATCATTGGAATCCGTTGTTACAAAGCCGATGGTTCCAAATCCGGACACATGCACATCAGGCGCAGCCCAAGCATAATTTGATACCAACAGTAGAAAAAAAACACTTTTTATTATCATTAATACAGCCTTAAAGTACTGACACAAACTTTACAATTTCATATATCACTCGGATTTAATTATTAATCCTAATTGTTTGGCTAGGACGAAAATAATACGACGTTCATGAGGCTAAGTATTCCCCACAACTTAACGTATGCTGATCACGCAGACCCGACTAAGCTAAAAATATAAACAAAATATTCAATTTTTTTAAAAATTTTAAGCAACCTTTTTATGCCTATGCCTTCACAATTACTTTTGACTCCAGACGCGAATCATCGACTTGAAAAGAATTCATGACAGTTAGCACTGAAACAGCTCGTCAGATCGTTTTAGTATATTCTAAGAAAAACTAAGTTAACTGCCTTTATTCTGGTCATCAAATCAAACATAAATGTAAAACTCTTCATTGTAGAGTTAACATAAACAATAACCGAATCATCATGCTTCTGCTGCCTGCAGATTAATATACTTTAGGATAGTTTTTTCTTCTCACCAAATTTATGTTACGTTACACTCTATTGCCATCTTGAATAAGTATATCCCGTTGGCATAACGTATAGTATTGTGGATAAAGTAGTTAATTAACAATAAATTAACAACATGTTAGTGCGCTAAAGTAAGCTTTTGCTGTTATAAATAATAGTCAAAGTTTTAGCGTAAGTTAATTGTGTTTTAAAATTTAGCTGTAAGCAAAAAATCATTCTTTGTAGGGCATAAAGCATTGAATAAGAGCAAAAGGATAAGTGTCTGTGACCTCACCAATAAAGAAAGCATTAAATATCCATCATTTTAGAGTTGTTAATCGGTTTGCGCATTTAAAAGAAGTAAAAATATCTGATATTGAAAGATTTTTGGCTTCTTATGTATCAATGCCTACAGCAAGAAAAATAATTCATCAATTAAATGATTTAGAAATAATCAATTTTGAGCAAAGCATGACTGATAAAAGAGTAAAAAACGTACGTTTTTTAATAACTAATTTAGACGAATTCATGTAGTTCTCATATAAGCTTAATTAAACAGCAAAGACCATAAATTGTGCAGCATTCCTATGCTGACCCTACCACTTATAAAGCTTCATTTTTGTCCTACCGTAACCAGATCATCTGGTCTTTATCAATCGTCACTATTTTGATCTACAGCAAGTTTAATGGTGACTGTATCTTTTAACTCAATACGCCGTCATTGGTTCTTTGAAGTGTCCATTGGTATAAATTAAATGACGTAAATAGACCTAATATTGAGAATATACGAAGTAGCGGGGTCACTATCGATTGGAGTGAATCTGATTATACCAAGGGTATGTTAAAAGTTACATTTTATAGTAACTCTAGGGGGGCGTGAAAAGCGTGTAACAAATCAATCAATTCAGCGCTAAAAACTATTTACTCAGCATGATTAACTACACATTTCGGTTAATAATAGCTCACGTCTCAATACAGTACCTCTGCTCACTTGTTTATAAAAATGTAAGACGTTTTCAATTATTCGACTTCAGATTGACACTCATTTTTGATTCAAATCAACTATTGACAAACGTTAGTATGATAATCTAAATGCAGATATTAATAATATTACGGTTTATCAATCATGAGTGTTTATAAAAAAATCATCGTCGCAATTGATTTCAATGCTGACTATAAAAAAGTGGTTCAACGAGCCATCAGTATTTGCCAATCACCCGAAGACATCAGTTTATTGTATGTCTCTATGCCGATAGTTTACATCCAACCGCTGCTATACGGTACAGAATACAATTCTATAAGTGACTCTGAAATCGTTGATAATGCTAACAAAGCATTATCAAAAATAGCAGAAAAATTTGGTATTAACAAAACAAATGTTCACGTTAGAACAGGTGACGTTTCAGATGAAATAAAAGAAATGGCGAATGAAAGTCAAGCTGACCTCATTGTAATAGGCACCCATGGCAAAAGCGGGTTTAAGGCACTTCTTGGATCAACCGCAAATGCGGTTTTGCACGGTGTTAAGCAAGACGTACTTGCAGTGCGTATGCATGATAATTAGACTATAAATCTGTGGATAGCAATCATCATTATTAATTTGGTTACGCTCTTTAATAATTTCATCACTAAGCGAAAAAATGCGACCACCATTGTTATATATCTTTAGTATAACGAAAGAGCTGTCGTTATAGGTCTTATTTAGCTCTATCTGCAACTTTAACAACATCCTAAACAAGATCTGTAAACGTTTTAGTCTCAGTAACGTTTTTGATACCCGAATTAATTTCCTTTCAATCAAATCCCGTTCTGATATTTGATAATCTTATGTAATCTGAAATAAAATGTTCTTATGCTAATGCATTTTCAATATTGTCTATTAATTCTAATGGACTGAAGGGTTTAACAAGATAACTATCTGCGCCAACATTCTGCCCTTCTTCAAGATCAGATTTTTGGCCTCTAGCCGTCAAAAGAACCACATACGGAGTATTTTTTCCACCTCCTTTCTTTAACTTTTCACACACTTGATAACCATTAATATCTCCGGGCATCATCACGTCCAAAATAACTAAATCAGGTTTGATAACACTAGATATCTCTAGCGCCCGCGCACCATTTTCAGCTTCATGTAATTCGTAATTACCTGACTCAAGTGTCATACGCACTAATTTTCTTAATTCACTTTGATCGTCAACAATTAAAATTATTTTTTTGCTCATGGCTATTTACCCAATAGATTAATTTTCACAATGGGTAACCACACAGTTACGGCCATACCCTTATTCTTAGCACTAATAAATTCGATGTCGCCAGCATGGATCGCCACTATCTCTTTCACCAAAGACAAACCTAATCCAGTACCTGGCGTTACCCCTGAGTCATCTGCTCGGTAAAAGCGTTCTCCAATGCGAGATAACTGTTCAGGTTCCATGCCAATCCCATAGTCAATAATACTGACACCAAACTGTATAGTTCCATCTTTCTCGCGTTGATTTATTTTCAACGTAACATTTTCATTTTCGGGCGAATATTTGAATGCATTACTGAACAAATTGTTAAATACCTGGCGCATTTTATCAATATCAAATGATAACATTGGCCAATATTCTGATGACTGAAATTCTATTTTACGGCCATTAAATGCCCCTTCTGCTTCAGCACATGATTGCATCAGGAGCCCTTGGAGCGATTGTTTAACCATATAGAAATCTTTTGCTGCCCTTGCTTCAATGCGCGACAAATCAAGTAACTCATCTAATAAGTGTTTTAGATTTAATGACTGCCGATGAATCGTTTCAAAAATCTCATGAGACATCTTTTTATCATATTCACGATTCATTAATAGCTCAGAGAAGCCGTATATACTAGCGAGTGGTGTGCGTAGTTCATGAGCCGCTGTTGATAAAAACTCACTTTTCATTTTATCGACCTCGGTTTCATGCGTTACGTCTCTAAAATACAGCACTTGCCCTTCTCTTACGCCTGAAACTCCATACGTTGTTCTAATATTACAATTTAGAACACGCGTTACTGGATATGAAAGATATATGAGCCGCTCACTATCTTCATTTTCAATCAGATTGGTATTTTCCATCAGTTCCAAATTATATAAACTGACCATTGCATCACTAAATACTGCCGCAGATTTAGCAATAAACATGTCAGCTTTAAGACCCGTCATATTCAATAAAGCAGGGTTGATATAAACAATCATATTATCGGCATTGGCGAGTACAAACCCATCCGGACTTAAGGTTAATATAGTGTCCAATTCACGCGTCCGTTCTTTTACTTTTGCTTCCATTTCCGAACGATAACTGTCTAGCTCAGTGATGTCCTGCCCCACACCCACAACCCCAACAACATCCCCGTTCCCATCACGTCGCGTTGTTGCATTCAGTAACACCATTACTAAATTATTATCTTTAGTATACAGAGGGAACTCAAAGTTAGAGGTTTCATTTCCTTTTAATGCTTTTTTAAAGACTTCATTTACTGACTCTCGGTACTCTGCAGTAATAAACTCCTCAACTAGATTTTTACCTAATACTTCATTAGATTTAAAACCTGTTATTTCAGCTGACTTTTGATTCCATTGGTTTACATTGCCATTCGCATCAACACCGAAAATTGGAGCATTTGCTGTATCAATGAATATAGTTAACTCCTTAGCTAAACGGACTCTTTCAGTGCGATAACCGTCAAGCTTATTTTGTAAGGCCAGTTCTTTATTCACAAGTACTAATTCATCTGCCCACCTATCTTTTTGTTTGTTGGCGAAAATTAATTCATTCGCTCGCTTCCCTTTCTCTTCGTTGGCAATAACTAATTCTTTCGCTCGCTTATCTTTTTCTTCGTTTTGAAAAGCCAGTTCCGTATTAGCACGCATTAATTCATCGGCTCGTTTTTCTTTCTCTTTGTTTTGAAAAGCAAGTTCTGTGTTGGCAAGGACTAATTCATTTGCACGTTTTTCTTTTTCTTCGTTTTGAAAAGCAAGTTCTTTGTTGGCAAGGACTAGTTCATTTGCACGTTTTTCTTTTTCTTCGTTTTGAAAAGCAAGTTCTTTGTTGGCAAGGACTAGTTCATTTGCACGTTTCTCTTTTTCTTCGTTTTGAAAAGCAAGTTCAGTATTGGCAAGGACTAATTCATCTGCGCGTTTTTCTTTCTCTTTATTTTGAAAAGCAAGTTCTGTGTTGGCAAGGACTAATTCATTTGCACGCTTTTCTTTCTCTTCGTTTTGAAAAGCCAGCTCTCTATTGGCAAGAACTAATTCCTCCGCTCGTTTTTCTTTCTCTTCATTAGCTAGGATTAACTCTTCCGCTCTTTTATCTTTTTCTTGATTCGCAAGAAGCAGTTCATCCGCACGCTTATCTTTCTCTTTATTCGCAAGAGTTAATTCATCTGCACGTTTATCTTTCTCTTTATTAGCAAGAGTTAACTCGTCTGCCCGCTTATCTTTTTCTGCGTTGGCAAGGAGAAACTCCTCAGCCCGCTTATCTTTTTCTGCGTTGGCAAGCAGCAACTCCTCAGCCCGCTTATCTTTTTCTGCGTTGGCAAGAAGTAACTCCTCTGCCCGCTTATCTTTTTCTGCGTTAGCAAGAAGCAACTCCTCTGCCCGCTTATCTTTTTCTGAGTTAGCAAGAAGCAACTCGTCTGCACGTTTATCTTTTTCTGCGTTAGCAAGAAGCAACTCATCTGCACGCTTGTCTTTTTCTGCGTTTTGAAACGCAAGTTCAGTGTTAGCAAGTACTAATTCATTGGCTCTTTTTTCTTTTTCATTGTTGGCGAGAATTAATTCGTTTGCACGCTTATCTTTCTCTTTATTTTGGAAAGCAAGTTCAGCGTTAACAAGGACTAAATCATTTGCGCGCTTTTCTTTCTCTTTGTTTTGAAAGGCGAGTTTAGTGTTAGCTCTTATTAATTCATCTGCCCGTTTGTCTTTCTCTTTATTTAGATTAAATTGTTCTTCAATATTTCTCGGCATGAATAATTCCCCCACTTGCGTGCATTAAAAATGGCATCTGAGTTCAAAACTCAAATCAAACTAGAGCACCCCAACCAATACAAGTAATGTTCATATTTTGGAACTTTCAATGTCGTTCCAAACCAAACCGTTAGCTATTGATTTACTAAAGTAAGAATAGGATGGACATGTTAACAAGCGTTGAAAATTAAATAGTGCAACGTGTACAAACCATGAATTCAAAATAAATGGCGTATATTCCGGAAATTTCATGTTCGAGGCCTTTTCAAATATCTATTTACTCAGAGTATAAAAATTTAATCCTTATTAGCGAAGAAGGCGCAATTTCTAACATTCACAGAGTACAAGAAATATTAATTTATGTAAAACTAACGCTGTTTTAAATTATATAAATATTTTATATAACATTTTTCAATTGGCATTCAATAATTGTTAGTTTTTACTCATACCTAATTACTCAATAGATTCATTTTCATCATGTAAAAAATCACACAGTGACTGTCATTACTTGGCTATTAGCGCTATAAAATCATTTTTACCAAGAAGTAGATCACTGAGGTAATGTTTCAGCAGGCGCAAGAACCGTTTTAATCAATGACTATCGTCTCATTACCGCGCTGATAACATCATGAAGAAGCTTGATTTAGTAAGTTGTCAACTGCCAGCGCATGCATTTAAGAAGGTAACGCAAAGCATGTCACCATGCCAAATACATTGGATAGTCAGTGTGAAGTGGCAGAGCTCAACCAGCCGCGGTGTGGTGAAATAACATATATTCGGACAGGTAACCATTGGAGTTATCTAGTGGTTGTCATGGAGTTATTTGCGCCAAAACCTGTTATCTCGCAATAAGTTATTCACCCGACAGCAATTTAAATTGCTAGGCATTGAGCAGTCCTTCTGAAAGTCCAGTAAGACCTAACGAGATCATGTTTCATACCGACCAGAAAAATTAAACGACAAGTGCCTAATTTACGCCGATAGCGTGCAGTTAACGTTTGAAAAAGAGCATGAGTCAAGGTGGTAATTTTTGGGATAATAGCCCAATGGAATACTTTGTTAGTAGTTTAATAACAGAATAGATATCAACAACAGGTTATCCGAATTTTAGTGAGGCAAAGTACTCTCTCAACGATTATATTATAATGAAATTAGGCCGCATTCATACAACGGCAGATTTACGCTAAATGGATCGCAATATTGGTATTGGAAATACGATAAACCCGCGGCCAAAATCACTAAAGTAATAACTTTTTACAGTGTTGATTAACAGCTTTTTCAATTTCATCAAATGGAATAGGCTTGCTAAAAAGGCGTATCTCCTTCGGCAGACCACCTTTATGTTCAATAGCGCCAGGTGATAATCCAGATACAGCCATCACCATTATCTCTTTAAATATGCCTATCTTAGAGAGAGCCTTTAACATATAGATGCCATTCATATTTGGCATTTGAAGATCGGCAATAACAATGTTGGGTTTCCATGCCCCAATTTTTATTAAGCCTTCAAAACCATCCGTTGCTGTGTCTAAAATAATTGGTAAGTTCCATTCTTTAATCGTCATTTTATACAACATAACTAAGTCAGGCTCATCTTCAATGACTAAGACACGCACTAAGCTCTGTTGTATAGAATCTTTGTTAGTTTTCTTAAGTTGCTCTTTAAACATTTCAATATCTGTTATATTGAACCGTCGATGTCCCCCTGCTGTCTTCGAAGCTTGGAGTATTCCTGATTCTGACCAAAGCTGAATAGTGCGCGTAGTTACCTCAAGTAAACTCGCCGCTTGCTTTGATGTAAAGTAGGTTTCTTTTGCGCTTTTGATTTCAAACATTTTCTGTCTTTTCTGTCTTTTCTGTCTTTTCTGAATTTAATCTAAAAAACTTTTAAAGTCAAAAGTATCGCTCAACAACTACCGACACATACTTTTAGTTACGAAGAAACAGCAATATATGAGAGCATGCACTTAGGCTAGGAGTTGATTATTGTAAAGAGACTGTGCGTCAAAGTTATCGACGTTTGTTCACAGGACTGCGACTTAACCTTTGATTCAGCAGCACTTACTTTTATTGGTTCAATGAACTCAGGAGCAAACCAGACAACTTTTTGAAGGCCTGCTTTTATAGCGGTTTTTACATCTGACAGTTTGTCTCCTACCATTATGCTGTCAGTAAGACTGATGTTATGTTTTGAGGCTGCAATGTTGAGCATACCCGGATTTGGTTTTCGGCATTCACACTCTTTTTTATATTGTTCGAGTATTGCCTGTGGGTGATGTGGACAGAATAATACATCGTTGATAATAGCACCACGCTGCGCGAATTTTAACACCATCCATTCACTTAATTCTGCAAAGTCTAACTCAGTATACATACCGCGGCCAATACCAGACTGATTGGTAATGACAATAACTTTATAACCCTGTTTATTCGCACGTTGAACAAGATCGAAAATGCCATCAATAAAATCAAAGTCACTCGCTTGATAAACATAGCCATGATCCACATTTATTACGCCATCACGGTCTAAAAATAGCGCTTTATTCATCGCTCTTTCTCTAAAGACATTGACTCTGTCTGCAGTGATTTGTCATCTATGTTGTCGGCGATTTGAGAACTAACACCAGCTAAGCTAACGTTTGTGGTCTTAACTACTTTGCTTTGTTGCCAAATGGTAATAATAAAATCGGCAGTCACCTTGGTTAAATTTTGTTTGATTAGACTGCGTTGCATCTCATTTGTTTTCCAGTAAAAAGGCGTCATTTGTAATAATGCTAAGCGAACTACTGCGTTATCCAATGCTACGCTGAAATCAAGGTGATGCTGCTCCCGGATCTCAAATCCGCTCAATACAGTGTGATGCTTCTGATGATGTTCTGGTTTTTCATACACAATTTGCTTTAGTTCAAACAAGTGTTTTGGTGCTGGGTCAACGGTAATAACAACGCCATTAGAATGCAAAACCCGAGCATATTGCGCAGGGCATGCCGGTGCAAAAATCTGTAAAATAATATCTTGGGAGCAGTCCAGCACAGGGATGTTTATGGTGGTCGCAACAACTAACTGTTTATCCCTATTTCTCTTTGCCGCTGCCAGTACTGCAGCTTTAGATATATCGTGCCCATAAAACGAGTATTGCACCGACTTTTGCGCTAATTCAGTGCTTGAGAGGAGCATTGACAGGGCTTCGAGATAATACCCCTCACCACAACCTGAATCATATATATTTAGCGGGATACAGGTCGCATCAGTAAAGTTACGCGGCACGTGAATTTCATCTGTGTTACGTGCGTCTATAGAGGTTATTAATTCCGCTAACTTTTTGGCTAACGGAGCATATGGTTTTCTAGCAAAAAACGTGGTTCTTGCCGCAACCATTTCTACATCATCACCCGGCATCTTAGAACGCTTATTTTGCACTGGCAGCAAATTCACATAGCCTTGCTTGGCTTTATCAAAGCTGTGATTATTTTCGCATGACCATGTTTTTAAGAGCCGCTCGGGCGCATCGACTTGATGTGTTTGTAACGGTAATTTACAAAGTGGGCATTGCCACATAGTTTTGAAAGCTTCGTTAGTTAGTATGAAGGAATGATATCACACCCGCATACAATCTCAGAAGTTACCCTAACCATGTTTATAGGCATTAAAGATACTAGAAAAATCTAATTTACCATTACCCGCGTTGCCATGCATTTGGAACAATGACTTAGCCAACTGACCCAAAGGAACCACGGATTGATTATTTGCCGCTGTGCCCATTGCTAAGCTAAGGTCTTTGTTCATTAAATCGACCAAAAAACCACCTTGATAGCCATTCGATGATGGCGCATTTGGCAGCACGCCAGGGCAAGGATTATACAGTTCTAATGTCCAGTTACGCCCTGAACTTTGCAACATGATATCGGACATGACTTTAGGATCCAAACCGTTATCTATGCCCAACTGCAAGGCCTCTGACGTTCCAGCCATTAGGATTGCGAGTAACATATTATTACATATTTTAGCAACTTGCCCGGCGCCAATATCACCGGCGTGGAATATATTCTTGCCCATCGCATGCAAGCAGCTTTGTGCTTCATCAAAATCAGCTTTATCACCACCCACTATAAAAGTTAAGCTACCAGCGGCAGCTCCTGCCACTCCGCCTGATACCGGCGCATCAATAAAACGATGGCCGTGTGACTGCAATCGTTTACCAATGCTTTTTGCGGTGCTTGATTCAATAGTACTGCAATCAATAAACAAAGCTTTACCGGAAATACTATCTACAATGCCGTCTTGGTCAAAATAAAGCGATTCAACATGTTTTCCTGCTGGTAGCATAGAAATAATAATATCCGCACTTTCAACAGCCTGTGCCACACTGCTACTTGGTGTAGCGCCGGCATCAGATAACAGCCGCACTTGTGACTCAACCAAATCGAAAACAGTGACATTAAACTGTGCCTTGACCAAGTTTTTGGCCATCGACGCCCCCATGTTGCCCAATCCGAAAAATGTAATATTAGCCATGTTAGCCTCCATAATTTTGTTCAAGATGATGCAAAGGGTTTATAGCATCAGCGAAGTAAGTGAAATGCGCAGCGATTAGACTACTCGGTACATCATCTCTATTTTGGTATAACCATTGAGGTGTAAAGTCTTTGTCAATCAACAACGCTCTTACTCCCTCTTCAAATTCTCCATATAGACTGCAAGTCAACGCTATACTGAGCTCTTGTCTAAAACAATCAGCCAAAGTGAAGTTTTTGCTGCGCTTTAATTGCTCAAATACAATATTTGCTGTAACAGGACTGCCATTATTCAAAGTTTTAAGCGCTTTTAACCACCATCTATCATCATTTTTTTCGCCAACAATAGCAGTTAATTGCGAAACTGCAGCAGATAAGGTTTGCGCATTTGACAATGCATTAAACTTGTTAAAGTTAGGTTTTAATTTAGCCTCAACCGAACCAAATACTGCTTTATCAACTAATTGTAATGCAGATAGCGCTTCGTCAATGCCTTGCTCTGACAAGGTATCCATATCTATTAGCTGAGCTTGCAATGCTTGTTTACTGTCAGACGAAAGCTTATGGCTAGCAAGATTAACATCGTAGGCGTCAATCCCGCTGAAACTAGCGCCTGTTAGCGCTAAAAACAAGCCGACACCCGCAGGCATTTTATTTAAGAAGTAACTACCACCTACGTCGGGAAACAATCCAATACTAATTTCGGGCATAGCAAATCTTGACGTGTCGGTTGCTATGGCAAATTTAGATGCAGCAAATAAACCTAAACCACCCCCCATTACAATACCACTGCCCCAAGTGATGATAGGTTTTGGATAAGTGTTGATGCAATAATCAAGGCTGTACTCTTGGCTAAAGAAGTCACTTAAAAACTGCGGTGGATGTACCAATTTCACATTTCCCTCAACGTGTGTCTCAGTGCGAACGAGTTTCATTGATTGATACATTGAGACCACATCACCACCGGCACAAAAGGCTTTATCACCTGCCCCTTCAATTAACACAGCCACCACTGAATCGTCATTGCGCCATTGCATCAAGCATGCAGACATTAATTCAACCATTTCTAGGTTTAACGCATTCAACGACTGTTCTTTATTGAGCGTAATAACGCCGATGAATTCGCCCGCTTTTTTGCGCTCGAGTAATTTAGTTTGAATAAGTGGCATACTAAAGCACTTCAACATTCGATGATATAAGGCGACGACCAATGATAACGCGCATAATTTCATTGGTACCTTCTAGTATTTGATGCACTCTCACATCACGCACATATCGCTCTAGAGGATACTCTTTGATGTAACCGTAACCACCATGTATTTGTAATGCTTGATTGCAAACATCGAAACCTACGTCAGTAGCAAATCGCTTTGCCATAGCACAGTAAGTGCTCTTATCAGGGTGATTATTATCCAACTTGCTGGCTGCTAACCTTACCATTTGGCGTGCCGCGACTAATTCGGTTGCCATGTCAGCTAGCTTAAATTGTAAGGCTTGAAAGCTAGCCAAGGGTTTACCAAACTGCGTTCTTTCTTGCATATAAGCTTGTGCAGTATTCAATGCTTGTTGTGCTGTGCCAATAGAGCAGGTAGCAATGTTTACGCGCCCCCCGTCTAGTCCTTGCATTGCGAACTTGAAACCTTCCCCCTCGTTACCGAGTAAAGCACAGGCGCTAACTTCAACATTTACAAAAGTAATCATTCGTGTTGGTTGAGCATTCCAGCCCATTTTTTCTTCGGCTTTACCGTATTCGACACCTTTTGCATCAGCGGCCACTACAAATGCTGAAACACCACTAGCACCAGCTTCACCTGTTCGCGCCATAACGACGAGAACTTGGGTTGCTCCTGCTCCGGAAATAAACACTTTAGAACCATTTAATACATACCCTGACTCTGTTTTCTTGGCAGAGGTGCGCATGGACGCCGCGTCAGAACCGGAACCTGGCTCAGTTAAGCAATAACTCGCAATTGTTTCACCTGTTACCAGGGTTGGCATCCATGTTTCTTTAACTTGTGCTTTACCCCAAGTGGCAATCATCCATGTTGCCATATTATGGATGGTTAGCATTGCAGTCGTTGTTGTGCAGCCCATGGAGAGCTGTTCGAATATGATCGAGGAATCTAGTCGAGATAGCCCTAAGCCACCTGCATCCTCTGGTGTATATAAACCACAAAACCCAAGTTCACCGGCTTTTTGAATAGCTTCAATAGGAAAGTAATGTTCGCGATCCCATTTTGCAGCAAAAGGAGCTAGCTCTTGGTCTGCAAATTGTTTCGCTGTTGCAGCGAAGGCAGTTTGATCTTCATTTAATTCAAAATTCATATATTACCCGCTCTTTTTAATCACGTTTAATCAACAGCTAGACTGAGGATCGAGTTAAATTGCTATTGCTGAGCCTAGCAATAGCATGTGAAACGATATTCTATTACTTTAATTCAATAGTCATATTTGGACCTGTAGGAATATCGTCATCTAACCAGCGAGCGGTTATTGTTTTTGTCTCAGTGTAGAAACGAACACCCTGCTTACCATAAGCATGTAAGTCTCCGTAAAAAGAGTTCTTCCAGCCCGTAAATGAGAAAAATGGCAGTGGAACAGGAATAGGAACGTTAATACCCACTTGACCCACCTCAATTTCGCTTTGATACTTGCGCGCAGCAGCGCCGCTAGCAGTAAAGATAGATGTACCGTTTCCAAATGGATTAGCATTAACGAGTGCGATAGCCTCTTCAAGGGTGTTGACAACCATGCAGCATAATACGGGGCCAAATATTTCTTGTTGGTAAATACTCATTTCAGTCGTTACATTAGAAAATACAGTGGGACCAACCCAGTTACCATTTTCATATCCTTCCAACGTAAAATCAGAACCATCCACAAGACATGTAGCACCTTGTTCTTTGCCTTCTTTGATTAACGATAAGACTTTCGCTTTCGCTTGCGGGCTTATCAGTGGACCATAGCCTGCATCTTTGTCATTCCATAATCCAGGTTTAACAGCCGCAATCTTTGTCGCTAATTCAGGGATCCAATCCGCCGTTTCTCCCACAAACACAGCAACTGAAATTGCCATACAACGCTGTCCTGCTGCTCCAACACTTGCACCAACCAAGTTATTCAACACAAACTCTTTGTTAGCATCGGGCATAATGACGGAATGATTTTTGGCGCCAGCAAAGCATTGTGCGCGTTTCATATTATCCGTTGCTGTCTTATAAATATGTTGGCCAACTGGCACACTGCCAACAAATGAGACAGCTTGAATTGCATCATGTTCAAGTAAGTAATTTACTTGGTCTTTGCCCCCATGCAGCACGTTAAGCAAACCTTTGGGTGCGCCAGCTTCAAGAAAGAGCTCGGCTAACTTCATCGGTGTACTCGGATCTTGTTCGGACGGCTTCAAAATAAATGTATTACCGCAGGCGATTGCCATTGGAAACATCCATAATGGGATCATCGCGGGGAAGTTGAAGGGGGTAATGCCCAAACAAACACCAAGCGGTTGTATCATGCTGTAAGTGTCAATATTAGTGGCAACGTTCTCTACAGTCTCTCCCATCATCATGGAACAAATATTAGCCGCCTGTTCAACTACTTCAATTCCACGCCAAACGTCGCCTTTAGCATCAGCAAAAGTTTTCCCCGTTTCTTCTGCCAAAATAGTCGCTATTTCATCATGGTTTTCTTTTAATAAATGCTGGTAGCGCATCATCAGGCGAGCTCGCTCTGGTACTGGTACTTTTTTCCAGGTCTGAAAAGCGGTCGTTGCTGCACTTACCGCTTGTTCAATTTCAGCAACCGTTGCGCAAGGCGCATGAGCTATAATTTGGTTGTTAGCAGGATTTGTCACTTCAATAAAATCAGTGGTTGCAGATTGGACAAATTGCCCATCAATTAATTGCGCTATCTTGTTCATAGTAAACCTTCAGATGGGTTGATAAGTGAATATGTAGGTACAGTAAACTGACATTACCTTTACGTAAACGTCAAGTATAGTAGAGTAAGTTCTTTATTGTAAAGTTATTGTTACAAAATGCTTGTCAGTCGATACATTTAGCGAAACTAGAAGACCTATGTATTTTAGTGCATACCCAAAAACAGGCTGAAATTCGTTGTATGGGAATGCAACTTTGCGCTTCAATTGATAAGCTGTGATCATGGTTCAAAATAAGAAGTCCATATGACAAAGTATAAAATCAAAATCGCGATAGTTGAGGACAACACGACTGCTCGCCTGAACCTGCGTAGTCATTTAATGTCTATGGGTGAGTTTGATATTGCAAGTTATACCAACGGCAAAGAACTTAGAAATGGCTTAAGGACAATAGACTTTGATCTTGTCGTAATCGATTTTCATTTAGGACAAAACAAAAATGGGGTTGAATGGATACAGTATTTGACAGAATCAAAACTGATCAAACCGTCGATGGGTATTGTGTTTTTAACTTCCGACCGCTTACCGCAGACAATTAGTCAAATTTTAGATATTCATCCTGATGTTCTAATTATCAAGCCTTACACTATAAAGACGCTGCACACGTCAATTAATCATTACCTAAGCGTTCGTTCAAAGATAAAACCCGCTCTCGAATATTTAGATAATGACCAGCCAACAAAAGCACTTAAGTTCATTAATAATGCACTTCAAAGCACATTGAGCAAGCGCGAGCGTGCTGACTTTATCAAGCTCAAGGGCCGCTTATTGATAGGTGAGCAACGTTACACTGAGGCGCGAATACTTTATCAAGGTATACTAGAGCGTTCATCTAATGTCTTATGGGCGCATTGGGGACTCATAAAGAGTGAGTTTTTGTCTGGACAATGGCGTCATTGCGAAAACATGCTCGATAGCCTTATTAATGATCAGTTAAACAAAGACAAAGCTTATGAATGGATGGCTTGCGTTGAAATTGGTAAAGAGAATTATGGCTTAGCCGAGAAAATTCTCGACAATATAAAAGACAATGATCTCACCATTCCAGCGACTAAGCTGAAGGTGTTAGCGTATAAAATGCAAGACCGCAGCGATGAAGCGATTAGGCTGTTAGAAAAAAAACGACAAAGCAACTTTACCGTAAAGGAACGTTTCGACGAGTACACTATTGAACTCGCTCGGCATCACTTACAAATGGCTGAAAATTCTGCGATGAATGAACGAGCTCCTAAGCTGCATGCCGCAAAGTGCCTTATTGGAAATGCTAGTCGCAGTATTTTGGATAATCAAACACAACATCAGCGTGACTTTATGCTTGCTCTCGTTTGCATATTAGAAGGTGATACACAAAAAGCCGAACGCATTATTTTAGACAAAACCGTCGGAGATGCTAAAAACGCAAAACTTGCAACAATGATAGATGCTATTAAAGTTTGGTTTGGATTGGGGAAAGATGACCAAGCGCGCGAAATTTGGAGCGAAGTTGATCGTAAATTATCAGCTAAAGATGACCAAATTGATCTGATATTAGCCGATAGTCTTATTTTACAGACGGAAAAGTCTCTTGGACTATCAGAAGAAAAGGCGAAACGTGTTAACGATCAAGGGATGGTTTTCTATCTCGGCAATCAACTAAATAACGCTATTGAGTTATTTTATAAAGCACGCCAATTAAATGCTAGCGTTCCTGCTTTTACGCTTAATTTATTACAGTGCTTAAGTGATATTAAAAAGGCCGAATATAAAGACCAACAAACCTTAGCCTTGGTAGACGAATTGAAGGACAAAAACCTGTCGGATTCCAACCGTAAACGTTACAACTTGATTAGGAAAAAAATAGAAGATTTTCCTGAAGCTTACAGTATGCCTAATTACGCTGAGTATTTATCAGAAAGTATTGCTTAAAAAAAAATTCATGATAATAGCGTTAAATTACTGACTATTATTAACTCGCTGTTACAATAGAAAAAACAGTTTATTGAGAGAATAATATGGCAAACACATTTTACGACCTAGATTACGTCACTAACCACGGAGAAACAGTCTCATTTAAGCAGTATGAAGGCAAAGTAGTCCTCATTGTTAATACTGCAAGCAAATGTGGATTTACGCCGCAATATGATGGTCTGGAGGCTTTATACAAAAAACATAAAGAAAATGGCCTTGAGGTCATTGGCTTTCCTTGTGACCAATTTGGTCATCAAGAGCCGGGTACAGATAGCGATATTGCACAATTTTGCGAAATGCGATTCAATCTATCCTTCCCTCTTTCTAAAAAGATAGAGGTTAATGGTGACAACTCAGCACCCATTTACAAACTATTAAAAGAGGCTGCGCCTGGTGTTTTAGGTAGTAAAAGAATTAAATGGAATTTCACTAAATTTTTGGTAAACAAACAAGGAAAAATTTTGAAACGCTATAGCCCAACTACCAAGCCTGCGCAAATTGAAGTTGACATTACTGCTGCATTAAAAGCTTAATTTACATTAGTTTCTTTAGCCTTTTTGAATAATTAAATGAAAGTACTTTCCGAGCCACATATAAGGCTCGGTTGCCCCATATTTCATTTCTAATGCAAGTATTTTGTCATATTCAATGACTTGTTTACTGCGGTCTTGTAAGTAGTCATGAAAACACCGTACTCCTGCTTTATGCTCAATTTTGTAGGTTGGATACTTGTCGTTAATATATTGGATAATATCGTTTGGACGTTGCGCATTATGAGGATTTAATCTGACTTGATTACGCGCTTTGAGGCCGGCATCAATATAGTCAAAATTACCCCAAATAGCGTTATTAAATAAAGCGGCATCGCGATTAAAGAAACTCAATGATAATCGTCCACCCTTGCGTAACTGAGTAAATAATTTATCGACAATGACAAGGGGCTCTTGTACCCACTCGAGTACAGCATGACAAAGTACAACATCAAATTGTTGAGGATAGTCAAGTGACAATATGTCTATTTTTTGAATGCGCGTATTTTTTGCATCTGCCAAGCGTTGCCTAGCTATATCGAGCACTTCCTCTGAACCATCGCAAAGGGTAACGTTGTGACCAGCTTGGACGAATTCTAGTGACATAACCCCCGTCCCACCCCCTGCATCTAATACATCGTATGGTATTGGTGAATTAATTAACCCCGACAAATAATGCAATAATACCTGATGACGCAAACGCCCTTTACTCGTGCCGTAAATATTGTTGTCAAATTTACTGGCAATACCATTGAAAAATGTATCTGTTGGCGTAACTACTTTTCTTTCTTTCATGTTTTATCTTACACGCCTAATATCAAAATAAAGGGTTGATGAAACTCAATGTTAGCAAACTATTATGGCTATTTGCCAAGCACTACTTTATTGCACAATAGTCATATCAACACTGACCTTATGCCGGATTATGAATATCCACAAACGCAATATCAATTCCACTCGTTTTACTTAAATACTCACCTAAGGCTTTAACACCATAACGTTCAGTCGCATGGTGACCCGCAGCAAAATAATGAATATCGAGTTCTCTCGCGCTATGTGTAGTTTGCTCTGATATTTCGCCGGAAATGAAGGCATCAATACCAAGCCCTGCGCAGGAATCAATATAACCTTGACCTCCGCCTGTGCACCATGCAACTCGCTTTATTGGTTTATTCGAGATACCACTCACGTGTAATACATCTCTATTTAATACGATTGCCATTTGTTTTTGAAAACTTGTCGCATCCATTTCAACTGCCAACTCTCCGGACATTACAATGCCACTTGGCTTTAGAAAAGGATGGGACCGAATATCCCTTACATTCAGTATATTACCCAACTGTGCGTTATTACCGAGTGTTGGGTGAATATCAATGGGCAAGTGATAAGCGAGCAAATTAATATTATGCGTTAAAAGTGATTTAATACGACGCATCTTGATGCCGGTAATTGGCTGTGATTCGCCTTTCCAAAAATAACCGTGATGCACCAAAATACAATCGGCCTTACGCTTTATTGCTTCATCAATCAACGCTTGGGATGCTGTAACGCCTGTAATTACTTTTGTAATCTGATCAGCGCCTTCCACTTGCAGCCCATTGGGACAATAATCATTAACGGCATGTGGCAGCAGCAAATCGTCAATTAATGTAATAAATTCATGTCTTTTCACTAAAAATATATCTCCAAACACTCAAATTAGACATTTGAAATAAAAAAGGTATATTAACATTACTATAATAAAAAGGGTTCATAAGAACGTATGAGCAAATTAGACAAAGATAGCGTCTTAGCAAAATTCACAGCAGCTTACGAAGCAGCCCATGGTAAAGTACCAACAATCGAAGCTAAAGGTGGTTGGTACAGTGTAGACGGTGGTAAAAACATTCGCTTAGCACACCTTGAAGAAATGGCTGATAGCATGGGCTCTGCTGCTCCTGCTCCTAAAAAAGCAAAAGCAGAAAAACCGGCGAAAGAAGCTAAAGTAGAGAAGCCGAAAGCTGCAAAGCCAAAAGCACCAGCTAAAGCAAAGGCTAAAAAACCGGCGTCCAACTTTTCGGTGAAAGACTTTTACACTAAGCAAATTCAAGATACTAATTCAGGTGCCAAAGCACCGAGATAGCGCCACTTATTTATGCTTAAAATAATCTATGCTTAGGTTAATAATTAAAAAAGCGGCCTAGCCGCTTTTTTATTGTCTGCAATTTGCTTTTTAAACTAGCGGTATAGCTTGTTACCGGCATCGACTAATCGCATAAGTGTCTGCTCTATTGCTTGGTAGGCTGAAAAGCCCAGCTTTTGAGCGAACGTCTTCTTCGTCGCATATTTAATATGAAACAATCTATAACGGCTATTTGCATCCATTAAAAAGTCATCTGATGTTTTCAATTCATCAACTAAATTTAATGCTTTAGCACGCTGACCATACCAGTATTCACCCGTCGCTACTTTATCAATATCAAGCTGTGGACGATTTTGTTTAACAAAGTCTTTGAACATGACATGCACGTCTTCAATCTCTTCTTTGAACTTAGTGCGACCTTCATCTGAGTTCTCACCAAACATAGTCAACGTACGCTTAAAATTACCAGCCGTATGTTGTTCAAATTCAATGTCGTTTTTCTTCAGTACTTTATTGAAATTAGGTAGTTGAGCAATAACACCAATAGAACCAATAATAGCAAAAGGAGCACTAATAATATGGTCTGCTACGCAAGCCATCATGTAACCACCACTTGCAGCCACTTTGTCCACACTAACGGTTAACGTAATTCCTTTGTCTTTAATACGTTGCAATTGAGAGGCAGCAAGCCCATACCCGTGCACAACGCCACCGCCGCTCTCGACGTTGACCAACACCTCGTCATCTTTTGTTGCAACGCATAATATTGCTGTAATCTCTTCGCGCAATTGCTCTACCTCTTGCGCGTTCATAGAGCCATTGAAATGCAAAACAAACATATTGTTTTTCTTTTCTTCGTCTTTTTTCGATGACTTTGCGTTCTTTTTCTGTTTTTGCTTTTCTTCTTTCTCGAACTTCTTCAACTCGTCTTTGTCTAAAAGCACGAGCTGTGCTTCACTTTTAATATCGTCAAAATGCTCTGACAAAGACTCAAATTCAAGGTTACCGCTAGCACTTGACTGCTTCTGTTTGACCGCCACACTAATAATAAAGCCAACAACAATTATGATGGCAACAACAATGGTAATTGCCTTCGCCAAAAACAAACCATATACAAATAAAAATTCCAAATTTCACTCCAGTTTACCAAATTCACTATGCCCTATCTTGGGCCAAAAAAAAAAAACAAAAGGACCTAGGTGCCATTCATTTATTTTGCCATCTTCTTTTGTCTATAAATTATGCATGTTCGTGTTCGTGCAAAATGCAAGTTTATACCATACAAACACACTATAAAGTCAGAATAAGAACAAATTTAGTCTAATTGCTCATGCTCCTCATTTGTTATATTTGTTTAGTAACCCAACTCTCTAACATATGCTTCTGGCTTATTAATGGACAAACAAAAAAGCCAGCAAATTTGCTGGCTTTCTCGGTCTGTTTAACGCTGTTTACGCATAATACTAATTAGCTACAACAGCTTCATTTGTCACTACGATTGCGGATGCACTTGACCCAAAGTAGTTTGCCACTTGGCGCTGCATTTCTTCTGTAACCGCCGGACTACTAGCAGGACTCAAACTACTTGCATGAGCGCCCTCAATAAATTTCACAATACCGCTTACGGGTGAAGTGCTTACTGTAGTAGAGGATATTTGCTCTAAGTCCATAATATCTGCTAGTGCTTGTTGACCAGCCAAAGGTAAGGCTGTGGTTACCGGAATAACTTGGTCAGGCAAATTATCACCACCATCTCCAATCACAGTCATCATGTGCACTGGCGTGTTACCAGCCAAAGCCGTGAAGTAGTTTATTGGGTCTGCAGAATCGATCATGGTTTGCGCAGCAAACGCGAACTGATTAAACAATGCATTTGCTCCTGCAAGCTGGTCTAACGATAAGGCTGCAAGGAAACCATTCACCGCGCCTACTAATTGTGCTTCAGATACATCAACGGTACCAAATGTACTAATTAAGAAAGCCTGAAAATCTGGCGAACCTTGCGACAGTAATAGGCCTTTAATCAACGGACCGAATGCTGCTGACTCTAATAAGAAGTTTGCAGTGCCGCCTCCTGGAGACTCCAAAGACGCAGCTTGGATCGCAAACATGCTATCAAAAGCGCTCAACGGACCCACAAAACCAGTATTAGCGACCGAAGCAAAGTTACCGCCTGTAATTGCGCCAAGAGATACACCAAAGATTGAAACATTCGATGTGTCGATATCAACTGATTGTGATGCAGTCGTATCGACTACGGCATTTAAGCCTAATCGTAAGCCCAATAAATCAGAAACACTTTGACGCAAGTTATCTCTCCCAGCGGGCAGGACAGCTAGATTCAGATAATGTGTAGCACTAACGGTTGTTGCATTTAATTCATCAACGCCATCGCCATTTAAGTCAAACCCACGTGAACCGTGAATAGGTTGATCGATAGCAAAGGTAGCAAAACCAGCTAGTGATAAAGCACCAGTCACTGCCAGCATATCTTCTTTTTTCGATGTAATACCGTGCGCTAAGATGACGACAGGCCAGCCACCCTCAGGCTTTTCAAGAGTAAGACCAAGAGCAGTAGCAACTTGTGGATTAGGCACCGTTACTTGCACGTCTAATGTTTCAAAACCCATATTTGAGCCCATCGGCTGTGGAACAGGGCTAAATTTCGTTAAGTTACGATCACGATCAAGTAATTGACCATCAATTCTTACATCAGCCAAACCAACCTGAGTACACAATGCTGCATTTGGACCCGGAGTAGCATTTGCCAGCAATGCACCGGCGTTAGCTAAAACGATACCGCTGTCACAAGCAGCTGTCCAAAAGCTATTGATTGGCGCTAATGGATTTTCGGCAGTAGGAATAGCCGAATAGTAAGGTAATGAAATATTGCCTTCAAAACGACTCGCCGCACAGAATTGGCCAACTTGACCCAGAATACCAACAGAAACACCCGCGGCAAAAGCATTTACTTCAGCAGTTTCGTTACCAAATCCACCGCCAGCGCTAACTAATAAGCCTGAACACGTTGTAAACGAAGAAAAATCAGCTGCGTTAATAACAGCAATCAGACCTTCAGCTTCTGGTGGTAAGGCTGCAATACCCTGCTGAACTGCACCAGCAACAAGCTGCGCTGAAACCAAACCCAATGCTTCCATCGAGTTACTTGCAGATTCAACGTCTCTGGCAACAATAGCTGGTAATGCTTGCCCTGCCGTTGGGTCACCTGCAGCAGCTCGTCCTGCAAATTCAGCAATCATGAGTTGTTTGACGGTATCGAGTACGTTACTTACTGACTGTGTCGTAAATGCTGAAACATAGGTTACGTTATCAGTTTGCACACCTGCATTGGCCAATGAGCCTAAATGCAAGTTTATCAATGTCTGCAGGTTTAACTGTGACTCTGTTGCCAACGGTTTAGTCTCAATATCCTGTGCAACTAAGTCCCATGTAGATGAACCTTTCACCGGCTTACCTGATGAATCTTTAAGATCTTCTGTCATTACTAACAAATAACCTTGGGCAGCTTTTAAGGGCTTAAGAGGAACGACCGTAATTGTGTTACTGTCAGCAAGGCGAAGCACGTAATCAACACCGAAAGTCAATTTATCGCCAACTTTACAGCCTGCACTCGGAATAAGAATAGCAGCACAATCAGCATCTTGTTGGTTTAAGCCGAGCGTAGCTTCATATAAATGCACACCGGCACTCAGCGTATCGGCGTTAAGTGACGTATTGGGTGGCGTTTCAACATCAATCACGAAAGGCTGGTTTGTAGACCACCCATCAAGAATATTTAACGCATTTTGCGGATCACCAAAGTTTGTAGGGTCGGCAACAGGAATATTAAGCGTATAATCGAAAAATCCATCAGCTCCTGGAAGCATTAATAAGTCATTTGGAATATTCAGATTACCATTTGCAGGATCAAAAACGATGCGCGAGAAAGGCGTTTGTGGCGTCGCTTCAGTTCTAATTTCTTCTAATGTATCACCGCCGCAACCAGATAGGCCTAAGGCTGCCAAAACACCAGTGCTAATTAATAATTTATTCATTCATTTTCCCCACTTGTTTACAGATAATATTTTCCCAACGCACTTCATTTGAATTCCATGCGCAGGCTATGCGGATAGTCTAACAAGTATGACCAGTTATAATATTGTAATAGTATTGACTTTGAGTGCACTTTGCAAAGGTTTGTTAATACTTTGTAATTAAAGATCATAATTTTGCATAAATCGGCATGAACCGCTTTAGCCGCATTATATAGTGCGTTAACATGCATACCTTAAATTATTAACCAACGACAATCAGTGCAACTATGCAATCACACTTAGAATACAAAACCACAGAAAATGCATTACAAAATAAAATTATTATTATTACTGGCGCGGGTGATGGTATTGGCAAGCAAGCCGCTATTACTTTCGCAAAGTACGGTGCTGAGCTTATCTTGCTGGGTAGAACCGTCGCAAAGCTGGAAAGTACGTATGATGCAATAATAAAGAATGGTGGCGTAACTCCAACAATCGTGCCGATTGACTTTAAGGGTGCTACGCCTAAACACTATCAAGATATGGTTGCTAGTATCGAAGGTCAGTACAAAAAAATTGATGTTGTTTTGTTTAACGCCAGCATTCTTGGTAATTTGTGCCCTTTCGAAGAAATAAAGGAATCTGAATTCTTAGACGTTAATCAGGTTAACCTTAATAGCCAGTTTTTTATGACTCAAGCGCTATTGCCGTTGTTAAAGAAAAACAAGTTAGCCTCGGTTATTTATACAACGTCATCGGTCGGTCGAACAGGTCGTGCATATTGGGGAACATATAGTATCTCTAAGTTTGCAACTGAGGGCATGATGCAAGTACTTGCCGATGAATATAAAAATTCAGGGGTTAGATTCAACTGTATAAATCCAGGAGGAACGAGGACAACAATGAGAGCAAAAGCCTTTCCCGGTGAAAAGCCTGATTCATTAAAAACGCCAGAAGATATCATGCCTACTTATTTATATTTGGCCTCTGATGATAGCAAAGACGTCAATGGACAATCGTTGGATTGTCAGCCGCAATAAAGCGCAGATATTCTCTCGAAGTTTACATAAGGTGAAATGGCAAAAACGAAAAAGGGTAACCCAAGTTACTGGCTTACCCTTTTCTATTTATTATGCACAACCGAGTTACTGTAAAAACAATGATTAGGCATTTTAGCAACTAATCTAGTTTATTGGTTTGTTTTCGCCCAAGTATCGCGAAGCTCAACGGTTCTGTTGATAACCAACGCATCAGTCTTGCTATCCTTGTCGATGCAGAAATACCCAGTCCTTTCAAATTGATAAGTGTCACCAACTTCAGCTGTTGCCAGAGCAGGTTCAACGAATCCCTTTTTCACGATTAATGATTCTAGGTTAATTGTCGCGGTAAAATCTTCCTCTGACGCTGGGTTTGCTGACGTAAATAGACGATCGTACAAACGAACCTCCGCTTCCTTTCCCTCGGCTGCACTCACCCAATGAATGACACCCTTGGCTTTTCGACCGTCTTCAGGGTCTTTGCCAAGTGTTGTTGCATCATACGTACAATACACAGTTGTTATTTCACCATTTTCATCTATATCACAGCGCTCAGCGCGCAAAAAATAAGCATTACGTAAACGTACTTCTTTGTCTAGCACTAAGCGTTTGAATTTTTTATTAGCCGACTCTTTGAAGTCTTCTTTCTCAATCCATAACTCTTTGCTGAATGGCACTTTACGGGTCCCCATTGTCTCATTAGCGGGATGATTAGGTGCATCAAGCCATTCAATTTGGTCTGAGGGGTAGTTTTCAATAATCACTTTAAGTGGGTCTAATACCGCCATTCTGCGCGGTGCATCAGCATTTAGTTCGTCTCTAATACACGCTTCCAGCATACTCATCTCAACCAAATTATCCATTTTGGTCACACCGATGCGCGCGCAAAATTCTCTAACAGAAGCAGATGTATAACCTCTTCTGCGAATACCCGCGACTGTCGGCATTCTGGGATCATCCCAACCAGTAACATGATTTTCTTCAACCAGTTGAATTAGTTTGCGTTTACTCAATACCGTATATTCTAAATTAAGACGAGAAAACTCATATTGCCTTGGTCTGCAGTCGATCGAAATATGTTCAATGACCCAGTCATATAGTCGACGATTATCTTGAAACTCTAGGGTACATAAAGAATGGCTAATACCTTCTATCGCATCCGAAATACAATGCGTAAAATCATACATTGGATAAATGCACCACTTATCACCAGTTTGATGATGATGAGCAAATTTAACTCGATAAATAACCGGATCGCGCATACACATAAATGATGACGTCATATCAATTTTAGCGCGCAAACTACACTCACCCTCTTTGTATTCGCCTGCTCGCATTTTTGCAAAAAGCACCAAGTTCTCTTTGGGACTCGAATCTCTAAAAGGGCTGTTAGTTCCGGATTGAGTTAGCGTTCCACGTAATTCACGCATTTTTTCTTGCGAACTAAAATCAACATACGCAAGTCCTTTTTCAATCAACTCAACGGCATAGGCATGTAATTGGTCAAAATAGTTGGATGAATAACGTTCTTTTCCACTCCACTCAAAACCAAGCCAGCTAACATCCTGCTTAATTGAATTTACGAAATCGATATCTTCTTTTTCTGGGTTGGTGTCATCAAATCGCAAATTACAAGTGCCTTGATAATCCTGAGCAATTCCAAAGTTTAGGCAAATAGACTTGGCATGGCCGATATGCAGGTAACCATTTGGCTCTGGCGGAAAGCGAGTAGATACGGTTGAATGTAAACCACTTTGCAAATCTTTATCGATAATTTGTCTAATAAAATTGGACGGTCGATGCTCAATCTCGGCCATGTGTATTTGTTCCTTAATTTGGTAGGGCTATTTTTTCAGAAGTATATCACTTTGAAGCCAATACAATAGCCAGAATTTTGTATTTTAGCCGGTCTAATGCGCAAACAATTCACCTAACTTGCTCGTTTAGGTTGATTTCAAGCACCGCGGATTGTAAGCCATTCAATTGAACGGTCACGGATGCATCAGATCGCTTTCTAGCAACTTGCATGTTGTAAGCAAAACCATTTAATAAATCAGTCGCTGTATAACTCCCTTCATTCACCTCCCACTGGGTTAGCAGCGATATAGGTAACTTAATCGTTATGCTTGATTGCGCATCGTCACTAAAGTTACTAATCACAATTAATGCTTTGTCGTCATTCCACCTAACGAATGAGAACTGTGACTCTGAATAATTGTTGATAGTATCATTGTTATTTTTAGCATACTGAACGTTCAATGAGTGCAAACTTTGGTATTTTCCCAACATAGTTGGATGATTCGCTGAAATTATCATTAGGCGTTCATAAAAAGCACGTAACTGTTTTTCGGATTCAGTGGACTGCCCACCATCAAATTTACCCTCGTTCATATAGCGTTGATGCGCCGGCACACCGGCATAGTCGAATATCGTTGTGCGTGATGGGCTACCAAACCCCATTTTTTCTGACCCATCTTCACCCACCTCTTGTGCAAAATACAACATGCTAGGCGATTTACTAATTAAGGCAGAAACCACCATTGCCGGCTTTCCTCTTTCTGCGCTACCGGCAAAATCAGCGCTCGCAATACGTTGTTCATCATGATTTTCAAGAAAGTGCAGCATATGCACATCAATATCAGCGATAGCGGATTGAGTATCCTCTAATGCTTGAGCGTCGCCTTTGCCTTGCATTAGTAATTTAAGTGAATCGTAAAACGCCACTTTGTCATACAAGTAATCCATTTTACCCAGGTTTACATAATCACGATACATATCTGGGTTATACACTTCAGCCAATAAGAACGTGTCCGGGGCCTTTGTTTTGATTGAAGAGTTAAGATAAGACCAGAATTCAACAGGCACCATTTCAGCCATATCATACCGAAAGCCGTCTACTCCTTTATCAAGCCAATAATGGACTATTTGCTCGAACTTGAGCCATGAATCAGGCACCGATTTACCTTTCCAAAAAGCAGCGTGCTCTGCTATCGATTTATTTGCATATTCCTCGGGTAAGGAATCGAAGTCAAAGCTACCATCTGGCTTCACACCTAAATTAATTTTTACCGTTTCGTACCAGTCGTCAAATTCTGGTTGCGCAGCGCGTGAGCCATTACCCGTCCATTTCGCTGGTATTTCAGTAAACATATCATCAGATAGGCGATGATCCTCACCACCGAGTGGTTCATATCCGTTCTCGCTTAACGGTACTTTGAATGATTCACCAACCACATAGTAAAAATTATTATCACGGGCATATTCAACATCGATATTGTCACGTTCACCAAAATCGGTAACCCCTTCAGGTTTACTTAACGAAGCATAGTTGCGCGCCACGTGGTTTGGCACAATATCGATAATAACTTTTAACTCCTGAGCATGAGTACGTGTGATTAATGCTTCAAATTCAGCGAGTCTGTTTGCTGGGTCATCTGCTAAATCAGGGCTAACGCTGTAATAGTCTTTTACTGCATAAGGAGAGCCTGCTCGCCCTTTCACCACATCAGGATCGTCTAACGTGATACCAAATTGTGTATAGTCATTTATAACCGCATGATGAGGAATACCGGTATACCATACGTAAGAGGCTCCAAGGGATTTTATACTTTGCAATGCAACAGTATCGATGTCACTAAATTTACCAACACCATTTTCTTCGAGCGTTCCCCAAGGCTTATTAGTACTATTTTTGTTACCAAATAAACGCGTGAATACTTGATAGACAACGGGTTTTCCTTGACCTTGCGCTGCATGAGGATGAGAATCGAGGATTAGCTGCTGCTGACTTGCCATCGCATTTACTCCAGTCGTGGGTGAGGATAACCGTTGAGAGTCTGAGCGTGAGCAAGCACTTAACAGAACAACTAAACATGCTATTACTAGAAAGCTAAATTTATTTCTTTTACGATTAGTAAACATACTATTTCCCTAAAGTAATGTGTAGATAAAAATGGCGAGTGAGTGATTAATCAGCTTATTTTGAGGTAAAAAAAACCTGCCATTTGGCAGGTTTTTGAACTCAAATTTGCGTGGCTAAATTACCAACCGGTAATTTCACGTAAACCTTTGCCAATCTCAGCAAGAGAACGGACTGTTTTAACGCCAGCCGCTTCTAAGGCTTTAAACTTCTCATCTGCTGTACCTTTTCCGCCAGCGATGATTGCGCCCGCATGACCCATGCGCTTACCTGCAGGTGCTGTTACACCAGCGATGTAAGAAACAACAGGCTTGGTCACATGCGCCTTAATATATTCAGCGGCTTCTTCTTCCGCAGTTCCGCCAATTTCACCGATCATCACGATTGCTTCAGTTGCAGGATCTTCTTGGAACAACTTCAAAATATCGATGAAGTTAGAACCTGGAATTGGATCGCCACCAATACCAACGCAAGTTGACTGGCCAAAACCTTCGTCAGTAGTCTGCTTAACTGCTTCGTAGGTTAACGTACCCGAACGAGAAACAATGCCCACTTTACCTGGCTTGTGAATGTGACCTGGCATGATACCAATCTTACATTCGCCTGGAGTGATAACGCCCGGACAGTTAGGACCGATCATACGTGCACCCTTTTGGTCCACGTATTCTTTAACATAAAGCATATCGATAGTTGGAATACCTTCAGTGATACAAACCACTAATTCGATACCAGCATCTACAGCCTCAATAATTGAATCTTTACAAAATGGAGCAGGCACATAAATAACAGTTGCCGTAGCGCCTGTTACTTCGACTGCCTCTTTCACTGTATTGAATACAGGAAGACCTAAATGCGTTGAACCACCTTTACCAGGAGTTACACCGCCAACCATTTGCGTTCCATAAGCAATTGCCTGCTCAGAATGGAAAGTACCTTGACCGCCAGTAAAACCTTGGCAGATAACTTTAGTGTCTTTATTAATTAATACTGACATTATTTGCCCTCCGCAGCAGCAACAACTTTAAGTGCAGCATCTGTCAATGACTCTGCAGCAATGATATCTAAACCAGAACCCGCCAGTACTTCACGACCAAGTTCTGCGTTAGTCCCTTCAAGACGAACAATTACAGGCACATTAACACCGACTTCTTTAACTGCACCAATAATACCTTCAGCAATCATATCGCAACGCACGATACCACCGAAAATGTTAACCAATACGGCTTTAACTTTGCTGTCTGACAAAATGATCTTGAATGCTTCAGCAACACGTTCTTTAGTTGCGCCGCCCCCAACATCAAGGAAGTTAGCAGGGCTACCGCCATGCAAGTTAACGATATCCATCGTTCCCATTGCTAAGCCTGCGCCATTAACCATACAACCAACATTGCCGTCTAAAGCAACATAGTTCAATTCAAATTTAGCCGCATGAGCTTCACGAGCATCTTCTTGAGATGGATCGTTCATATCACGAACTTTAGGCTGACGGTACAATGCATTGCCATCAACGCCTAGCTTCGCGTCCAAACAATGTAAATCACCATCTGCTTTAATAACTAAAGGGTTGATTTCAATCATCGCTAAGTCTAGATCTTCAAACATCTTAGCCAAACCCATAAATATGGTGGTGAACTGACGGATCTGAACACCCTTTAGGCCTAACTTGAATGCAATTTCTCTTGCTTGAAATGGCTGAGCGCCAACTAACGGATCAATTTCAGCTTTCAGAATTTTTTCTGGCGTTTCCTCAGCAACTGTCTCAATTTCTACGCCGCCTTCAGTAGATGCCATAAAAATGATTCGACGTGAGGTTCTATCAACTACAGCACCGAGGTACAGTTCTTGAGCAATATCAGTGCATGTTTCAACAAGGATCTTACTGACCGGCTGACCCTTCTCATCTGTCTGATACGTAACCAAGTTTTTACCAAGCCAGTTTTCAGCAAACGCTCTAATATCAGCCTTATCTTTAACTAGTTTCACACCGCCCGCCTTACCGCGACCGCCAGCGTGTACTTGGCATTTAACTACCCATTCAGTTCCGCCAATGCGGTCTGCAGCTTCAACAGCAGCTTGAGGAGTCTCAGCAGCGTATCCTTCAGATACTGGCAAACCGTATTCTTTAAATAACTGTTTGCCCTGGTATTCATGCAAATTCATGTTGATTTATCCGATTTTATTTAATAGAAAAGCCGCCATCGATTCCTGAGAAACGCACTACGGGCGACTTGTTTTAATTACACCAAATTCTATCACAAACTTGGCCATAACACAGTTCATAACTCCATTATCAACTGTGTTTTTCGATTCAAAACTCGTTATTAACTTAATATTTACACATCAAGTAACAAACGAGTTGGGTCTTCTAACATTTCTTTAACAGTTACCAAAAAGCCAACCGACTCTTTTCCGTCGACTATTCGATGATCGTAAGATAATGCCAAATACATCATTGGTAATATCTCAACTTTACCATTCACAGCCATTGGACGGTCTTGGATTTTATGCATCCCCAAAATCGCACTTTGTGGCGGATTGATAATAGGCGTAGACATTAATGAACCAAACACACCACCATTGGTGATAGTGAAGTTACCGCCTTGCAGATCAGACAAAGCGAGTTTGCCATCGCGACCTTTAAGCGCTAATTCTTTAATTCCTTTTTCAACACCAGCCATACCCAGAGTGTCAGTATCGCGTAAGATAGGCGTTACCAAGCCACGTGGTGTAGAAACTGCTATCGAGATGTCAAAGTAGTTATGGTAACAAATATCATCGCCGTCAATTGATGCATTAACTTCTGGGAAACGTTTTAGTGCTTCAGTTACTGCTTTAACGTAAAAAGACATGAAACCCAAACGAATGCCATGACGCTTTTCAAAACTCTCTTGATATTGCTTACGCAAGTCCATGATTGGCTTCATATTAACTTCGTTAAACGTGGTCAACATTGCCGTCGTATTTTTTGCTTGTAACAAACGATTAGCGATTGTTTTACGTAAACGTGTCATTGGTACACGTTTTTCAGTACGTTCACCTGCTGCAACAGAGGGCACAGCAGTTGCAGACGCCGCAGATGGCGTCGCCGCAGATGGAGTCGCTGCTTTCAAATGTTTTTCAACATCTTCTTTTGTTATTCTACCGCCTTTGCCAGTGCCGCTGACTTTACCAGCATCAACACCTTTTTCAGCAAGTAATCGGCGAACAGAAGGACTCAGAGCATCAGAATCAGAATCATCATCTTGCTCGGCAGCTACCTCTGCAGTTGGAGCAGATACCGCAGCGCCGGCAACGAAGTTTGCAATAGTAGCTTCTGCAAGCACTGTTTCACCCTCTTGCGCTAAAATTTCAGAAATTGAGCCGTCAGCTGGCGCGACTACTTCTAGCACCACTTTGTCGGTTTCAATATCAACAAGATTTTGATCTCTTTTTACTGATTGGCCTGGCTGAACATGCCAAGTCGCTATTGTTGCATCGGCAACAGATTCTGGTAATACAGGAACTTTAATCGCAGTCGTTTCGCCTGAAACAGCTGGAGCCGCCGATTCTGACGCTGCAGGTGCTTGTGACTTTGGAGCTGCCTTGGCAGAGCCTCCCGCTTCCACTTTACCGATGACTTGCTCACCTAAAACGGTATCACCCTCACCATGTATAATTTCTGATAAGACGCCGTCTTCAGGTGCTACTACTTCCAATACTACTTTATCAGTCTCAATATCAACCAGATTTTGGTCTCTGGTAACAGTTTCGCCAGCTTTAACATGCCAAGTTGCGATTGTTGCATCTGCTACTGATTCAGGTAATACGGGAACTTTTATTTCAATTGTCATCTGGGTTCCTTAGTTTATTGTAAGAGCGTCTTCAACCAACGCTTTTTGTTGTTGGTTGTGCACAGAAACATAGCCAACTGCAGGCGAAGCCGAAGCGTTACGGCCTGCATAAGTTAAGTTAGATCCTTGCGGAATTGATTGCCAGAAATGATGTTGGCTACAATACCATGCACCTTGATTCTGCGGTTCTTCTTGACACCAAACCCAGTTAGTCACATGTTCATACTTCGCCATAATGGTTTTGAACTCTTCCTGAGGGAATGGATACAATTGCTCTAAACGAATAATTGCAACGTCGGTTTGTTCATTTTTGCGACGCTGGTCAAGCAAGTCGTAATACACCTTACCTGAACACATAACGACGCGTTTGACATGTTGAGGATCTAGCTCATCAACTTCATCAATCACATTGTAGAATACACCAGCCGCTAACTCTTCCATAGAAGAAACCGCAAGTGGATGACGAAGTAATGATTTTGGCGACATAACAATTAATGGCCGACGCATCGGTCGAACTGCCTGGCGGCGCAACATATTATATACTTGCGCAGGTGTAGATGGCACACATACTTGCCAGTTATGGTCAGCACACATTTGTAACCAGCGTTCTAAGCGCGCTGAACTGTGCTCAGGACCTTGACCTTCATAGCCATGCGGAAGCAACATCGTTAAACCGCATAAGCGACCCCACTTTGCCTCACCTGACGATAAGAATTGGTCAAATACGACTTGAGCTCCGTTTGCGAAATCACCAAACTGGGCTTCCCATATGGTTAAATAAGAAGGTTCTGCGGTAGCAAATCCATATTCAAATGCCATAACAGCCGCTTCTGACAAAACAGAATCGTATATTTCAATTCGGCCCTGATCTTCTGAGATGTTTTGTAAAGGCAAGTAAGAAGAACCATCTTCTTGGTTGTACAATACAGCATGGCGATGGAAGAATGTTCCTCGTCCGGAATCTTGACCGGTTATACGGATGTTAGTTTTATCTGCTAAAATACTCGCATACGCCAAGTTCTCAGCCATTCCCCAATCAACCATCTTCTCACCATCAACCATTGCTTTGCGGTCAAGGTACAGTTTATTAACACGAGATTGTAAACGATGGTTTTCAGGGTAATTGATCAGTGCTTGACCCAGCTCTTTCATTTTATCAATACTTAAGCTGCCGTCATATTCAACATCCCAATCATGCCCAATATAGGGAGACCAATCCACTGAATGCTCAGTCATAGGCCGCCACTCTTCGACAACACAAGCGCCGTGATCGAGTGCAGCTCTATATTCCGCCATCAATTTTTCAACTTCATGTTTCTCAATTGTGCCTTCAGCAATCAATTGCTCCGCATAAAGTTGTCTAGCCACCGGATGCTTCTTAATTTTCCGGTACATGAGTGGCTGCGTAGCACTTGGCTCGTCTGCTTCATTGTGACCGTGACGACGATAACAAACTAAGTCTATAACCACGTCACGTTTAAATTTATTTCTATAGTCCAAAGCTAGCTTCGTAACAAACATAACAGCTTCAGGATCATCCGCATTTACGTGAAATATCGGAGCCTGAACCATCTTTGCAATATCAGTACAATACTGTGTAGAACGGGCATCCTCAATCTTAGATGTGGTAAAACCGACTTGGTTGTTGATAACAATCCGAACGGTACCACCCACTTTAAAACCGCGGGTTTGTGACATATTAAACGTTTCTTGCACAACACCCTGACCGGCAATTGCCGCGTCACCGTGGATCGTGATGGGCAAGACGGCTGAGCCATCTTCGCAATTACGTCTTTGTAATCGAGCTCTTACCGACCCCATTACCACTGGGTTCACAATTTCTAAATGCGACGGGTTAAAGGCAAGTGCTAGGTGGACGTTACCGCCTGATGTAGCAAAGTCTGATGAAAAACCAGCATGGTACTTAACATCGCCTGCACCTAAAGTATCATCATGTTTACCCGCAAATTCATCAAATAAAACCGATGGATTTTTACCTAACACGTTAACCAACACGTTTAAGCGGCCGCGGTGAGCCATACCTATCACGACTTCTTTAGTTCCAAATGCCCCAGCTTGGGTAATCAAACCTTTAAGCATTGGTACTAAGGCGTCACCGCCCTCGAGTGAAAATCGCTTGGCACCAGTAAATTTCGAACCTAGGTATTTTTCCATACCATCAGCTGCAATGAGCCCTTTGAGAATATATACTTTCTCGTCTCGAGCAATCACGGGTTTGGCTTCAACCGATTCAATACGTTGTTGTAGCCAACGTTTCTGTTCAGTATCTGTAATATGCATGTATTCAGAGCCAATCGAACCACAATAAGTCCGATTAAGTGACTTAAATAAATCACCTAAGCCCATTTTATCAGCATTAATTGCGTACGACCCAAGATTAAACATGGCACCGAAATCACTTTCTGATAAGTTATGGTGCTTTAATTCTAAATCTCTGACTTTTGGCTGTATCCATAAACTTAATGGATCTAAGTTGGCGTGCTGATGACCGCGAAACCGGTAAGCATTAATTAGCTGTAATACTTTTACCTGTCGTTCATCACTTTGAACATCGCCTTGAGATACCGAAACACCAGAACTGAAACGCGCAGCGGGCCCTAGTGAGGCCATGTGTTTAAAGTCAGCCTTGATTAGCGTGTGATTGGATTCGACCTCTACACCCTCTACCTTTGGTAGTGCGTCAAATATAACTTTCCAGTTTTCTGAAATACTTTGTGGATCTTCAAGGTAAGCTTCATACATCTCTTCAATGTAAGCGGTATTACCCCCCGCCATGTGGGACGAATCCCACCATGCTTTCATCACGCTATCTTGCATTCTTAACCCTTGATATAAAAAGTTGGGTGTATTGTATTCTAAGTAGATTCTTTTTGTAAATTAAGTATTACGTATTTGTGCTGATATCTACGACCATAATGGTATAAGACACCGTATATTTAAACTCAAATATAGAAAAAACTTGAATATTCAAATCATTATCTCTTATTAACCATCTTATTTTTCATATAGCTTTGTTTAGATAAAAAAATAGCCATCCTTTTCAGGATAGCTATTTAGCATTCAAACTTACCTATCTACTAAGCAAAAAGGCACTAAACAGCCCGTTGCAATAGCATTGACTTAATCTGGCCAATCGCTTTTGTAGGGTTCAGCCCTTTTGGACAAACGCTAACGCAGTTCATGATACCGTGACAACGAAAAACACTAAACGCATCATCTAAGTTATTTAAACGTTCATCCGTTGCTGTATCACGAGAGTCAATTAAGAATCTATATGCATGCAGCAAACCGGCTGGACCGATAAATTTATCTGGGTTCCACCAAAATGACGGGCAAGACGATGAACAACATGCACACAAGATACATTCATAAAGACCATCTAATTTAGCCCGTTCTTCTTGTGATTGAATAAACTCTCGCGCTGGAGGCTGCTTATCATCGTTGATCAAGAATGGCTTAATTTTTTCATACTGAGTATAAAACTGTGTCATATCTACGACTAAATCACGCACAACTGGCAGACCAGGTAAAGGGCGTACAACGACTTTGCCTTTACCTAAAGCAGATAGAGGAGTGATACATGCCAAACCGTTTTTACCATTCATGTTCATACCATCAGAACCACACACACCTTCACGGCATGAGCGACGGAATGACAACGTTGGATCTTTTTCTTTTAATGCAAGCAAAGCGTCAAGGACCATCATGTCTTGGCCTTCTTCGACCTCTAACTGATAATCTTTCATCTTAGGTGCATCATCTTCTTCTGGGTTGTATCGATAAATCGAAAAATCTAACATCATAATGACTACTCCTATTAATACGAACGTACTTTTGGCGGAAACGCTTCTCTAAGCTTCGGCGTCATATTGACATCACGACGACGCATCGAATCAGATCCCGGTAAGTACAAGCTGTGACACAACCAATTTTCATCATCTCTTTCTGGGAAATCGAAACGGCTGTGTGCGCCCCGACTCTCTGTTCTAAAGTTCGCTGCAACAGCTGTGCTATATGCAGTTTCCATTAGATTATCCAGCTCTAAGCATTCGATACGTTGAGTGTTGAAGTCAGAACTCTTATCGTCCAAGCGAGCGTTTTGTAAACGTTCACGAATGTCTTTAAGCTCCGCAAGGCCCTCAGCCATTGCTTCACCTTCACGGAAAACTGAGAAATTAAGTTGCATGCATTGCTGCATGTCTTTCTTAATTTGGACTGGGTCTTCGCCCTTGCCTTTCTCAGAACTTTCCCAACGATTAAAGCGTGCCATTGTCGCTTCAATATCTGAAGCAGATGCATCACTCTTTACTTCAATTTCGTCTAAGCTCTTACCAAGATGTAAGCCAGTGGCGCGACCAAATACAACTAGGTCTAACAGTGAGTTACCACCTAGGCGGTTAGCACCGTGAACAGAAACACAAGCAATCTCACCGCAAGCGAACAAACCGTCCACTATTGACTCGTTGCCGTCGATGTCCACATTAATAACTTGCCCATTAACGTTAGTTGGGATACCACCCATCATATAATGACATGTTGGTATCACTGGAATCGGATCTTTTACTGGGTCGACGTGTGCAAACGTTCTTGATAACTCAAGAATACCTGGCAATCGTGACTCAAGAACATCTTTACCAAGATGGTCAAGCTTCAACTTCAGGTGAGGACCCCAAGGACCGTCACAACCGCGACCTTCACGAATTTCCGTCATCATTGACCGCGCAACAACGTCACGACCTGCAAGGTCTTTCGCGTTCGGCGCATAACGTTCCATGAAACGCTCGCCATCTTTATTTAATAAGTAACCGCCTTCGCCACGACAACCCTCAGTTACAAGCGTACCTGCACCTGCGATCCCAGTCGGATGAAACTGCCACATTTCCATATCTTGTAATGGAACGCCGGCTCTGACTGCCATGCCAATACCGTCGCCCGTGTTGATGTGAGCGTTAGTCGTCGAAGCGTATATGCGCCCAGCACCACCGGTCGCTAATACGACAGCTTTCGATTTAAAGTACACCACCTCGCCGGTTTCAATGTCGATTGCTGTACAACCTACAACTTGACCCTGTTGGTTTTTAACCAAATCTAATGCATACCATTCACTGAATACTCGGGTACGATTTTTTACATTTTGTTGATACAACAAATGCAATAGCGCATGGCCAGTTCTGTCAGCCGCTGCTGCCGTTCTTGCTGCTTGCTCGCCACCAAAGTGGGTGGATTGCCCGCCAAACGGACGTTGGTATATTTTACCTTCCTCAGTTCGTGAAAAAGGTAAGCCCATATTTTCCATTTCGATAATAGCTTCAGGACCCGTTTTGCACATGTACTCAATAGCTTCTTGGTCGCCAATGTAGTCTGACCCTTTTACGGTGTCATACATGTGCCATTCCCAGTTGTCTTCATGTGAATTACCTAATGCAACAGTAATACCACCCTGTGCAGAAACTGTATGTGAACGGGTCGGGAATACTTTTGATAATAAAGCACACGACTTACCAGACTCTGAAATCTGCAATGCAGCTCGCATGCCAGCGCCGCCAGCGCCAATAACTACCGCGTCAAACTCATGCACGGGTAAACTCATATTAAACACCCCATAAAACGAATAGACCTACTGCAACATACGCAAATGCAATTAGGTTAAGAATATATTGAAGACCGGCGCGTAAACCAGTTGGCTTTATGTAATCTGTTAACACCTGCCACAAACCTATACGGACGTGGATCATGATTGAGATCAATGCAGCAAGGGTAAATGCTTTCATATATATATTTGCGAATAGATTCTGCCATACTTCAAACGTAACAATCGATGTTGTCACGAAAAAGTAAATCATGAAAAACGTGAAAGCAGTTATAACAGCAGCTGTTGCGCGCAATGAAACGTAATCTTGAATACCGTTTCTTTTCATTGATGCTTCGTTGGTTACCATAATATAACTCCTAGTACGATTGTTAACACAACCCAAAGCCCCATCGCGATTTGTGCGCTAATGTTGCCCGAGTCAAGTTCTTCCCAATATCCCATGTCCATAATCACATGTCTTATGCCACCGATAATATGGTATGACAACACAGATAAAGTGCCTATTGAAATGACTTTACCGTACCAAGCATCCATCATACTGATAATTAAATTATAACCTTCAATTGACGCAACAGAGGTAGCCCATGCGTAAATGACAAATAACAATGCAAAAAACATCGCAACACCTGTTACTCGGTGCAAAATTGATGCAACAGCCGCAGGAGGAAAACTAATAGTATTAAGGTCTAAATTTACTGGTCTTTTTTTCTTCACAATAATATGCCTGTAGTCGTTCGTAGTATGCACGGTAATCAATTATGTAACCGTTATCTGAGTTGTGTGTTTTACTTTTGTGGAGCGCACTAGCGCTCTATTTTTGTTAACAATTTGTGAATTAAATATGACTAAATTGAAACAAAATTAACCTTATCAATTTAGTTGTCTAGAATATACCAATCTGACCCGTGAATTACAATTTTTTGTTGCATATTAAGCCTTTAGTCTTAAGCATTTTTTGCTACCCTTTATGCTCTCAGACAATAGAGAATATTTATTAATCGAATGTGCATTTAAATTGACTTATTATTACAATACCAGTACAAATAGCGCCACTTTTCGTAACGATGTGAACAATTTCGTCGATGACAACGTAAGTTTTCGGCTACAGCGTTATACTAGAAATTAATGAGGAGAACATTGCATGGCAAATGATATAGCCATTTTAAAAGTAGGTAATAAGGAGATCGAACTTCCGATTTTGACTGGGACTGCAGGGCATCCTGTAATTGATGTCAGAGCACTGGGCGGTAACGGTTACTTTACTTTCGACCCAGGCTTTATGGCTACAGGTTCATGTGAATCTTCAATTACCTTCATTGACGGTGCCAAAGGTGTACTATTGCACAGAGGCTATCCTATTGACGAACTAGCGCGCGATTCTGATTATTTGGAAGTCTGCCACATGTTGTTATACGGACACGCGCCTACCAAAGATGAATATGTCACTTTTAAAGACACTATTACCCGGCATACAATGCTGCACGAACAAATTAATATGTTCTTTCATGGCTTTAGAAATGACGCTCACCCAATGGCAATGCTGTGTGGCACTGTTGGCGCAATGTCGTCGTTCTATCATAGCGACTTAGATGTTAACAGTGAAGACCAACGTCTTCGCAGCGCGCATCGATTAATTGCGAAAATGCCGACCCTCGTTGCAATGTGCTATAAATACAATGTTGGACAACCTTTTGTTTATCCACGTAATGACTTAAGTTACGCAGGTAATTTCTTAAATATGATGTTCTCAGTACCTGCGGAAGAATATAAAATTAGTCCAACCGTTGAGCGTGCGATGGATAGAATATTTATATTGCATGCAGATCATGAGCAAAATGCATCTACGTCTACCGTGCGATTGGCTGGTTCTTCGGGTGCAAATCCTTATGCATGTATTGCGGCGGGTGTTGCCTCTTTGTGGGGTCCAGCACATGGCGGTGCTAACGAAGCTTGCCTAGAAATGCTTGAAGAAATTGGGACTGTTGACCGCATTCCTGAATTCATTGACAGAGCAAAAGACAAAAATGACTCTTTCCGTCTTATGGGCTTTGGTCATCGCGTATACAAAAATCACGACCCACGAGCGACTGTTATGCGTGAGAGTTGTCATGAAGTCTTGGCTGAACTGCAATTAGATGATCCACTTCTTGAAGTAGCAATGGAGCTAGAACGTATTGCGCTTAGCGACCCCTATTTCGCAGAGAAGAAATTGTTCCCTAACGTCGATTTTTACTCCGGAATTGTGCTTAAAGCAATCGGTATTCCGACCAATATGTTTACGTGTATATTCGCGTTATCAAGAACCGTAGGCTGGATATCACATTGGCATGAAATGCTAAGCCAACCTGGTCAAAAAATTGGCCGTCCTCGTCAGTTATATACAGGCGAAACACAGCGTAAGTATACTCGTTTCACTAAGTAGGCTACGCTTGGATAGCACTAAGATTGAGGCGCCATTTCGGCGCCTTTTTTTGTAGAAATAAAATATAAAAATCAGAGAGTTAACATGCCAATACAGTTTAAAATACTTGGTTACGCGGGACTATTGCCATTTATATGTCTTCCACTGTTAGTAGCGACTGACATCATCAGCTATTTTTATAGTTTTCAACATTTTGTTCAATACTCTGCGATTATACTCTCTTTCTTTGGTGGTATTCATTGGTATGACGCACTCCAAAATAACCGCATCAACCACCAGTTATATGTGGCTATGCTGCCGAGCATTGTGGGTTGGTTAGGTCTTGTGTTTCTTCACGGTAACTTGTTGTTAGGAGTTTTGTCTTGCGCATTTATTGGCATGCTCATGTACGACAAATATACATTGATTATGGAGAGATCAAAGGTGATTGAATATACTACCCTGCGCCTTGCACTAACCACGACGGTAGTCCTATGTCACTTACTAATGGCATTAATTGCATAAAAAACCTGAAAAGAAACCAACGCCTAGTTAGTTAAATTTTCAGGCTTTTTTGTTTACCCACAGATATCGACGATGAAAGATTTATGGATATCTGCGTAGAGTTAGCCAGTGATTAACGCCATCAATTCTTCAGTTTTTTCCTGCATTAATTTGATATCACCTCTGGATTCAACGTTTAAGCGTATTACGGGTTCAGTATTAGACTTTCTTAAGTTAAAACGCCAAGTGCCAAACTCCATCCCAATACCATCGGTCTTGTCAATCGTTTGGGCCTGACCGCTGTAATGTTCCACAACTTTCTTAATTGTCAATCCTGCGTTTTCAACAGTTGAGTTTATTTCACCCGACGAAGGAAATGCTTCAATACGCTCTCGCACTAATTCAGACAAAGGTTGTTTTGTCGTGCTTAGTAATTCTGCTACCAGCATCCATGGGATCATGCCTGAATCACAATAAGCAAAGTCACGGAAGTAATGATGAGCACTCATTTCACCACCATAAATAGCATCTTCTTTACGCATTCTTTCCTTGATGAAAGCGTGCCCAGTTTTGCATTTAACAGCCTTTCCTTTGCCTGCTTTTATAATTTCTTCTGTATTCCAAAAAACACGTGGATCATAAATAATACTTGCGCCCTTTTCTTTCGCTAAAAAGGCCTGAGCTAATAAGCCTACAATGTAATAGCCTTCTACAAAGTCACCTTTTTCATCGAATAAGAAACAACGATCAAAATCACCGTCCCAAGCAATTCCCATATTAGCCTTATTTGCAATCACCGCATTTGCTGTGTCAGCCCGGTTCTCTGGTAACAAAGGATTAGGAATACCATTAGGGAAGTCGCCATTAGCTTCATGGTGCACCTTAATAAACTCGACAGCGACATGCTGATGCTGAAAAAATAATTCAATAGCGTCAAGTGCAGGGCCAGCTGAGCCATTTCCCGCATTTACGACAAGCTTTAAAGGAGATAACTTTTTATAGTTAATGTAACTTGCTAGGTGTAAAACATAGTCATTCACACAACTGACACGTTCATAATACTGAGTTTCAAGTAGCTTTCTTTCTTTAATTGAGGGCACACCCTTTAGAAAATCGTCATCACTGACTAGTTCACCACCACTAAAAGCATGTAGCCTTGCTTGAACATTCATCTCGTCGTAACTTTCAGCTCTATCTCTTATGGCAAACAAGCCACTATCACCACTAATTGGAATAGAACCCGCTTTTACAAGCTTTAAACCGTTGTAATTAATCGGGTTGTGAGATGCGGTTACTTCAATACCGCCGTCAACTCCGAGGTGTTTTGTGGCAAAGTAAATTTCTTCTGTGCCACACATTCCTAAATCGCTCACTTTAGCGCCGCCATCAATTAAACCTGCAGCTAAGGCCAACTTAAGTGGCATCGATGTTTTTCTTATATCTGCGCCGATGACTACGGTGCGGGCTTGTAATTCTTCAGCAAAGGCTCTACCAATACGATATGCGACAGACTCGGTTAATTGTTCGATTAGTTCGCCACGGATGTCGTAAGCTTTAAAACACGTAATTTTGGTCATGATAATTGGTCTTTGATTTATAATTTAAAAATAAAGAAACGTAGGAGGTAAAATAAAATAGCCCCCTTTTTTCAACATATTATTTTTTACCGTCAACTCGTCCATATCTGTCTGAAAATCTGACAATGTCATCTTCACCTAAGTAGCTGCCAGACTGGACCTCGATAAGCTCTAAAAGAATTTTACCCGGGTTTTCCAACGCGTGAATTTGACCAATAGGGATATACACAGATTCATTCTCTGTCACCAATTTTGTTTTCTCACCTACCGTTACATTGGCACTTCCAGAAACCACAATCCAATGTTCAGCGCGATGATGATGCATTTGGACACTCAGTTTTTCACCTGGTTTCACACTAATACGTTTAACCTGATAACGAGTACCATTGTCAATAGCATCATAACTACCCCATGGTCTGAATACTTCGCGATGAAACTCAAATTCGGGACGTTTTTCTGCTTTTAACTGATTAACAACATTCTTGATGTCCTGCACTTTGTTTTTATTAGCGACCAAAACAGCATCTTTAGTCTCAACGACGACTACATCATCCAATCCGATGACGGCGATTAGACGCTGCTCTGAGTTAATATAGCTATTTGTCACGCCGTCAAGGATTGCGTCACCAATAACAACGTTACCCGAAGCATCTTTCTTTTCTGATGTTTCCCACAATGATGTCCAACTGCCAACATCGTTCCAACCAGCGTCCAGCGGCACCATGCAAGCATCAGATGTATTTTCCATGACAGCGTAATCGATTGAATCATCAGGACACTTAGCGAATTCCTCCGCATCAATTCGAATAAAGGTCATGTCTTTATCTGTTGTTGCCATTGCACTAGTGCAAGCAGCGAAAATATCCGGAGCATGTTCACTTAACTCACGTAAATACACACTCGCTTTAAACATGAACATCCCACTGTTCCAGTAATACTTTCCACTGGAAAGGTATTCTTTCGCAGTAGACAAATCCGGTTTTTCGACAAATTCAGCCACTTCAAAACCGATATCATTTATTGACTCACCGGACTTTATATACCCATAACCAGTGTGCGCCTCGTTCGGCACCACACCAAAAGTGACTAATTTGCCTGCATTCGCTAATACTGTTGCTTTATCAACGGCAGCGTGAAAGGCTGAATGGTCAGAAATCAAGTGATCAGCTGCCAATATCAATAACACAGGGTCCTCGCCCTGTTGAACTGCTCTGAGAGCAGCTAGCGCGATTGCAGGAGCGGTATTACGCCCTACTGGTTCCAATATTATACTGTCATAGTCAATATTTGCCACACGCAGTTGTTCAGCCGCCATAAAACGGTGCTCTTCATTGCAAATAAATAAAGGAAGTTCCATTTTATCAGCAGGCAGACGCAAAATAGTCTCTTGTAACATCGTTTTGTCAGACGTTAGCGCTAAAAACTGCTTTGGCAATGCAGCGCGTGATTTAGGCCATAATCGGCTTCCAGTGCCACCAGCAAGAACAACAGGCTTCATTAACATTCCTTTCAAATCATCATTGGCTTAATGGTATTGAATTAATTAATTTAATTCAATGCAAAACGTCCATTTACTATCGTTTTATTAAGTAAATTTGCACATAATTTAACCAAAGGGAAAATATTATGCAAGCACGCCTTGTTGAAAATCACGCAAAGCTTGATTAATTTCCTCTTGGGAATTCATCACAAACGGTCCATATTGAACAACTGGCTCATTAATAGGCTCACCGCTTACAAAAATGGCTCGCGCACTATCTTTGCTCTCTAACACTAAGTCATTAGCAAAGTTTAAAACACCTAATTGCCCTTTTCCCAGCACTTTACCAGCGACTTCAATCTCACCTTCATATACATATAAGAAGCCATTATGTGTAGATTGTGTCGCTATATTAAGCGATTCGTTGGCAACTAAGTGAAAATCAAAAAACTGAGGCTTTATAGATTGAGTCGTTACGGCTCCGTTCTGGCCTTTATAATCTCCCGCAAGGACTCTTATTATTGATCCTTTCTCACTGCGTAATTCAGGAATATCGGCAGTAGGAATATCCTGATATCCCGGCGCTGACATTTTTTCAGTTGACGGTAGATTGACCCATAACTGAAAACCGCGCATCTTCCCCTCGATTTGCATTGGCATTTCTTCGTGAATAATGCCTTTACCTGCATTCATCCATTGCAAACCGCCATCTTCAATAATGCCTTCATTACCCATTGAATCTTTGTGCCCCATTTTGCCGTTCAGCATATAGGTGACTGTTTGGAAGCCACGATGTGGATGCATTGGAAAACCAGAAATATAGTCTTGTGCATCTTCTGAGCCAAACTCATCTAGCATTAGAAATGGGTCTAAATTTTTCAACATTGGTTGCCCAATAACACGTTTAAGTTTTACACCTGCGCCATCAGAGGCGGGCATACCTTGAACAATTTGCTTAATTGTCGTTGCCTGTAAATTTGTCATTATTATGTCCTTTAGATTTCGCTTAAAACGTTTCGCGACCATGCGCAGACTCCAAGTCCATTATTGGCCCTGCAGGGACGACTTGCGTTGGGTTAATCATCACATGGCTAAAATAGTAATGTCTTTTTATATGCTCAAAGTTGGTCGTTTGTTTCACTCCTGCTACCTGAAAAAGTTCTTTAAGATACCCCGATAATGCTGGGTAATCGGCGATTCTGCGCAAGTTGCACTTGAAATGACCTACGTAAACTGGATCAAAACGAACTAAGGTTGTAAATAAACGCCAGTCGGCCTCTGTAATCTCGCGACCAAGCAGAAAACGTTGATGACTTAACTTTTCTTCCAACACGTCAAGCGCTTCGAAAAGAGCGACCAGAGCTTCCTCATAAGCCTCTTGAGTTGTTGCAAAGCCGGCCTTGTAAACACCATTGTTAATGCGATGATAAACATACTCATTTATTTCATCAATGTCATTTTTTAATGCACTAGGATAATAATCATCATAGTTACCAGTAATCTCATTAAAGGCGCTATTAAAAATTCTGATGATTTGTGCCGACTCATTGTTAACAATACGATTTGTCTTCTTATCCCATAAAACGGGAACAGTAACTCGTGTCGTAATATCGGGTTGTGCTTTGGTATAAAGTTGATGCATGTAAGAAAATCCAAATAAACCATCTTCTGTTGCCCCTTCATATCCGCCAAACTCCCATCCATTCTCAAGCATATCGGGGCTCACTACAGAAACCGATATATGTGATTCCAATCCTTTAAGCGCTCTAAAAATCAATGTTCTGTGGGCCCAAGGACAAGCCAAGCTAACAAATAAATGATAGCGACCTGATTCAGGCTTAAATTGGGCATCATTTTCATTCGAAATCGTATTCATAA
>Ga0256371_100003_pt1 | contig 82676 bp, 71 predicted proteins | sample SI3MviralmetaG_FD_190079 | JGI IMG/M metagenome (GOLD analysis project Ga0256371, IMG submission 190079) | Sea-ice brine viral communities from Beaufort Sea near Barrow, Alaska, United States - SI3M | ecosystem: Environmental > Aquatic > Marine > Coastal > Brine | place: USA: Alaska | collected...
GAGGGCGCGAGCCTAACTTCAGCTCAAAATCATCCACCGATATGCCACGTTTTTACCCTTGGTGGGATTAATATTATTTATTTAGAAAAATATCCGTTCGCTTGCTTACTAAGCTAGGTATTACTAAGTGGCTCAGGCTTTGGTGCGCCACTTAGTGTTCTGCGCACCTAAAATTGAGTCTAGGTGGCAAGATAAGTTCCAGTAGTTTGCAAATACAATCGATGCGAGAAAAAATATGGTGGTGCCTATTTTTATCTCTTCGACATACTCTCTGCAACATTAGTTCGATGCATGAACTCACTATACTTAATGTTCAGGCTTTTAGGCATTATTCCCCATATGAAAGATGACCAACATTTTAGGCACTATGCCCTATATACAAGCGGAGGATTATTGATGAGACTCCAAACTTTAGTTTATCGAGAAATAACATGAATCATAACCCTCTTGTTCCGCGCCTTAGCTTAAGTTTACTTTTTCTTGCTACATTAGCTGCCTGTGGTGGCTCTAACTCAAGTAACGATATTATCATGACCACTCCTGAGAGCACTGCTACTTCAGGCACGCCGTCACCAGCAACAACATCAGAGTCTTCTCAGGGAGTTATTTCCGGTTTTGGTAGTATTTACATTAATGGCAAAAAGTACAATACAGACAATGCGAATATCGCTATTAATGGTCAAGCAAGTAGTAGTATATCAAATCTAAAAGTAGGTATGAAAATCAGTCTTACCTCATCCAGCAATGGAAACGGCGACAACATTGCCACAAGCGTCATTTATGATACTGAGATTAAAGGCTATATTCAGAGCATCGACAGAAATAATCAACAAATTTTAATCGCTGACACAATAGTACAATATAACGATTTAACTCACTTTATTGATACAACGGAGACAGCATTAACAGTTGAACAGTTCATAGAAGTAAGTGGCTATCTGCAAGCCGATGGTTCTTTTTTAGCAACTTACATCGAGCAAGATGATTCTCCAGGAAGCATAAACGAATATACGGCAGGTATTGTCAGTAATTTAAATATTGCTGAACAGCAGTTTACAATAAACAATACCCTCATCGATTATGCTAATTCGGTGCTTGAGGGCGTTTTAGCTGATAATATTTATGTCCGTGTTAAAGGCTCCTTCGCCAACAACGTATTTGTTGCCACAAATGTGGATGCGGCAGATGAATCTGATTATTACAAAGATGATAATAACAATATAACCCGTTATGAAATTGAAGGTTTGGTCACTGCAATTAGCAGTACTTCCATCGATGTTAATGGCCGAAACTATATTTTTTCCAGTGACATGACCTTTGATGCTGCTCAACTTTCTGATATCGCTATTGGTCAATATGTCGAATTGTACATCGAAAAAGAGAGTGGTTTGGTGACTAACATTGATGTGGATTCAATTTCTGCAAAAGTTGACGGTAAAACAAAAGGGCGTATTGAATCTATTGATTTACCAAATACTAGCATTACCGTAAGTGGTGTTATTTATCAATTTACTGAACAAAGCCGTTTTGAAGACGATGACCAGCAGTACTTTAACTTCGCGTCTTTGTCGGTAGATGACTATGTAGAAATTGTTTTTCAGCAAACAACGCCTTTTTCAATTTTAAGAATTGAGAGAGAAGATCAGGCTGAATATAACGACGAGTGGGAAACGAAAGGTTTGGTGAGTAGTATTGCAGGCAATCAGATCACGGTTAACGGCATCCATATTGAACTTAGCGCGGCAGCAAAGTATTTACTCAATGATCAGTTGGTTGGCCAGCAAGTCTTTACTGATGCACTCGCCATTAATACTCGAGTTGAAGTAGAAGGTCGCTATGATACCAATGATGTATTTACTCTCGAAAAAATTGAGATAGAGTCTGGTCACAACAACGATGATGACGCCAGCGAGGACGATAATGATAATAGTGATGACCGTTCTGATGACAACAAGGTAGGTTACGTTGAGATAGAAGGTCGAGTTACTAGCGTTTTATCAACTAATAGCTTCATGTTGAATGATTTAGAAGTTAGACTTGCTGACAATGCAGAATTGGAAATTAGAGACAATAATGCAGATTTAGTTACTTTTATGGCATCACTTAACGTTGGCGATTCGATTGAAATAGAAGGTCAGTGGATAGATAATAGCTATATCTTAGCCGATGAGGCTGAAATAAAGTAACCACTTGGATGCAATTTACCAATACAAAGCCGTTTCCCTAGCGGCTTTGTATTTTATGGAAAGGACCGATGGCTAAAGACCGTATTATTTCGTTAACTTTAATCCTGATTATAGTGCTTAAACTAGCCGATCTGTACACGGATTTTAATTCATCAGCAGAGACTAGCCACCTATTTCAAGAGATTTCCCTAATCATTTTGTCCTTAGGTCTGTTTATTTATTTGATGTTTGACTTGCGTAGGCGAACCAAAGCAAAGCAAGGTTTGATCAGGAAACTAAAACTTTCTAATGAGAATATTGAAGAGTTAAACCAGCATTTAAAAGACACAAAATCTGCATTTTTAGATGTAATTGAGGCTCAGTTTGAATTATGGGGCTTAACATCAACTGAAAAAAAAGTCGCACTTTTTTTGGTGAAGGGATACACCACTAGCGAAATTGCCGAACTACGAAGCAAGTCTGTTAAAACCATTAGCCATCAATCATCAGCCATATACAAGAAAGCTGGCGTAAACGGCAGAAATGAATTAGCGGCACTTTTTTTTGAAACATTAATGTGATGCTTTCCGATTTTAGGAAGAATAAATCATCATCCTGCGCTAGGCAACAGAGTAGGTTTATGCAGGTAATACATATCAAATACCAGTTTGCTTGCTTGAGGAGCTAGGTATGACTAAGTGGCTCAGGTTTAGGTGCGCCACCTAGCTATTCTCGAGTTAGAACTTAGCGCCGGCCCATAGCCATAATTTATCGGCATCTACGTTAATATCGCCGGCAGAATAGGCGGCATACTTAATCCCTGCCGAAAAGTATTTCCCGTATTTTCGGGTGTATTGAAAATCAATCTCACTTCCTAAGTCATCAACCGTAGCGGTGGCATCATCTGCAGAAAAATCATGATAAATTACTGCCCAGCCTCCTCCTCCTGCTGTCCCTGATAGAGTGAAAGAAACATCGACTAAACCCTGAGTAGGTGTGCCTAGGAATTGATCAGCCCAACCATTGAATTTGTGTAAAGTAGCAAGAGGAGTAGCAAAGCCATAAGCGCCATTATCAGATCCTAGGACCTCATAGGCTACTTTAGCTGTTACTTTGCTAAATACTGCACCTGCCTCTAGCATTAAATAATCAGCTTCAAAATCGGTGCTTGCCGTTTGGCTACTTTGACTAGCAAACTCTGCGCTATACAAAATCTTCGTTGAACCTGCGTCAGTACTACCAGTAAAACGCAAGCCAAAAGTATCGAGGGAATTGTCAGTATCATTATCTACTTCCAGTAAATATCCATAGCCAGTAAGTACGCCGACAGATGTTTTATAGGATGCATTTAGCAAATGATCTTTTGTATCCAAATCAGCCGCTTCAGCAAAAATACGATTTCGCTGACTAATATAGGCATACTTCAAATCCAAGCCTTTAACTGGGCTAAACTGGGCTGATAAGCCATCAAATGTTTGCCTATCTTGTCGCCATCCAACATGCCCAACAAACCGATGATTATCCATAGTGATCACCTGGCGGCCTAATTTTGCTGAAAAGTTGCTCCCCTTATATTGGATATAACCCTGATCCAATTCAGTAAACTCTGGGTCAGCAATGACAGAATAAACGCCCGGTTTAAAGCCCGTAGGACCAATACTGTAGTCCCCTTGTCCTAATACAATTCGATTATCTTCCATTTCCACCATTACCGAGAAGCCACTAAAGGAACCCGTGGTATATGCTAAACGGGTGCGTAAAGTTAACGCACTGGCGTCTTTCGCCGCATTGTCTTGCTTAACATCCTCGTAGCGAAGGCGAATATCAGCACTGGCAGTGCCCGTAATTAGAGCCTCGGTAATGGAGTTGGCCAGCGTCGATTGACTGCTAGCAACACCGACAAGTGCCGTTGTCAAAGCAATACTCAATAGGCTTTTTTTATATTTTTTCATGATTTTCTCTTTAGTGTTAAGTAGGACAACGAACTTATTGTGCAAGTGTTCCCTGTTGCTCGATTATCGTGCATCAATGCTTGTATAAAGAGCATCTCTTTTGTACATGCCGTTTCTGAATAGAAAATACGTACGCTATTTTCCTTCAGCATATTTTTCATCGTTTGCTTGAGCTATCTATTGCGAAAGGTGTGCCACTTCATCAAAACAATCTATAATATTGTTTTTAAAGGTTTTTATTGAAAACAAAAGGAAACGTAGATGTAACGATTTTTCGGTTTTAACGAATTATCGTGATACTAGAAACGAATTTTCGTTATTGGCTTGTTTATTGAATGATGCGGTTTATAAAAATAGTAAAAGCGCTAAGGAACGGCTGAAAACAGGTGACGTTATGCTCGCAGAAGATATTTTTGAATACGGGCCTCAAGCTCAAATTTTAGTCGCTCCATTCGACAATAAAGTGCTCGCAGCAAATATTAAGGCCCGACAACTTTTTTTACTCAGCGATGCAGTACATGAAACCATCACCGTAACCAGCCTTTTCAAGGACTGTTTGCCCGAGTTGTACACATTGAGTAGCGCTGCCATGCATCATGGGTGGGCATGGAGCGAAAATTTATTTTTTTCTGCTCCCGGCGAGTCGGCGCCGCTTGAAACGATGGTGTCTGTGAGTAAAAGCCAACAAAGAATCCACCTTATATTCAGTTTTAACGACAGTATAGACTTGTTCAGGCTTCGCCATAAATCTTCGGCTGAGCGACATCATGATGCGGGTTTCTTACATTGGACTAAGTCCGAAACCCTATTTGAAGAAATTGAACGACAAAACCAATTACTTCTATCGGCAGTGGGCGACGGTATTTACGGTGTAGATGCAAACGGCTGTACTACTTTCGTTAATCCGGCCGCAGAGGTCATGCTTGGTTGGAGCAAAAGCGAGCTTGTCGGGAGAAACATTCATGACATGATCCACCATACCCATGAAGATGGCAGTCATTATCATCCCAGCGATTGTCCCATTTATGCAGCGTTTCATGACGGCTCGGTGCACAGCGTCGATGACGAAGTTTTTTGGAGTAAATCAGGTAAGCCGATCCCTGTCGAATATACCAGTACCCCAGTGACAGATAACGGCAACCTTGTTGGTGCAGTCGTTATTTTCCGCGACATCACCGAACGAAAGGTAACTGAAGAGAAACTACTGATTGCAATGCGCGAAGTCGATTCATTAAAACAGCGTTTAGAGTTGGAGAACGCCTACCTGCAAGAAGAGATAAAAGCTGATTTCAACCATCATCAAATCGTAGGTCAAAGTGCAGCAGTGCAACACATGGTTAACCAAATAGAATTAGTCGCGCCAACCAACGCAAATGTTCTGATCACGGGTGAATCAGGCACTGGCAAGGAGTTAATTGCGAGAGCAATCCACGAAGCCAGTGCGAGAAAGGCACGTCCTTTAATTAGAGTGAACTGCGCCGCTATTCCAGCCGAATTATTTGAAAGTGAATTTTTCGGCCACGTAAAAGGAGCGTTTTCAGGAGCGATTTCGAATCGCGCTGGCCGTTTTGAACTCGCCGATGGTGCCACTATATTTCTTGATGAAGTGGCTGAAATTCCACTGCAATTGCAGGGTAAGTTATTGCGAGTGCTCCAGGAACAACAATTTGAACGCGTAGGTGATTCCAAAACCTGTTCTGTTGACGTGCGCGTTATCGCAGCCACTAATCAGAATCTCAAATTACAGGTAGAAAAAGGCAAATTCAGAGAGGATTTATTCTACCGTTTAAATGTTTTCCCCATCGAGTCTCCAGCACTAAAAGAGCGTTTGGAAGATTTACCCATGCTCACCAAACATTTTATTAAAAAGGTCTGTAGTCGCTCTAATAAATCACTACCAATGGTTTCCCTCGCGCAATTAGAACACCTGAAGTCCTACCATTGGCCGGGCAATATCCGCGAATTGGAAAATATTATTGAACGTCAGGTTATCTTGTCTAATGACAATAGATTGCACTTCGACTTTTTATCGTCGGTAATATCTAAACCAACTCCACATAACAGTCATCCTGTCATTCAACCGACCAATGAAGTACAAAAAATAAAACTCGATATTTCCAGTATCGAATTGGCACTCAAACAAGCCGGCGGAAGAATTTATGGTGCCGATGGCGCTGCGACTATTCTCGGTTTAAAACCCACTACGTTAGCTTCTCGAATAAAAAAATACGACATCAAGATGCACCTATTTCGAGCATAGAGAAAAAAGCTATATCTCGATTTAAAAAATCACCTTGTGAAAGTGTGTTAATTAATGTTGTACGAGGGAAGTACTGCGATAATCTTAATGATCGCACTCAGTTTTACTATCGTGACAACAGAACCAAGATAATCACAAATAATATAAAACTGAGGCTTTGCCAAAACAACAGCGGATCGCGCTGCAAAAGAGGCTGCCTGGTCTTAGCCAAAAATACCTTATTCGGATGACGCATATCATAAGTGAATTCAGATAAATGGGTGTAGCGCTTTAGCGGATTTATTTGCAATGCTCTGTGCAAGGTATCGTCAATCCAAGGTGGTAAATTTGAATCGTCGTTTATTAAACTTTGATAAGTAAATTTACGCTGAGCCGCAACGCTGGTTGCTTGGCTAATATGAGTGGTATAAGGAAACCCGCCAGAAAGCATTTGGTAAGTCATTACCGCTAAAGCATAAAGGTCTGAGCTCGGAGTACCTTGATGACCCAAGAAATACTCAGGCGCTGAATAACGTATTGTGCCTCTCAGTGTCGATTCCTTTTTAGCATCTGTTACGCCCGCAATATAAACTGAGCCAAAGTCGATAATTTTAGCCGTATTGGAGCTATCTATCATTACATTCTGAGGACGCAAGTCTTGATGGAGCATTTCCTGACGATGAAATGCTTGTAAGCCATTAGCTACTTGTTCAATGATGGCTCGAACTTTTTCAAGTTTAGGCTTAGGGTTATCTATCATCCATTGATGCAAGGATATACCTTCAATATATTCGCTGACTAAATATAAATAGTGACGTTTTCGGTTTGGTTCAATCGCTTTGGCAACATGTGGATTGTCGACCCGTTTAGCTATCCATTCTTCAAGCATAAAACGCTCAAGATATTGACTGTCATCACGCAACTCTGTTGAAGGGATCTTGATCACAACACTTTGCTGACTTTCCAAGTCACGCGCTAAGAATACATGACTACGACTACTGATATATATTTCTCGGATAATTTCATAACCATCAAATATCATTCTAGCACTTAATGTTGGTGGCAGCGGCAACTGGGTCAACTGTTGTACTTCATGCAGTTCATAATAAGGTACATGATCGATACGCACAATTTGAACACTTAAATTATCGTCGCTGCCAGCATCAAGTGCTTGCTGAATTATGTCTTTAGCGGCTAAGTCCAATGACTTTGCACAAGCAATGGCTTTTACAATTTGGGTATCTTGTAGAAACTCATAAACGCCATCAGTTGCTAAAACGAACACATCACCTTGCTCAATGGATTGAGTTTGATAGTCGATTTCAAAGCTTTGATCGATACCTAACGCTCGGGTCAAATAACTGACGTCAGCTGATACGACTCTTCGATGATCGTTAGTCAGTCGCTCAAGGCTGTCGCCTGACAAGCGGTAAATTCTAGTATCACCAGAATGAAAAATATGCGCAGTATTTGACTTCAAAACCAGAGCGCTAAACGTACAGACATATCCCTTATCTTTTTCGAAACGATGCGGGCTGTTGCGTGTTTGAGCGCAAAGCCAGCTATTAATCGCTTGAATGACTTTTTGTACTGACGTTTTTACTGACCAAGAATCTGACGTGCAATAATAATCTTCTAAAAAACCTGACACAGCAGTTTGACTCGCAATCTGGCTGACCTGACTCGAACTAATACCATCAGACATGGCAAATACGATCCCCTTACTACTAAGCGAGGGTTCAGTGGGTATCATGCAGCCGATAAAATCTTGGTTAACCTGTTTAAGCCCTTTATCGGTTGCTTGACCAACACTCACGCTAAGGGGCTTATTTTTTGGTTTATGCTTATCGATGGTAATTTTATTCCCAGAAAAAGGCCCCATAAAATGAATTATAGAGCCTTGTGTATCATTGTTTGAAACTCACTATGCAGATTTGCGCGCTGGTGAAGTTCTAACGTGAGTGTAATACAAAGGTAGTCCTACCAGCAACAATCCACCGGCTAAGTTTCCTAACACCGTTGGTAATTCATTCCACACTAGGTAATCGTAAACAGTAAATTCACCGCCCATGATCATAGAGAATGGGAACAGGAACATGTTTACAATTGAGTGCTCAAAACCCATGAAGAAGAATAACATCACTGGCATCCACATTGCTGCCATCTTTGCGCCGGCTGAAGTTGAAATCATTGCACCAACAACACCCATTGAAACCATCCAGTTGCATAACATGCCACGTATAAAGATGGTAATCCAACCAGCAAAACCATGTGCCTGATAACCCACTGTGCGCGATTCACCAATGGTGGCCACTTTCTCGGCTATAGCTCCGCCCTCAATTGAATATCCATACGTTAATATAAAGGACATTAAAAAGGCAGTGGTCATGGCGCCAGCAAAGTTACCAACAAATACCAGCCCCCAATTTCGCATCACGCCTGAAACGGTGACACCCGGTCGTTTATCTAATAATGCTAAAGGCACTAAGGTAAATACGCCTGTTAATAAGTCGAACTTCATCAAATAGAGCATGATGAAGCCAACGGGGAACAGCACAGCACCCACTAAAGGACTGCCCGTTTTAACAGCTACTGTAATAGCAAAAATCGCTGCCAGACCCAAAATTGCCCCAGCCATAAATGCACGGATCAGAGTATCTTTGATCGACATATAAATTTTTGATTCACCTGCATCAACCATCTTGGTTACAAACTCACTCGGTTCGATATACGCCATTACTAATTCTCTCTTATTAAAATTCGGTTGTTTTCAACTACACTTCAAAAATAGGACCAACAATTTGACCTATGAATTTTGCTTTTTTAACTAACGCTGACTCAGTGTCGCAATGGACATTTAATCAGCCACTAATCGGACTAAAACGCCACTAGATCACCAGGCGTTATAAGGTAAAAATTTACCATTTAGGGTCAAGATGACTCGATCACCTTTGGGGTTTTCTTCTTTTTCGACGTCCATTGTAAAATCGATAGCACTCATAATTCCGTCACCAAACTTTTCCTGAATGACTTCTTTTAAGGTATCGCCATAAACGCCAACAACTTCGTAAAGACGATAAATTAATGGATCTTGTGGTACCGATTTGTCCCATTCTTTGATTGGATATTCCTCCAATGCAGCTTTTGCCTCAGTCGGTAAGGCTAAAAATGAAACCAATTTTTCAGCCACCTCTGCAGTGCAGCTGTTCATCCCTAAACAAGCAGAAGTAGTCCATACTGTCGACATACCAATTGCTTGAGCAATGCCTTCCCAAGTTAATTTTCTTTTTGCTTTAATTAAAAAGATGGCTTCTGTTACATCAATTTTTTTCATAATAATTTCCTAAAAATAGCGATAAAGACCATCAACACTCATTACTGAGTGCTAACAGCGCAAACAAATTTGAAGTACTCAGTAGTACCAAATGTTTACTACGTTAACCCACTCTTAGCGATAACCATGCCAATCTTAAAATACTTTATATCTAATTGTTTTTACTACTTAATATTTATAATATTAAAAACACAAGAGCAACGAAATTTCGAGGGTGACGATTTATCGTTGTGATTAAAACGAAATATCGTTGGCATGCTGATTATCCATTTCAGGCACTAGCCAAAGATACCCCGGAAGTAATATCTGTCTTTAACGCTTGAGCCGTTAAAGACATTCAGGGTATTTGATCCTCTACCACCGATGTCTATTTTGTAGAGGAGGACGACTGCGGATTGCGTCCCAATGTCGGTATGTATGGGTCAAGCTCTGATCGTTCTAAAAAGATTACTATAATGGAAGAGGGTGCTCTAGCCGCATCGACTTCTTATGCATGTCCGGCGGAAAATTTGATTTCGCACTTAGAAGTTATTGCTTTGCAAAATTACCTACTTTTCTTGGCGGACGAAATGAAACTAGTGGTATAGAAGTTACAAGCGTTTCTTTAAACAAAAGGCGCACTGGTAGTGCAAGATGATAGGCATGGGGTGTTATCGCTCGTTATCTAGCATAATCTTTTAGCGTTTGCCACGCCAAGTTAGCGACTGCAAATTCAATTGAGACAGATCGACCTGACCCGCAATTATTTCATTACACAGTTTGACCACAAGTTTTGCCTGCGAGTGATTCAAATTTTTGTATGCTGAACGCTTAATACACCATGTTGTGAAAATCCTAGTTTTTGGATTATACAGTAGTGAACCGCAACGGCTCGGACGCTTTCAAAACGAAGCTGTTTTTCATAAAACGGGGACATTATTTTTTATCTTTAAACTTAAGCGTAAAGAAAAACAATATGAAGTAACTTCCAAAGGCAAACCAATACGGTAACGCGCCATCTATTGAGTATAAATAAGTACCTAGTAAGGGTCCTATGGCGAAACCGAGAGGCGGACACGATCCGGCTATACCCGCTACTGCTCCCTGCTCTTCAGATGAGACCGCAATAGAGGCGCCGGCCATAAATCCTGGCCCTGCGAGGCCCATACCCATCCCCAGAATACACATAGACAATATATACATGCTTTGAGAATGACCCAATGCCATGATGCCGAAAGCGATCATCATTATAGGCATGGATATTCTGAGTAACACAAAGGGTCTAACAGACAAACGAGGTATGACTAGCAGTTGCACCAATAGTGCCGCTGCCGCTGAAAACATCAAACTAAATCCCACAACTTTTGCAGTTTCAATGCCACTTAATGCCAACTCATCTTGAAAACGAAACGCAATAGTTTGTTGCACAATGGCAAAGCCCATAAACAAGAGTACGCCGGCAACCACTAGCGGCAAAATTCGCGGGTCGGAATACTTAAGTCTCGGTGGCTTTTTTATTACGGTTGCTTTTGGCAACACGGGTAAAGCAAAAAGTGTTAACACTGCCGCAGCTAGCGTTAACAAAACCGAAAAGTACAACGGCGTGAGTAAACTAATACTGGCGAGCAGCCCACCAATGGCAGGCCCTAATATCGAACCAATATTGCCTGCAGCACCAATGGCTCCCATACCTTTGATACGGTCTTCTAAGGTCGTAATATCAGCCATATACGCATTGGCTGATGGCGAAACAGCGGCCATTACCGTTGCATTAGCAACTCGAGTCAGAATTAATAATATTAGTGCGGTTAAAGGAACAAGGTAACCCAGAAGCGCCATTTGAAACACACCCGCAAACATCACTGTTCCTGCTGAATAACCAAACAGACCAATAAGTAGTATTTTTCTTCTACCCCAGATGTCACTGGCTCGTCCCCAAAAAGGGCTGACCAGAAAAAGTGTTAATGATGAGGCGGAAATAATGGCACCAATTTGTACTTCTACTAAGCCAATTTCTCTTCCAAGCGGGGCTAATATTGCAAAAAGTACGGTTTGCGCAAAACCCATAGCCGCGGCGGCTAACAGGAGTGTACGTTTAGCTAAAACAGTAGAAATAGGGGACTGTGTCATTCATGTTCGGCTGACGACGATGTCGTCAGCGCTTTTCCTATGTACTGTTCGGGTTCAACATTTTCACTCATGTGTTTACCTTTTGTAAAACGTTAATTTAGTTAAGTTCTATTTATCGTTCGCTGCGGTAGTATCGCCCGTATTAGTTTCTTACTTTTAAGGCAGTCTATTTTAGCCCTTTCGTAAATTTACTTACAACGTCAGTTTAATTTTAAGCACTAATAATGAAAAACCCACAAGCCAGAGGCTTGTGGGTTTTAGTGCAATGCTATGAAGCGCTACAAGATGTTATGCAATCTAATGCAATTACATCATGCCGCCCATACCACCCATGCCGCCCATATCAGGCATTCCAGGGGCATCATCTTTAGGTGCTTCAGCAACCATTGCTTCGGTTGTGATCATCAAGCTAGCAATTGACGCTGCAAATTGTAATGCAGAGCGAGCTACTTTAGTTGGGTCAAGAATACCCATCTCTAGCATGTCGCCGTATGTGTCATTAGCAGCATTGTAACCAAAGTTACCTGTACCGTTTTTAACTTCGTTAATAACAACAGAAGCTTCTGCACCTGCGTTGGTCGCGATTTGACGTAAAGGAGCTTCCATTGCGCGTAGTGCTAATTTAATGCCCAATGTTTGATCTTCGTTGTCACCAGTTAAGGCAGCTAATTTAGCTGCGGCACGAACCAAGGCAACACCACCACCAGGTACAACACCTTCTTCAACTGCCGCGCGTGTTGCATGAAGTGCATCTTCAACACGTGACTTTTTCTCTTTCATTTCAACTTCAGTCGCCGCACCGACTTTGATTACTGCAACGCCGCCAGATAATTTAGCCAAACGTTCTTGTAGTTTCTCTTTGTCGTAGTCTGAAGACGAATCTTCAATTTGTGCACGAATCTGGCTACAACGACCTTGAATAGCTTCTAACTCGCCAGCACCATCAATGATTGTTGTATTGTCTTTTGTAATAACAACGCGTTTTGCTGTTCCTAAGTCTTCAAGCTGAACTTTTTCAAGCTCTAAACCGATTTCTTCAGAAATCACAGTACCGCCAGTTAGTGTAGCGATATCTTGTAACATTGCTTTACGACGGTCACCGAAACCAGGTGCTTTAACTGCCGCAATTTTAACAATACCGCGCATGTTATTCACAACTAGTGTCGCTAGCGCTTCGCCTTCAACGTCTTCAGCGATAAGCAGCAATGGCTTAGATGCCTTTGCTACCGCTTCAAGTGTCGGTAATAACTCACGAATGTTTGTTACTTTTTTATCTACCAACAAAATGAACGGTGCATCAAGCTCTACAGTGCCATTCTCTTGGTTATTCATAAAGTATGGAGAAAGGTAACCGCGATCGAACTGCATACCTTCAACAACATCTAATTCATTATGCAGTGCTTGGCCTTCTTCAACCGTAATAACGCCTTCTTTGCCAACTTTGTCCATTGCTTCAGCAATGATCTGGCCAATAATTTCGTCAGAGTTAGCTGAAATAGTACCTACTTGTGCGATTGCTTTAGTATCTGCACATTCTGTAGAAAGTTTCTTTAACTCTTCTACAGCGGCGATAACTGCTTTGTCGATGCCGCGCTTAAGATCCATTGGATTCATACCAGCCGCAACAGACTTCAAACCTTCGACGACGATAGCTTGTGCTAGAACAGTCGCAGTAGTTGTACCGTCCCCTGCTTCATCATTTGCTTTAGACGCAACTTCTTTGACCATCTGCGCGCCCATATTCTCGAATCTATCTTCCAATTCGATTTCTTTAGCAACTGACACACCATCTTTAGTTATCGTTGGAGAACCAAACGACTTTTCTAAAATTACGTTACGGCCTTTTGGACCAAGCGTTACTTTAACTGCGTTTGCTAAAATGTTTACGCCATTCAACATTTTATTGCGAGCATCAATACCAAAACGTACTTCTTTTGCTGCCATGATTAATTTCCTCTAAATTTATTGCTATCAACTTTCTGTTTTCTTGGGAATAAAACTCACAAAACAAAAAGTTCGAATTAAACGTTAATAATTGAACCGATGTTGTTACTCAACAATCGCTAAGATGTCGTTTTCGCTAAGAATAAGCACTTCTTCGCCATCTAACTTTTCAGTTTTTACGCCGTAGCCGTCACTAAAGATGATCATGTCACCCACTTTTACGTCTAAAGCTTTAACGTCACCGTTTTCGAGAACGCGACCGTTGCCCACTGCAATAACTTTGCCGCGAGTCGACTTTTCAGCAGCGGAGCCCGTTAATACGATGCCACCAGCTGATTTACTTTCTTGCTCTTCGCGTTTAATGATGACGCGGTCGTGTAAAGGACGAATTGCCATTTTCAAATCTCCAGAAAATTCCAATATAATTGGTTTAAGTTAAAACAGCTGATTATCACAAAATAATCAGCTACGATTTTGTATTAGTCTTGCAACTAATAAAATTTGGATTGCGATTGAAATGGGGTTATGCCGACATAACACAAGGGGCTGCTATAAAATAATATCAATTTGGACGATTTTTTTCTTTATTCTCATCTAAATCGCTCTTTTTTTTCTCGTCCAGTGGCGGACCGCAGTCAGACTTGTCCTCTTCGTTACTGCTGATAAAAGGAATATCCGCGCTTTTTTGATCCTCGTCATTAGTCCTATCTTCATAGTCAGCATCGAAGACACTGCCTTGTTCACTATACTGCCCAGGCTTTGCGGAAGCCGAGTCATTAGTCCCTTGCTGATGAAATGAAAACCCACCTTGTACTTTGCTTGACTTCAAAAACGAGGTGACTAACGCCGCAGCGATAGGAGTTCGGGTAACTGGGATGGTAAACAGTAGGCCGACCACATCGGTAATAAAACCTGGCGTAACCAACAACACGCCAGCCACCAGTAACAGCAAGCCTTCGCTTAATTCTTTGCCCGGCATTTGTCCTTGCGCCATCTTTAATTGTACATCGCGCAAGGTATTGGCACCTTCCCTACGCACAAAATAAGCACCAAAAAATGCAGTAATAAGCACGATTGCAAACGTATTCCATCCACCAATATTATCGCTCACGTTGATCAGCAGCATGATTTCAAGAATAGGCAGTATTGCGAAAAGTATAAATAAGCGACCAAACATGCCGTCTCCCGATATCTTAAGTGTCTGTTAATAAACTTCTTATAGTATAGCTATGTTTGGGCTCTCAACATTATTTCAAGGGTAGCTCTGAGTAAGACCGTGCCCCTATATTCACTCATCTTTATGACCTTTGGGACCGTATAAGGACTTTTCATAAAGCCCATATAATTTTATTCGCGACCTAAACAGAATATTAAATAAGATAAATTAGGTTCGCAAAGTAATTCAAAAATAGTCAAACGTATACGAAAGAAGACAAGGTTACAGCAGGTCTTGTTGCATGCAATGACCATAACAATACATACTGCACACAATTGGATAAGAGGTTATAAATTTTTATGAAGTTTTTTCAACAATTCAAAATGTCACTAAGATCGTGGACACTAGTGGCTTTGGCCGCTTTTATAGCCTATCCGCAAGTATGCCAAGCACAAATTGATGTATCACCTCAAACGCTATTCCAAGATGCACCTACCTTCCTTACGGTGGACAGCGCCTTTGCAATGGACTTTGAACAATCAGGCAGTCAATTAATTGTAAAGTGGAATATTGCAGAAGGTTATTATCTTTATAAAAAGCAATTTAGTGTTGAGGCAGACGGCGCGCTCCTAGGCCAACCAATTTATCCAGAATCAACCGAAATTGAAGATGAATACTTTGGATTGTCTGACGTGTTTAACCAAGACATCGAAGTGATTTATCCCATTATCGAAGCAAATCAAGACGCCGTCATTAAAGTGAGATTTCAAGGTTGTGCTGAAGCTGGTCTTTGTTATCCACCAAAGCAAAATGATATTTATCTCAACGCGGTGGCGATTGGTGAAAGCCAAGTTAATCTATTTTCTGACGAAACCAAAAGCAATAAATCTGGCGAGAGTGATTCACTGCAAGGCTTATTTGATGAGCAACCTACTTTCTTAAAGGTAGAAGAAGCATTTGGCTTTTCGTTTGAGCAGGTCGACGGAAAACTGCTGGTTAGTTGGGATATCGAAGATGGCTATTATTTATACAAGAAACAATTTAACACAGTGGTTAAAAACGCTGAATTAAGTGAACCAATTTATCCAACATCTACGCAAATTGAAGACGAATTTTTTGGTGTCTCCGATGTCTTTTTTGACGATATGGTAGTTGAATATGAAATTACTTCTGCGGACCAAGACGCTATAGTCAAGCTGCGTTATCAAGGTTGTGCAACGGCAGGCTTATGTTACCCCCCCACAACTAAAGTGATTTATCTAAATGCGGTAGGAGACGCCTCTGTGGCATCTTCTGAGGCAAGTCGTTCCAGCGCCAGCGACGATTCAGAGCAATTCCAACTAGCGGACCGTCTGCTCTCAAACGAAAGCTTGTTAATCACACTGAGTTTATTCGTTTTACTCGGCTTAGGCCTCGCATTTACGCCCTGTGTATTCCCAATGTATCCTATCCTCTCGAGTATTATCGTCGGTGCCGGTAAAGAAAAATTAACGACCTCCAGAGCATTTTTCCTCTCGTTTGTGTATGTTCAAGGTATGGCGATAACCTATTCATTGCTGGGTTTAGTTGTCGCATCTGCTGGCGTGCAGTTCCAAGCGGCACTGCAGTCCCCAGTTATTTTAATTGCCTTTATCATCTTATTTGTCGCACTGGCTATCGCCATGTTCGGCGGATATGAGATTCAATTGCCATCAAAATGGCAAGAAAAACTCAATGGCGTGAGTAATAGTCAAAAAGCAGGTAACCCGATTGGCGTATTTATCATGGGTGTTATCTCAGGCTTAGTGGCGTCTCCTTGCACCACAGCGCCACTGACAGCGATTTTATTGGTTATTGCACAAAGTGGTGACCTCACACTAGGCTTCACCGCCCTATACGCATTAAGCATCGGTATGGGCATCCCTCTTATTTTGTTTGGTATGACTGGCGGTAGATTGTTGCCTAAAGCGGGTCAATGGATGAATGTGGTAAAAGCCAGCTTTGGTTTCATGATGCTCAGCGTTGCCATCTTATTTGCAGAACGTTTTATTATTGCAGATTGGACAATGTTACTTTGGGTTGCTTTAGGTTTAGCCCTGTTTAGTTATTGGTTTGTGGTCAATCAAGACACTAAAACAACGTTCCTAAAAGGGGTTCGTACCCTTTTAATTATGCTTGGTTTAGTCGTATCGATTATTGCCGGCATTAGCAGCACGGCGAAACTTGGCTGGCATAGTTTGGCATTAACAGCTCCGAGCGCGTCGTCCAACATTTCATCGTCGACAACGCAAAGTAAACTGAACGAAAAAGGTCACCCTGAGTTCATGGTCGTTAAAGATCTAGAGGATCTTTACGCGAAAGTGGGTGCCGCCAGTGCGGAAGGAAAATCAGTGATGGTGGATTTATATGCTGATTGGTGCGTAGCTTGCAAAGAGTTTGAAACTCGCACATTCCCGGACCCAAGAGTTATTAACGCCTTGAAAGATACAATATGGATGCAAATAGATCTTACCGACAACACACCACAAGGACTCGAGTTTCAAGAACAATTTAATATTACTGGGTTACCTACAATATTGTTCTTCGACAAGAATGGTTACGAAGTTCCTAGAGCGCGCGTCACTGGTTTCATGAAAGCCGAACCTTTTGCTCAGCATGTAGAAAAATCGCTTAAATGATGGTGTCAAATATAGTTATTCTATTGCGCCCACCCTCTTTAGATGCATAGAGGGCTTGGTCAGCTTGATTTACTGCTTGGGGTAAATTTTCGTTTTGTGCTAAATTAGCTAAACCGATACTAAAAGTACAACGAAATACTTTGCCTCTAAATTCAACGTCGGAGGCTGCAAATTCTTCTTTAATGGAATTGAGCCTTCGAATCGACTCTTCAGGAGTAGAGCCTACAAGTACTATCATAAATTCTTCCCCACCGTAACGACCGATACGATCCGTGTTACGTAAAGATCGCGATAACAGCTGGCCTAATCCACTTAGTACTTTGTCTCCAGCAGCGTGACCAAACGTATCATTGACCGCTTTAAAACGGTCAATATCCAACATGGCGATAGAACACGAACTATTTTGGCGCTGACTCAGACGGAAGTTAGTCATAGCTGCCTCCATAATCTGTCCATGATTGAGTACGCCGGTCAAACTGTCTTTTGATACAAATTCTCGAACGCTTAAAGAACGTTTTAAGCGGGTGAGCAAGAGTTGAATAACCAAAGCAGACGGCGTACTTTTTGCAATCACATCGTCCGCCCCCCCTTGTAAAGCTAAAAGTTTTGTTTCTAACTGTTCGTCGGCTGTTAAAATTATGATGGGCGTAAAATCGAACTGCTTTTGCTGACGGACCATTTTCGTGGCTTCTAAACCATCCACCAGCGGCATATTCATGTCGAATATAAATAAGTCCGGATGAATATCATCCAAACTATTGAACATTAATTGTACAGAATTCATGAAATGAACTTCACATTGAGCATCTTCTAAAAGCTGTTGGTAAAATTCTCCAGTGAATTTTTGGTCATCGATAAACACAATTTGGTACTTACGCGTTTGCTGTTGATTTAAAACACGCCTAATTTTTTCGACAATACCTAAAATCGATGTTGGTTTAACAATAAAATCAGCAATACCGGCTCGCACTGCAGCCAAGCGTGTCTCAAAATTAAATAGTCCAGAATAAGAAATAACTTTTATGTCGCGACGATTTAACGTTGACGCAAATTCAAACACTTGATTAGTAGACACTCCTGGCAGCAAAATATCTAACAAAACCAAATCTAGTTGGTGAGCAGATAGTCTGTCGTTAAGCTCTTTTATATTACTAAAATATTCAACATTAAAATTAAATTCAGAAATTAACGCCGTTATTGCCAAGCCTGAAGAATTGTCACCATCAATAATAGCGATACTCCTGCGCCTTTTCTTCTTCGCAGCAACGTTCGTACTTTGACCAATTGATTCAAAAATAAAAGTCTGGTCATCTTCAATTAGCAGAGGATTAGGCGTTTTTTGAGCGTTGACGATAAGTTCATTCATCAACGCATCAATATCAGGGGCTATTTGACGAAAGCTTTTTTTCTCAGACAGAATACTCTGACACGCTTTGCTTATTTCGGACAACTTATCTTGTAAATCATATAAAGCAAATGTAGCTACCGATTGGGTCATCGTATTTACGTTATAACGAAAGGGCCCCAACAAAACCAAGCTTTTTTGCTTGCGCGCATCCGCCCACAATGAAACTAAAACTGTTAACTGAGTTTTAAATTGAGCTTCAAATTCGCCGGGCAACATAATAGCTACTCTCCTAACAACATAAAATACATAAACAATATTGAATAATGCAAATTACTTGCTCTGATGTTTTGAGTATAGATGCATAGCATAAGATTTTAGCAGAGGGGGATTAATTAATACATATGTAAAAGAACCACACAGGGGCTAATTCGCTAAGTTCTGTGCTTTACCGCATGGATAACCAACAATACATACTCCTACAATATTTCTTCATGTTTGCTTTCTTCGGTTTTGCATAAGGATTAATTACCGACTGCCTTTAGCGATTTTGGGCTGTCCGCATCAGCTTTTCCTATCATTAATAAAATCCAACTGATCTAACTTCGCTGATTAGACCAGTATTTTGCTGAATCTTTGTAGCGATCTGTGTATATTTCACATATTGGAAAATTTAAGAACAATTATTAAGAAAATCGATCGTTTATTGGCACTTCAGGAACTAAAATGCCAAAATACAGTCAACTTAACGACTTGTTCACCGAAAATATAAGCATTTTAATGAATATTTTAGTTTTAAATGGGCCTAACCTTAATCTTTTAGGCAAGCGAGAGCCTGAAATCTATGGCTCAAGAACGCTAGACGCTATTATTGCTGACCTTATCGAGTATGCTGGCACTCAGAATACGCAGTTGGTTCACTTTCAATCGAACGCTGAGCATGAGCTTATTACTCGAATTCAATCCGTTCTCTTTGAGAGCTCGCTATCGAATGCGCCGATTGACGGTATTATTATTAACCCAGCAGCGTTCACTCATACAAGTGTCGCGTTGAGAGATGCACTACTTGCTGTCAACTTACCGTTTATTGAAGTGCATCTGTCGAATGTGCATAAGCGTGAAAACTTCCGTCATCATTCTTATTTTTCAGATATAGCGCAAGGAGTAATAGTCGGCTTAGGGGAACAAGGTTATCGGTTTGCGTTAGATGCTTTAATAACGATATTGAAAAATAGAAAGTAAACTAGCCCAGTTAGGACTTACTTAGGGCTTGTCACACAACGATTAACAATACAAAAAAAGAGACAGAGCATGGACATTAGAAAAATAAAAAAACTTATCGAGCTTGTAGAGGAATCTGGCATATCTGAACTTGAAATCACCGAAGGTGAAGAATCTGTGCGAATTCACCGTAGTGGCTCATCAACAGCAGTTCAATATCCACCCCAAATGATGCAGGCTCCTATGCTGCAATCAGCTCCAGCACCGGTTGCTCCTCCAGCGGAAGTAGCAGCGCCGGTGCAGACCGGACATGTAGTTAAATCACCAATGGTAGGCACTTTTTATCGCTCCTCTTCTCCAGAGTCAAAAGCCTTTGTAGAAATTGGTCAAAGCGTCAATGTAGGTGATACCTTATGCATTGTTGAAGCAATGAAAATGATGAACCAAATCGAATCTGATAAAGCGGGTGTGGTTAGAGAAATCCTAGTGGATAACCAAGAACCTGTTGAGTTTGATCAACCTATGTTCGTTATCGAATAAGGCGGCAACTATGCTTGATAAAGTACTCATAGCCAATAGAGGCGAAATTGCACTGCGGATACTGCGCGCATGCAAAGAACTCGGCATAAAAACAGTGGCAGTGCATTCCACTGCTGACCGCAATCTAAAGCACGTTTTACTGGCAGATGAATCAATCTGTATCGGTAAACCGGCAGCCAATGAGAGCTATTTAAATATACCGCGACTTATTGCTGCTGCAGAAGTTACAAACTCAGTTGCCATTCATCCTGGTTATGGATTTTTAGCTGAAAGTGCTGAGTTTGCTGAAGCCGTTGAAAAAAGCGGTTTCGTATTTATTGGCCCTACTGCTGAAACCATCAGTTTAATGGGTGATAAAGTGTCAGCGATTGCTACGATGCGCAAAGCAGGGGTTCCATGCGTACCCGGTTCAGATGGTCCATTAAGTGACGACATAGAAAAGAATAAAACCATTGCTAAGCGCATTGGCTATCCAATGATTGTGAAAGCCGCAGGTGGCGGCGGAGGTCGCGGTATGCGTGTTGTGCGCAGTGAAGCTGAGCTTGAAGATGCAATTAGCATGACGAAAGCAGAAGCCGGCGCAGCATTCAATAATGACGTTGTTTACATGGAAAAGTTCTTAGAAAACCCACGTCACATTGAAATTCAAATACTTGCCGACGGCCAAGGCAATGCAATACATTTAGGTGAGCGCGATTGTTCAATGCAACGACGACACCAAAAAGTAGTTGAAGAGGCCCCAGCACCAGGTATTTCAGCCCAAATGCGCGAAAAAATTGGCGAACGTTGCCGTCGTGCTTGTATCGAAATTAACTATCGTGGTGCAGGTACTTTTGAGTTCTTGTACGAGAATGGCGAGTTTTACTTTATTGAAATGAATACACGTATTCAAGTAGAACATCCAGTTTCAGAGATGATCACTGGCGTTGATTTGATCAAGGAACAGTTGCGTATTGCCGCAGGACAACCATTGTCTATTGAACAGTCGCAAATTCAGATCCGTGGGCATGCTATTGAATGTCGAATTAATGCAGAAGACCCGCAAACTTTTATACCTTGTGCTGGTAAAATAACGATGTTCCATGCGCCAGGTGGTTTGGGCGTTCGTTGGGAGTCGCATATTTATTCTGGATACACGGTTCCTCCTTATTACGATTCAATGATAGGTAAACTGATCACATATGGTGACACTAGAGAAGAGGCTATAGCCAAAATGCGTCACGCATTAAGAGAGTTGGTTGTAGAAGGTATAAAAACGAATATACCTCTTCAGCAGCTTATTATGGCAGACGAAAACTTCTCTAATGGTGGCACTAACATCCACTACTTGGAGAAAAAATTGGGTTTATCTAAGTAAGTTTGTTCATCTAAAACACGCTTAATGAAGGCACAATAATATCAAACGCTCAGTTCGGCAATGGCCAACTGGGCGTTTTTTTTACTTCTAATGGCTATGACTAATTTAGCTTATTAGTAATAGCCGTTTTGACAACCAGCACTTAACAACCTTCTCTTGATCAATTTAATTTTGTAAGCGTATAAAAAAACGACGAAAATAAATTGAATAGCAGGAAGTAAGATGAGTAACAAATCCGACACTATCAGTTCTGTAATATCGCAGATTAGAAAGTCAGGACTATATGGCTTACTGAATACTGACGTAAACCTACCAGACCTTTTTGTTCTACGCTACTTGCTCGACCAACCTAACGACATTGTTAACCTACAGAAAGATATTGAAGATTTACCCTTTTTTCCAGACAGATTAAACGCAAGCTATCAGGATGAATGGATTATTTTTTGTAAAAAGAAGGTTAGCAGGCTTGGGCTAAAGGATCTTAGCCAAACCGACCTCGCATTTTTAGCAGATGAACTTGAAGAAATTAACGCATGCGATATGCTAAATAACGAAAACCAAAGAGAAGAGACCTTAATAAAGTTAAAGGAACGCCTGCAATGTATGCGAACGAATGATAGTTTTGATAAGCAGTTTGCGCAGATATGTCTAATTCAAAAGGTGCTTTTGAGCAAAGACGTCGCGGTATTAAAAAGCGAGCAACAACGAAAAATTGAACGTTTTATTGAATAGTGAGAAAGAAGTGCGCTAAAAAGCTTCCGACACGTATAATGAACGTAACTATTCCACATTAGGAAAAACAATGTTTGGTCTATTCAAATCCAATCCAACAAAGAAGTTACGTAAAAATTACGACATGAAACTTGAGCAAGCAATGCATGCTCAGCGCAAAGGCGATATAAAAACGTATTCAATGCTAACAGCTGAAGCTGAGTCCATATGGACTGAGATCGAAACCATCGAAGCGAAAAATAAATAATAGCAACAATGCTATTGGCCAGAGTTCTACAATATTCATTAAGAAAATAGTTAGGCGGCGTTTGATAATAAACTATCAGGTGGTTTTATCAATGACGCCCTAGCACAATAAGTAGCGAGCAAACGCTCTGTACTTTCTTGTTTCAAACAAACATTGAATCACTCACCTCTGTATTATTTACCAAAAATCAATAATGAACCATTCCCCTTCAGTATATATACTGTATATTCACCCTCCTTCGCTCAAGAGGCAGGTAATCAGCCTGCCAAAATTGGTTAAAAAGGCCAATAGCGACAACAGATGAATGATGAATTAAGGTAAAAAAATGGCTTGGCAACAATTAAAAATTAACGTGAAGGCAGAGTATGCTGAATCTGTTGGCGATATGCTAACAGCCAACAAAGCACTGGCTGTTACTTTTGTTGATGCCAAAGACACCCCTATGTATGAGCCTAAGCCGGGAGAAGTCTTGTTATGGCCGGACACAAGAGTGGTCGGACTGTTCGATGCCAGCGACAACCTAAGCTTGGTTATCAAGCGCTTAGAAAAAGCTAAAGCGCTCGGTAAAGGTTTTGTTCATGTCGTAGACCAATTAGAAGACAAAGATTGGGAGCGTGAATGGATGGTGAACTTTCATCCAATGCAGTTTGGTAAGCGCCTATGGATTTGCCCAAGTTGGTTAGATGCTCCCGATCCTAATGCGGTCAATATACTACTCGATCCTGGTTTAGCTTTTGGAACAGGCACTCATCCAACGACATCATTATGTTTAAGGTGGCTTGATCAGGCCGACGTAAAAGACAAGATTGTCGTCGATTTTGGCTGTGGTTCTGGAATTTTAGCCATTGCAGCACTTAAATTAGATGCTGCAAAGGTGATTGGTATCGACATTGATCCACAAGCATTACAAGCCACTATGGACAACGCTTCTCGCAATAAAGTGGAAGGTAAGCTTTCTGTATTTTTGCCAGCCGACCAGCCAGAATTGCAAGCAGATATAGTGATGGCGAATATTTTGGCGGCCCCATTAAAAGAGTTGAGTGCGGTAATATCAAATTATTGTGCACACAACGGACAGCTTATTATGTCGGGCATATTGCTTGACCAAGCTGAAGACGTAAAGTCACACTATGAAAGTCTGTTTACTTTTCAACCAACTGAAATAGATGGTGAATGGGTTCGACTGAGTGCACACAAAAAATGAAGCTTGTCAGATTCGACGTTTTTCTCAATGAATTAAGCACTTGTAGTTACAAAGGCTCATTGGAAAAAAATTAATTCAAAATTAATGCATAACTATTTGACCTGCATCAACATATTTTTTTCAAGCCGTGATTTTTTTTGGTCTGATTGAAAATTGTGCTTTTTATTTGTACGAAAAATAAGTACCATACGCGCCATACAGCTTAAGTTAGACCAATTGCACTTCAATGATTCTACGATAATCGTCTTAATCTAGCGTGCGTAGAAAAATAGGAGTTTTAAGTGAAAATTGGTCCCTATACTTTAGACAACAACTTGATACTTGCTCCAATGGCGGGAGTAACGGATAGGCCATTTAGGCAGTTGTGTAAAAAAATGGGTGCGGGCTTGGTTGTATCGGAAATGCTTTCGAGTAATCCGAGTGTATGGAATACAACTAAATCGCAACTTAGAATGAACCATGAAGGTGAATCGGGCATACGCTCTGTTCAAATTGCAGGTTCAGAGCCATTTTTGATGGCCCAAGCAGCGCAGTTTAATGTTGACAATGGTGCGCAAATCATCGACATCAATATGGGCTGTCCCGCTAAGAAAGTGAACAAAAAGTTGGCTGGTTCTGCCTTACTTCAACAACCCCAATTGGTTGAGGCTATTGTGAAAGCAGTGGTCGATGCAGTAAAGGTTCCTGTCACTTTAAAGATTCGTACAGGATGGGACACTGATAACAGAAATGGTGTTCAGATTGCTCAAATTGCTGAGGCAAATGGCATTCAATCACTTGCAGTACATGGAAGAACGCGTGCCTGTATGTACAAAGGGAATGCGGAATACGATACGATCAGAAAGATTAAAGAGACTATCAGTATTCCAGTCATCGCTAACGGAGATATATTGTCCGTTGATGACGCGAAAGAAGTTCTTCGATACACCGGGGCAGATGGGATAATGATTGGTAGAGGAGCACAGGGCAATCCTTGGATTTTTCGTCAAATCAGTTATTTTTTAAGTACCGGGGAGTATTTATCAGAACCTTCCATCGCTGAAAAATTAGATGTGCTTACGCAGCATATTCACAATGTTCAGCAATTTTATGGTGATATTGCGGGAGTCCGTATTGCTAGAAAACATGTTGGTTGGTACGTTGGTAAGTATGATACTGATAGAACCTTTCGTCGCGCATTTAATGCTATCGAGGAAGGCGACAGCCAAATTGAAGCATTAGTCGCCTATTTTTCATCGCTGCCCGAGCGAGACGATTTGTCTATCTCGCCTGCGGCATAGTTTTTACTTAATAAAGAGCGGCCAAAGTATTATGTTCGATCAAAACTTAACTTCACCATTTACAACGACGGTAACATCACCGACCCAAGCACAAACTCAAAAGCCTCTGAGAGCATCAGTTAAGCAAGCGGTTAATAAGTATTTAAAAGAATTAGATAATCAAGATATCGATAACTTATATGACTTAGTGTTAGCCGAAATTGAAGCGCCGTTGTTGGAAGAAGTAATGACGTACACCCGTGGTAACCAAACAAGAGCAGCAAACTTGATGGGTATCAACCGTGGTACGTTGCGTAAAAAACTAAAACAGTATGGTATGAATTAATTAATTAATTAAACGTAGATGATTGTTTGCTCAGAAGAGTTTATCTGTTGCAAATACTCACTCCCAAGTTTACTAATAGTCAAAGCTGATGTGGATTAATGCACATCAGCTTTTTTATTACCTTTTTAGTTCGTTATTAAGCTATTTCGACCTCGTATAATAGGCTTTACTAATTAAAAATAACTAGCCAATGACTGCTTCACACTGTCATAGTTTCTAACTGTACGGGATTGTTCGTCTTGATATTCCGAGATAAGATCAATTAATCCCACCATATTGATTTCCAATGACTCAATTTGCTGACGAATTTCAAGTCTTTCGGCGCGCACTAGCCCATCAGCTATCAACAAATTGTTTTTATCTGATAACACTTCTTCAAAGTTTTCAATTCTTGCATAAAGACGCTCTAAAGCGTCATCAGCTGAATTCATGGCGCGTTGTGCAGAATAAATTCGCTTGCCATCACTTAGACCATTCAAAAATGCAGGCGCGAATGCTTCCGTGCAATTTCTATTATAATTTTGCCCTTTTATTCCGAGAAAAAATCCATTAGCTTGAGTACAATATTTTTTAGAACCCTCAGCGTGACCATCTAAATAATCGTTAATATCAGCGGTCACGCCGTGCTCTGCGCATTCTTGACGATGCTGTGAAAACTGAGAGTCTCGAGCACCCGCAACGCCATCCTCGTAGCCAATTGCTCGCCAGCTAGCTGTTTCACACTCTGCTTGGTTCATGTTTGCGCAGCCACTAATGCTCATAATGGTAAGTGTTAGCATCGTTAATAACAGTGCTTTGGGGGTCTGCATAGGAATGTCCTTTTATACTCGCCGTTCGCACCGTTATTTTATGAATGCAGAACGTCAAATTAGATTTAGTCTTGCTAAAACATGAGTGTAACAAGTTACTTGAGGTAAAAGGTATTACATTCTGCAACATCAACCAATATTTTTAATGCTAAAAACAGCAAAATTTAGTAACATCACCGCCCATCCAAAAGCTGTTAAATCCCTCAATTTGTTTGCTGTAGAACGCTTACTTTAGAATCAATAACTTGAAAGACAATAACCTTAGAGAACACCATGCAAAAAGCTAAACCTATTCAACGAGCCTTATTAAGCGTTTCTGACAAAACTGGTATCATCGACTTCGCATCGGCACTAGTCAGCCAAGGCGTAGAGCTTCTTTCTACAGGCGGCACTGCAAAGTTATTGAGAGACAATGGAATACCCGTTAAGGATGTGTCCGAGCACACAGGGCAACCAGAGATCATGGATGGTCGTGTAAAAACATTACATCCTAAAATTCACGGCGGAATTTTAGGCCGCCGTGATATGGACCAAGACGTTATGCGGGAACAAAGTATTGCCCCAATCGACTTAGTGGTTGTTAACCTTTATCCATTCGCCGCTACTGTGGCAAACCCGGATTGTAGCCTTGAAGATGCGGTTGAAAATATAGATATTGGTGGGCCGACTATGGTTCGTGCGGCAGCTAAAAACCACAATGATGTGACTATCGTAGTTAACGTTAACGATTACACGAAAGTGATACAAGAAATGCATGACAATAGTACAAGCGTTACCTTTGCTACGCGCTTCGATTTAGCTATAAAAGCATTTGAACATACGGCTGAATATGACGGCATGATTGCTAACTACTTCGGTGCCAAAATTGAAGAAGTGAGTCAGTCATGTGGTGAAGGCTGTGGCCATGATCATAGCGAATTTCCGCGCACGTTTAATGTTCAAATGACTAAAAAACAAGATTTACGTTATGGTGAAAACAGCCATCAAGAAGCGGCTTTTTACGTTGAAAACGAAATTCAAGAAGCATCAGTTGCCACTGCTGTTCAATTGCAGGGCAAGGAATTGTCCTTCAACAATATTGCTGACACCGATTCAGCGCTTGAATGTGTGAAAGAGTTCGAAGAACCTGCCTGCGTTATCGTAAAGCATTCTAATCCGTGTGGTGTGGCGATTGCCGACGATATTTATGTAGCTTATGACAACGCTTACAAAACAGACCCTACGTCCGCGTTTGGTGGCATTATCGCCTTTAACCGAGAGCTTGATGCTAAAACGGCTCAAGCTATTATTGATCGTCAATTTGTTGAAGTCATTATTGCTCCTGCCGTCAGCCCTGAAGCGCAAAAAGTAATCTCGGCAAAACAAAACATACGTTTGCTAGTATGTGGCGAGTGGCATGGTCAATTAACTGAAGGTTACGATTTTAAGCGCGTTAATGGTGGTTTGTTAGTGCAAGAAAGGGACTTCGGTATGGTCGACAAAGAAGACTTGACCGTGGTTACTAAAGTGCAGCCCACTGAAAAACAATTAGACGACTTATTATTTACTTGGAAAGTCGCAAAATACGTGAAGTCAAATGCCATAGTATATTGCCGTGACGGTATGACAATTGGTGTCGGTGCAGGTCAAATGAGCCGCGTATATTCAGCCAAAGTCGCGGGCATCAAAGCAGCTGACGAAGGTTTGCAAGTTGAAGGCTGCGTTATGGCCTCTGATGCGTTCTTCCCATTCCGTGATGGCATCGATGCGGCGGCCGCAGCAGGTATCAAAGCAGTGATTCAACCAGGCGGTTCAATGCGCGATAATGAAGTTATTGCAGCAGCCGATGAACACGGCATTGCGATGGTGTTCACGGGTATGAGACACTTTAAGCATTAATCTATAAGAGAAGTGTAACGGGCATACACAAGACGTATCAGACAATTGTGTGGTGGCGTTCGCAGGAGCAGTTTGGTTTTTTATTATATGATAAACACCCACTGATCCAAGTTAACAACAGTCAGTAAATAGAGAAACTAAATGAAAGTATTGGTTATTGGTGGTGGCGGTAGAGAGCATGCATTGGCGTTTAAAGCAGCAGAATCAGCATTAGTCACGGACGTTTTCGTTGCGCCGGGCAATGCGGGGACGGCACTTGAACCTAAACTCACTAACGTTGATATAGCAGCTGAAGATAACCAAGCATTGTTAGATTTTGCTTTGTCTGAAAACATAGGATTAACCATTGTTGGCCCTGAAGGACCTCTAGTGGCTGGTATTGTTGATTTATTTCAATTTCATGACCTCGCTATTTTTGGCCCTACAAAAGGGGCCGCTCAGCTTGAAGGCTCAAAAGCATTTACCAAAGATTTTTTAGCTCGGCATAAAATTCCAACTGGCGATTACGCTAACTTTACTGAAATAGAACCGGCTCTTGCCTATGTGCGAGAAAAGGGAGCGCCTATTGTGGTTAAAGCCGATGGCTTAGCTGCAGGAAAAGGCGTTATTGTAGCGACGACTTTGCGCCAAGCAGAAGATGCAATTAAGGACATGCTTGCTGATAATGTGTTTGGTGAAGCGGGAAGTCGAGTGGTTATTGAAGAATTTTTGGATGGTGAAGAGGCCAGTTTTATTGTGATGGTAGACGGTAAGAATATCCTCCCATTTGCTACCAGCCAAGACCACAAACGCGCTTATGACAAAGACCAAGGCCCAAATACTGGAGGTATGGGAGCTTATTCTCCAGCACCTGTTGTAACCCCGGAAATTTTTGCGAGAGTAATGAAAGAGATTATTGAACCGACAGTAATCGGGATGGCTGACGAGGGTAATCCTTACTCGGGCTTCTTATATGCAGGATTAATGATTGACGCCAGTGGCACACCAAAAATCATCGAATACAACTGCCGCTTTGGTGATCCAGAAACGCAACCGATGATGCTGCGCTTGCAATCTGACTTAGTACAACTATGCATGCTTGCTTGTGATCAACAACTCGACAGCGCACAAATTGAGTTTGACGAACGCGCCGCTGTGGGCGTTGTACTTGCCGCTAAGGGTTATCCTGGCGCCTATCCAAAGGGCGACGAAATACATGGCTTAGAAGACGCAGCAGCGCTGCCAGGTAAGGTCTTCCATGCAGGCACTAAGATAGATGGCGATAAGATTGTAACTAATGGCGGTCGCGTTTTATGTGCGACAGGTTTAGGTAAAACCGTCACCGAAGCCCAACAAAATGCCTATGCTTTAGTTGACGCTATCGACTGGCAAGGAGTCATGTTTAGAACCGATATTGCTTACCGCGCGATTGCTCGTGAAAACAACAAGAAGTGAGAAACACCTTGACCGCCTGTAAATGGTTGCTTATAACTAGGGTAATTCAATTACCCTAGAAGCCTATGTCATTAAAACACCCTATTATTGCAATAACCGGTTCATCGGGAGCCGGCACCACCACAACAACGAATGCTATAAGACACATATTTCGTAACCTTAAGGTCAATTCGGCATCTGTTGGGGGCGATAGCTTTCATCGCTTCACGCGTCCAGAAATGGAAGTTGAGATCCGCAAAGCGCAGGAACAAGGTCGGCACATTAGCTACTTTGGCCCGCACGCTAACGATTTCGAACTATTAAATAAGTTGTTTGTAGAATACGGCGATACCGGCAAAGGCCAGCACAGAGAATACTTGCACAGCTTTGACGAAGCTGTGCCATTCAACCAAATGCCTGGCACTTTCACACCGTGGCAAGATTTGCCTGAAAATACGGATTTATTATTCTATGAAGGTTTGCACGGTGGCATAAAGACCGACGAGGTTGATGTTGCCTCTCGCGTGGACCTGTTAGTAGGCATGGTGCCTATCGTAAATTTAGAGTGGATCCAAAAAATTGTGCGTGATACTACTGACCGAGGTCACTCACGTGATGCCGTTATGAGCAGTATTGTGCGTAGTCTCGACGATTATTTTCATTATATTACACCGCAGTTTTCGCGGACTCACGTTAATTTTCAGCGAGTCCCGACGGTGGATACTTCAAACCCATTTAGCGCGCGCGAAATTCCAACTCAAGATGAAAGTTTCGTTGTCGTTCGTTTTCGTCGTGAAATGAAAAGTGTCGACTACCCTTACCTTTTAAAAATGATTGATGGTGCATTTATGTCACGTATCAATACCATTGTTGTGCCTGGCGGCAAAATGGGTCTTGCAATGGAATTAATCTTAACACCCTTGATTGAAGAGTTACTCGATCAAAAACGTCGAGCAGGTTACCAAATGGATTGGTTGGCAGAGAATAAATAAAACACTCGCTTTGACAACAAGTTAGCTCAAAATTTACGCTTTTAGGCTTTTAACTATTGTATAAAAATCGCAAAATGCTATTTTAATTGAGTAGTGAAGAAAAACAGCTAATTCGTTGATTGCGTGGATTAGTTGTACCGCCGTTTTTCGGCGGTTTTTTTTGTCTAAAACTCAGTGGGTTAGTTGTTTTCAGCAATAAAAAAGTCATAATTGTGTATCTGACATCATTTGTAACAATCATCACGCTATCCCCCCTTTTGACTTTACTCATTGATGACATATAGTGTGGTTAACTAAATAAAGAGTTAGGTGATATTGATGGGTCAGGAAACCTCGAAAATTCTAGTTGTTGATGACGATATGCGTTTACGTTCGCTGTTAGAGCGATATCTAGTGGAGCAAGGCTATCAAGTCCGCACTGCTGCTAATAGTGAACAAATGGATAGATTATTAGAGCGCGAAAACTTTCATTTGATGGTTTTGGACTTAATGCTACCTGATGAAGACGGTTTGTCTATTTGCAGAAGGTTACGCCAACAAGAAAACCAAATTCCCATTATCATGCTAACCGCAAAAGGCGATGAAGTGGACCGCATTATCGGTCTTGAAATGGGCGCCGATGACTACCTACCTAAACCTTTTAATCCCAGAGAATTACTTGCCAGAGCAAAAGCTGTTCTGCGCCGCAAAACAACCGAAGCACCCGGAGCGCCGTCTCAGTCTGAGCAAATTGTTAGCTTTGGCAGTTACAAGCTAAATTTAGCCACCCGCGAAATGTCCGATGATGGTAAGCCGTTGACACTCACAAGTGGTGAATTTGCGGTGTTAAAATCGTTAGTAACCCATGCGCGAGAGCCACTTTCACGCGACAAATTAATGAACTTAGCACGCGGAAGAGATTACAGTGCATTAGAAAGAAGTATTGATGTTCAGGTTTCTCGATTACGCCGAATGCTAGAGGAAGACCCTGCCAACCCTCGTTATATTCAAACCGTTTGGGGATTGGGATATGTGTTTGTGCCTGACGGTGCAGTAGAAGCCTAACTTACATGCGATTTCTCCCTAGAAGTACATTTGGCCAAACGGTTGTATTGATTGCAGGCTTGTTGCTAATCAACCAAATTGTGACGTACTTATCGGTAATTAATTATTTTATCCGTCCTAGTTATCAGCAAATAAATTCTTTAGTTGCCACTCAAGTTGAGCAAATATTTTTACAGGGCCTCAATTCTCCCGATAATCCATTGTATGAAGAGTTTACGGAGTCTACCGGCACACGTTTTCATACAACCGAAACTGCCATGCATGCCGGATTGCGTGACGCAACCTATTATAGTTTTATGTCCGATGATATTTCCAAACAACTTGGCGGTGAAACGGATGTTAGAACCACCGGGGGGGTGAACTATTTAATTTGGATACGACCACCACAAGACCCCAGTATTTGGATCTCAATTCCAATGCAAGGTATTGACGAAAGCTACTTTTCACCACTCACCATCTACCTTATTGTTATCAGTATTTTAAGTGTTGCTGGCGGTTGGTTATTCGTGAGGCGACTAAATAAGCCGTTACAAGCACTCCAAAAAGCGGCTCGTAAAGTGGGTAGAGGGCAATTTTTGGACCCATTACCACTCGAGGGTAGCAGTGAAATGGTGGCAGTAACCAACGCGTTTAATAAAATGTCACAAGGTATTCATCAATTGGAAAGTGATAGGGTATTAATGACAGCGGGAATATCACACGACTTGCGAACACCATTAACGCGTATACGCTTGGCCAGTGAAATGTTGCCGAACGAACAGGATTGGGTGAAAGATGGTATTGAGCACGATATCGAAGACATGAATGCGATTATCGATCAGTTCATTGATTATGCCCGACAAGATCAACAAGAAGCATCTGAAAACGTCGACCTAAACCATATTATTAAGGAGCTAATTCAAGGACGATTACTAGAAAGTGGACACCATATTGAGCTGCAATTTGCTACGCTACCCAGTGCAAAGTTACGAGTTATTGGAATAAAGCGGGTACTCGAAAATTTAATCGAAAATGCATTTCGATATGGTAGCAAGAACATTTGTATTAGCACCCACGTTGAACATCAATCGAAGTCCTTGATTTGCACTATACGTGATTATGGTAAAGGTATTCCTGAATCAGAGATTCCAATGCTATTTGCGCCATTCGCACAAGGTGACAAAGCCCGCGGTTCAGTAGGTTCAGGGCTTGGTCTTGCTATAACCAAACGCATCGTCGAAAGCCACGGTGGTAAAATGTTATTCATAAATCACGCTTCTGGTGGCCTTTCTGCTGGATTTAGTCTTCCCTATAGTCGCTAGCTCGCTTTGCTTTACCAACTTACTGCGTGCCAATTTACTGGATAGCAGCTTACGCTTTAACAACGTTCGTTTTACCGATTTATATGCTTTCCAGATTGCGCTTCTTTTTATTTGCGTTTTAGCCGCTTACTTTTTTATCTGCTTAAGTTTTTCCACTGTACTGAAAACGAGGACAACAAGTAGGCCAGATAAGATGCCAATAGCAGCATTAAGCGCGATCCCCGTAAGCGACCCTACTATGCTACCGAAGGTCGGGAACACAGATATTACATCCACCGATTGCTCTACAAAATGATGCAGGAATGGCACGCCATGCGCAATAATGCCGCCACCAACTAGGAACATAGCAGCCGTGCCTACTATTGTTAGCGTCTTCATTAAAATAGGAGCGAAGCGCAATAAAGCTCTGCCAGTCAAAAGTTGAATTTTATCAAAATTACCCGACTCTGATTTGCGTAAAAGGTACAAACCTAAATCATCGATTTTAACAATTAACGCGACAAAACCGTAGACACCTACCGTGAATAGAAAACTCAGTAAAGACAGCACCGTAATTTGGGTTGTAAACGATTCGGTTTGAACGGTACCTAAAATAATGACGATTATCTCTGCGCTCAACACAAAGTCCGTGCGAATAGCACCTTTGATTTTTTGTTTTTCAAGTTCGACTAAGTTAATTGATGGGTCGGCTAAGGCTTTCAGTTTTTCAGAATGTGCTTGCTCATCTTCACGCGTGCTTGCTGTAAACTTATGAATTAGCTTTTCAACACCTTCAAAGCACAAGTACAAACCGCCAATAATCAATAAATACATGACCATCCAAGGCGCAAAGTAACTGATAACCAACGCACTCGGAACTAATATCAATTTATTTAGCAAAGATCCTTTGGCTACAGCCCAAACTACCGGTAGTTCACGTTCAGCTCTTACCCCGGAAACTTGCTCCGCATTTAACGCTAGATCGTCACCCAGTACACCAGCAGTTTTTTTCGCAGCTACTTTAGACAATATAGCAACGTCATCCAATACACTGGCAATGTCATCCAATAACGTGAGTAAACTTGCAGCAGCCATAATCCTTCTCCTAAATAAGTTGCTGCCAATGTAAAATAGCCAGCAAGCGTCCATCCGCTATAACGAGTACCCGTTTAAGAGAATACTTATTTAGCTAAATACACCGCGACCTGCGACTAATGCCTTTGCTCATCAATAATCACGTTGTCGGCATGAATGTTTTCAACATCAATCGCATCAAAACGGTATTCTGCATGACAAAATTGGCAGTTCATCACAACGGCACCCTCCTCAGCTACAATTTCTAGCAAATCAGGTTTCGACACATTTTGTAATGCAATAGCACTGCGCTCTTTTGAACAATCGCAACTGAAAGTCACCGCTTGAGGGTCGAACAAACGTATTGTCTCTTCGTGGTACAAGCGATGCAGGATCTCTTGTGTTGGCAAACTGAATAACTCTTCAATTTTTAGCGTATTCATCAAATGACCTAAATGCTCAAAATCAGGGTTTTCGGCTGCTTGAGATGTTTCACTGCTTTGCGGCACAACTTGCAACAACATACCACCCGCCACCGCGCCTCTGTCATCACGTTGGGTGTGCAAGATCACCTTGGTAAGCAGCTGTTCAGATTGGAAAAAATAGTCTTCTAAGCATTCCGCCAATGTCGGTTTATCCAGGGCTACTATGCCCTGGTAACGTTCACCATCTTTTGGTGCAAGCGTAATCGCCAAATAACCTTTTTTGAACAAATCAGCAAAGCTGGAAGGCAACTTGAATTCTTCGTTCCAGCGAGCAACACCACGAAGTTTTTGGTCGTGAGTGCCATTAACAACAACATACTTAACTAAGCCTTCACTTTGAATTTGCAGAGACACCTCACCTTCAAACTTTAGCGTTGCTGATAATAAACATGCTGCAGCCATCATTTCACCCAAAAGATCTTGGATCATTGGAGGGTAATGATATGAGTCCAAAATGCCCTGATAACTATCGCATAATTTGACTAATTCACCGCGCACATTGCGGTCTTCGAATAAAAATCTATCTAACTGATCTTGCTTAACTGTCATAAATCTCTACTTAACTGATAATATGTCTATTGATGTTTAAATTGAATAATTTGTCGGCGCTGCTTTTTATCCGGTCGACCGTCTGGTCTTGGACTATGAAAAATACTTAATTTTCGGGCCGCTGCATTCTTTTCACGAAGAGCAATGCTCTCCATCGTTTCTGCATAGAGTAATTGTGCCAATGGCGCGCTTCTGCGTTGCCCAATAACCTCCTTCACTATCACCGTTTTTAGATCAAAGCCTACTGGCATTTGGATTATCGCACCCAACTCAACCAACTTACTGGATTTTGAACGCTGTTTATTATACTGAACCTTACCCGATTGCACTAATTCTCTAGCAATCGCTCTTGTTTTACAGAACCGCGCAGCCCATAACCATTTATCAATTCGCACATTATTGGCGTCTTGATCCACCGCAGATGACTGATTTTGATTCGCGTTCTTTTTGTTTGTATTTGCACTATTTTGTTTTTTCATTGTCTTCTAGCTGTAATCAGTGATTTTTAATTATAAAAAATTGTATCTCTTATGCGCTTAGCTATTGTCCACACCCTTATGACTAGATATGATGGGTACAGTGAAAATAAATAACATTAATATTATCGAGAAAATGACAGCAACCAACTTATCATTGCAGAATGTATTAAGAATTTATAGCCAGTATCAAAACAAAATCATTCTTGTTGTTGTTGTGCTGCTCTCGCTTTATCTTATCGCGTTCGCAGCAGAGCTCACTTGGCGACTTATCCCTCAACCTGAAACGTCGCAAGCAAATCAGGTTGTTAATGTTAACACTGTACCGGCGCAATCAACATCACGATTGGATATTTCGCCACTGACCAAACTTAATTTATTTGGTAACCCTGAAGCTAAACCGATTGTCAGCAAAGTCGCTGAGATTACCGATGCACCCGAGACTCGATTAAACCTCACACTAACAGGTGTTGTTTCAAGCGGAGATCCTAAAGTGGGGGCAGCGGTGGTGGAAAACAATGGAAAACAAAATACTTATGGGGTGGGTGATAGAATTGATGGCACCAATGCGACGTTAGACGAACTTTATGTTGACCGCGTCATTATTAAGAACGGGCTGGCCCGCGAGACACTGATGCTAGACGGTATTGATTTTGATGAAGCAAATCAAACTCGGGAACAAGAATATCGTCAAGAGGCAGAGGAATTTCAAACACCACAAGGCCCAGTTGCACTAACAACGCCGAAGCGTGATCGGGAGCGTTTATCTAATAGCGCCCGAGAAATGCGCGAGCAAATCAGCGAGTCGCCCACCAGCTTCACTGACTTTATTGCTATTTCGCCGCAGACATCGAATGGGCAATTAATTGGCTACCAAGTTTCACCCGGTAAACAGCCTGAGTTTTTCCGTGATGTCGGATTACGTTCCGGTGATATTGTTACACAAATTAATGGCTTAGATTTATCTGATCCAGCACAATCATTAGAAGCAATTAGCGTTCTTAAAGAAGCACAATCTCTTCAATTAGAAGTGCTAAGAGGCGATGACGCTTTGTCACTAGATATCGACATTCCGTCGTCCGAAGAATAATTACAAGGGTCGCATTATGAGGCAGGTTAGCCAACGAACCATCAGCATCAGTCAATTTTTGAAGACAACTGCTATCGCTGCAAGTATAGCAACTACATTATTTGTAACCGCAAGTGCTTACGCAACCGAATATAGTCCGAATTTTAAAAATACCGAAATTACCGAATTTATTAATATTGTCGGTAAAAACCTACAACGCACGATTATCGTCGATCCTAATGTGCGCGGTAAAATAACTGTTCGTAGCTACGACCTATTGACGGAAGATCAATACTATCAATTCTTCATGAACGTGCTGCAAGTGTACGACTTTGCTGTCGTTGAGATGCCAACTGGCATATTAAAGGTAGTCCGCTCGAAAGACGCAAAAACATCAAATATTCCTGTTGTCGATGGTGACATTCTAAACGGCGATGAAATGATCACGCGGGTGCTTCCTGTATACAATGTGCCGGTGCGTGAACTTGCTCCTATTCTTCGTCAGTTAAATGACCAAGCAGGCGGCGGTAACGTAGTGAGTCATGACCCCTCAAATGTAATGATGCTGACGGGACGGGCTGCGGTAGTAAATCGATTAGTGAAAATTATCGAAAGCGTAGACCGCGCCGGCGATGAAGAAGTAGAGGTAATCAAACTTAAACATGCATCCGCAACCGAAATGGTGCGTATTATTGAGAGTATTAATAAGTCGCAAGGTAAGTCAGCCGGAGGAGTGGGTAAATCAGACCCCCGTGTCGTAGCAGATGACCGCACAAACAGTATCATTGTCAGCGGCGATATAAAGGCACGTCAGCGCTTAATTAACCTCGTTAGCCGCATGGACCAAGAGCTCGAAACCAATGGTAATACGCGTGTTATTAACCTTAACTATGCCAAAGCCGAAGACTTAGTCAAGGTATTACAAGGCGTTAGCGCTGGCATACAGGCTGAGAGTCAGGGCGGCACCACAACCCAACGTCGTGGTGGCAACAGCAATCGTGATATCAGTATTGATTCGCATCAGGATTCTAACTCATTGGTGATCACTGCAGAGCCGGATATGATGCGCTCACTTGAAGACGTCATCCGTCAGCTTGATGTTCGTCGTGCACAGGTGCAGGTTGAAGCAATTATCGTTGAAGTATTCGAAGGTGATGGCACCACATTAGGCGTGCAGTGGGTATCTGAAGAAGGTGGCGGTACTCAATTTACTAATGGTGTTATTGGCGTTGGTTCGCTCGGTGTTGCTTTGCGTGAAGCGGAAAGTACGGAAGTAAAAGGTTTTACAACTAATTCAAATGCTGACACGGTTGCAACAACCACGACCGTCGAAGGTAATTATGCACCAATCGCGGCCTTATTAGGCGGCGCTAATGGCTTACTTGCTGGCGTGGTCAAAAATGGGTGGGGAGCCGTTGTCCAAGCGGTAAGCACCGACACTAATTCCAATATACTAGCAACACCGCATTTGACCACGATGGATAACGAGGAAGCCTTCTTTATTGTTGGTCAAGAAGTACCTATTATCACTGGTTCTACAACCGGTTCTAACAATGGCAATCCATTCCAGCAAGTTGAACGACAAGACGTTGGTATTAAACTTAAAGTTACCCCACAAATTAATGAAGGCGACGCCATTCAATTGCAAATTGAGCAGGAAGTATCGAGTGTATCTGGTGCAACCTCTGTTGATATTTCAATTAATAAACGTGAAATCAAAACTACTGTTATTGTTGATGATGGTGGCACAATAGTGCTCGGCGGCCTGATTGATGAAGACGTTCAAGAAAGTATTTCTAAAGTGCCGTTATTGGGTGATATACCATTACTTGGCCATTTATTTAAATCAACAACAGTGAGTAAGCGCAAGCGTAATTTGATGGTGTTCATTCGACCTACGATTATACGTGACGGCATTACCTCAAATAAAATCAGTTTACAAAAATACAACTATATCCGTGCACAACAATTAATGCGTCAGTCTGAAGGTGTGCCGCTAATGCCATTTTCAGAGGGTCCTTCATTGCCCGAATGGAATGATGCCATGACCTTACCTCCTTCTTTTGACGAATACTTGAGCGACGAAGAGAAGAAAGCCAAAGAGGGTAACGATTAGCGATGTCTGAAGTCACCAATGATCTGAGCTTAGAAGAAACCGAGGCACTCGTTACCGACGAGGTCACCGACGGCGCACTTGAAGAAGCTGAGCCGTTAGCTGCATTGCAACTGCCCTTTAGCTTCGCCAAACGCTTCAAAGTGCTTATCGAGTCAGCACACGAACCGGTTAAGGTTTATCACACGCCAAGCACTGAATTAGCGGTATTTGCTGAAGTACGACGTTTTCTAAACCAAACCTTTGTGCTTGAAGAGATTGCTGACAACCGTTTTGAAGAACTACTGACCAGTAGTTTTCAGCGCGATTCAAGTGCGGCCAAACAATTGATGGAAGACTTAGGCAACGAAAGTGATTTACTCTCATTAGCCGAAGACTTACCTGATACAGAAGACTTACTAGAAAGTGAGGGCGATGCACCCATTATTCGCTTAATTAACGCGATGCTCGGTGAAGCAATCAAAGAAGGTGCTTCTGATATACATATCGAGACCTTTGAAAACCAGCTAGTCGTTCGCTTCCGCGTTGACGGTGTGCTGCGTGAAATATTGCGTCCACACCGTAAAATGTCCTCTATGTTAGTGTCTCGTATAAAAGTGATGTCGAAAATGGATATTGCGGAAAAACGTGTACCTCAAGATGGACGCATAAGTCTGCGGATAGCAGGGCGTGCTGTCGATGTTCGAGTATCTACGATGCCATCGAGTCACGGCGAACGGGTTGTATTGCGCTTACTTGATAAAAATAATGCGCGTCTTGATTTACAAGACCTGGGCATGACCCTTGATAATCGCACCCACTTCTCCAGTCTTATTCGTAAACCACATGGCATCATGTTGGTTACCGGCCCAACCGGCTCGGGTAAAAGTACCACTCTATATGCAGGTTTAAGTGAAATAAACTCTAAAGACCGCAACATTCTTACCGTTGAAGATCCAATCGAATTCGACTTAGAGGGTATTGGTCAAACTCAGGTTAATCCGCGTGTTGATATGACTTTTGCCAGAGGCCTAAGAGCCATATTACGTCAAGATCCCGATGTCGTGATGGTAGGTGAAATTCGTGACTTTGAAACCGCACAAATCGCAGTGCAAGCAAGTTTAACCGGTCACTTAGTGTTATCCACGCTGCATACAAACACCGCAGCCGGCGCTATTACTCGTTTAGAAGATATGGGTATTGAGCCGTTTTTACTATCGAGCAGTTTGCTGTCTGTGTTGTCGCAGCGCCTCGTACGTAAGTTATGTAAAGAGTGCAAAAAGCCGCATGAACCAACGCCTGCTGAGCGCCAAACATTGAATGTTGCAGACGGTGAACAAGTGGTTATTTATCGTCCTGTTGGTTGCACTGCTTGCAACCATACGGGTTACCGTGGTCGAACCGGCATTCATGAACAGTTGATCGTGGATGAGCGGATCCGCGAAATGATGCACGAAGGAAAAGGTGAGCAAGCTATTGAAAAGCATGTGCGTAAAACGACCCCTTCTATTCGTCAAGATGGCTGCGACAAAGTAGTCCTCGGCATCACTTCTTTAGAAGAAGTATTACGGGTAACTAGAGAGGAATAATATGGCAGCCTTCGCATACAAGGCCATGGATGCCAATGGAAAATCCAAAAATGGCGTGTTGGAAGGTGATAACGCCCGCCAAATTCGCCAGCAAATTCGTGAGCAAGGTCTCATTCCACTCGAAGTTGAACAAGTTGCTGAGCAAGAGAAAAAAAGCCAAGCGTCGTTTTCATTATTTAAAGCTAAAATCTCAGCTGGCGAGCTTGCGCTATTAACACGTCAAATGGCAACCTTGATTGAATCAGCTTTGCCCATTGAAGAAGCCTTATTAGCCGTTGCAGAGCAATGTGAAAAACCGCGTCATAAGAACATGATGATGGCGGTGCGCAGTAAAGTGGTCGAAGGTCACGGCTTTGCCGAAGCATTATCTGAATTTCCTTATGTGTTTGATAACCTATTTCGCGCCATGGTCGCAGCAGGAGAAAAATCAGGACACTTAGACACTGTGCTGAACCGACTCGCTGAATATACTGAAAACAGAGAGCGAACGCGGAATCAGATTATCCAGGCGTTGGTATACCCCCTAATAATGATGACCGTCGCTGTTGGCGTGGTCATTATGTTATTGGTAAAAGTTGTTCCGACTATTGTCGGGCAATTTGATCAAATGGGGCAAGAGTTACCCACTATCACCAATATTCTAATTGCCATCAGTAACGCAGTGCAAAACTACGGTATTTATGCCGCTATTTTGTTCGTGCTGGTTATAATTTTAGTGGCAAAACTGTTAACTATTCCTCGCATACGCTTAAAATATGATAAAAAATTATTAAGCTTGCCCTTTGTTGGCCGTTTGACAAGGAGCACTAATACGGCAAGATTTGCTCGCACTTTAAGCATTTTAACTGCCAGCGCTGTCCCTTTGTTAGAATCAATGCGCATTGCAGGTAACGTTTTGGAGAACCTTCACCTCAAAGGTGCGGTCAAAGATGCAGCTTCAAAGGTAAAAGAAGGATCAAGTTTAAGAGGCGCGTTGGATCATGCCAAAATTTTTCCACCTATGATGATGCACATGATCGCATCTGGGGAACGCTCTGGCGAGTTACAACAAATGTTAGCGCGAGCCGCTGACAACCAAGATAGAGAATTTGAGTCCACTGTGAGCATCTCTCTAAAAATATTCGAGCCCGTGCTGATTGTTGCTATGGCCGGTGTTGTATTATTCATCGTATTGGCAATCCTAATGCCGATACTGGCATTAAACAGTTTAGTCTAAAAGGTAATTTTTATGAGTAATCAGACAAGTTTTATCGCATTAAATGAACGTAAACAGACGATTTTAAAAAATAAAAATAATGAGTCAGGTTTTACTCTAATTGAGATTATGGTGGTGCTCTTTATCATCGGTATGATGGCAGCATTCGTTGCACCACAAATTTTCGAAAACCAAGGCACGGCACAAATCAAAAAAGCCGCCGTTGATATTCAAACTCTCGAAGGTCAGCTGGAAATGTATAAATTACGCACCAATCGTTTCCCGACTACCGAGCAAGGTTTAGAAGCATTGGTGACAATGCCCACTATTGAGCCTATTCCACGTAACTATCCAGACGAAGGCTTTATAAAGCGGTTACCGCTTGACCCTTGGGGCAATCCTTATCAACTGCTTAGCCCAGGCGAAATCGACACCGTTGACATCTATTCTTTCGGACCCGACATGGAAGAAGGTACTGAGGATGATATTGGCACATGGAACATCAACGATTATCTTCAGTAGTCCTAACCATAGCGAGGATTAACGTGCGCAAGCAGCAAACCGGTTTTACACTCATCGAGATCATGCTTGTGCTCGCACTAATGGGCTTAATGATATCTGTTGTTTCCTACACCGCACTTGGCACTGACAACTACGAAAAAGTAGATCAACAAGCAAAACGCTTTCAAGTTGTATTTGATATGGCAAGTGACTATGCCATTTTGAACCAGGTGCAACTGGGTATCCGTATTGATGAGAAGGAAAACACTTATACCTATGTTGCACTGGATGATGAAGACGATTGGGTTGAATTATCGGGTCAAAAGCTCTTTGAAAGTCACCAATTACCAGAAAATATGACACTGCAGCTCTTCCTTGACAATTTACCATGGCAGCAAGAAGATCGGCTGTTTACAGGTAGCTTATTTGACGAGGAATTGAGTGTTAGTGACGAAGGTGTCGAAATCGGCAACGAAGAGGATATTCCTCCACCACCACCGCAACTGTTTTTACTTTCAAGTGGTGATCTTACTCCTTTCGAACTCACCATTACTTTTGAAGACGCTTTTAGTAATGAGCCTCCTATTACCTTTACATTGCGAGCAAAGGAAGTCACTCCAATAGAACGCATTGCGCCAGAGGACATAGAGCAATGAGGAACGCAATGGCGAACATAAGGGACTGCAAAGCTTCCCACCAACAAGCTGGCTTTACGCTGCTTGAAGTTATGGTGGCTATGTTTATTTTTGCGGTGTCCGGCGCGGCCATTATTAAGACCACTACTGAGCATATAAACTCCGTAGGGAAGCTCGAGGAAATGACCTTTGCCACGTGGGTCGCGAACAATCAACTTACTCGTGCAACACTAAAATCAGAGAAAACTTGGCCTCCAAAAAACAATGAACGTGGCAGTGTCGATATGCTCGACCGAACTTGGTATTGGCAGCAAGAAGTGCAAAGCACCACCGACGATGACCTCAAAGCAATTATCATCACCGTAGGTAATGATCCTGAATATCTCGGCTCAATTATTTCAGTCACCACCTATGTAGCAAAGTCTAATGGGTAGATTCAACAAACACGTAATAAATTCCGAGCAATCGGGTTTTACACTCATTGAGATTCTGGTTGCAATGGCCATCTTTGCTTTGATTGCGGTAGGCTCAGTTACTATGTTGACGGCTGTGTCAGCGCAAAATGATTTATCCAATGAACGCATGCAAGCACTGCAAACGATGCAACGAGCAATGCTGATTATCGAGCGTGATTTTTTGCAGATGGTGCCTCGTAAAACTAGAGTAGAAGGCGAAGTATCTGATATTTTGGTATTTGCGGGTGAGTTCGAATTTGAAAGTGAAAGCGACGGTATCGGTTTTGTACGCTCAGGTTGGCATAACCCGCAGTTAACTTTACGCAGAAGCACCCTACAATCAGTAGCCTATAGAACTCAGAACAAGGAGCTTCAGCGCCTATATTCAACTTATGTAGATAATGTTATCGGTTTTGAACCCAAAGTCCGTGTTTTGCTTAACGGCATTGAGTCAGTGAGTTTTGAATATTTGGATAAGTTTGATAAAAAAACCTTTGAATGGATAGCAGCTAAACCTGTTGAAGAACTTCCTATCGCCGTTGCGATTATTATAAAATCGGAAGTGTATGGTGAAATTCGACGCGAATTTAAGGTGCGCCGATGAATACGAGCAGGCAAAGAGTTCAGCGCAAACATGGATCCGGCCTGAGAGGCAAGTCACAAAGCGGTATTGCCCTTCTGGTTATTTTACTCATTGTGGCTATTGTCAGTATATTAGCGACTGAAATGATGGCTAGATTGCAGATTAATGTAGCGAGAACAGTCAATATCAAAGACAACAACCAAGCCTATTGGTATGCTGTGGGTGCCGAGCAGTTTGCTGAAAAATCGTTAAATGCCCTTAAAACCTTGTCACCCGACAACATGAATTTAGGTCAACCTTGGGCACAAGTTTTTAAGTACCCCATTACTGGTGGTGGAATTCAAGCAGAATTAATTGACTTACAATCATGTTTTAATTTGAATACAGTGGTCCTTCCTGAGTCTTCTTCTGGGGTAGAAAATCTAAACGCAGCGGCAAAGAGCCCAGCCCAAGGCTTTTTTAACCTAATCCGTTTAAGCACAGAAGATATTGATTCATATAGCGCTGAAACTTTACGTGATTCGCTCAAAGACTGGCTAGACGCAGATAACGATATTAGCGGTTATGGCGCTGAAGACGCGGACTATCAATCATTACGATTTCCCTATGTAGCAGCAAATGCACTTATGACAAATAAATCGGAATTACGCTTAGTCAATGGAATTGAAATGGATAATCTACGTGATTTGCTCCCCCACGTTTGTGTCATTCCTGACCTCGCATTCAACACCATGGAAATTAATATCAACACTGTGAAAGAAGAAAATGCGCATATAATTGCCGCTATGTTGAATCTTAATTTAGACGCAACAAAACGCATTATTGCATCCCGTCCGGTGGATGGTTTTGCAGATACTAACGACTTTCTTTCTGAACCCGAAATTGTCGCAAAAGAGTTAACCGCAGAGCAAAAGGCGTGGTTCGTTATAAAAACAAATTATTTCATGCTTTTGACTAAAACCCGTTACAATAACGCGTCGTTTAAAATGGTAAGCATTTTTAAACTCGATAGCGAAGGTAAAGGCGTCAGCGTGATCAGTAGAGAATTTGGAGGTATTAATTAATGGAAAAACTGGCAATACGGTTGGGGTCTACACCCCATGACCCGATTCACTGGCTGGTATGGTCTGACACTGAAAAAGAAATCATTGCCTCCGGTGAGTTACCCGATGTTGAGGGTTTAGGACAACTAAAAGAACGCGCACCGAATGCGCAAGTAGTTGGTATTGTACCCGGCTGCGATGTTGTATTAAAAATAGTACAACTGCCCACTAAAGCAAATCGAAAAGTACTGAACGCAATACCCTTCATGTTGGAAGACGAGGTTGCGTCTGACATTAGCAAGTCATTTTTTGCTTTTGGAAAACGCATTGGTGATACACAGCAAGTAGCCGTGGTATTGCGTGAAAAACTCGATTTTTGGCAGACAGTGCTTAAGCAGGCCGACTTACAATGCGACTTACTTGTTCCCGATACACTCGCTTTGCCTTATCTACCGGATACCATAAGCTTGTTAAGTTTGGGTCAGCATGACCAATCTGCATTAATAGTTAGGACTGATGAATGGGCAGGTTTTCAAGGTGAGCAAAGCTGGACTTTTTTACTATTAGAAAAGCAATTAAAGACGGAAACTCGATCAGTAACTGCTTATTCAGAACTGCGACACAGTGACCATTTAGAAGCCTTTTTTGCGCAAACTGAGACTCCTGAGGAAGACATAACTGACACTCCAACATTTACGGCAAACTACGATAAGTTGCCAATGCAGCTATTATTAGATGGTGCTTTGAATATTACATTTAATTTACTGCAAGGCAGTTATCTGGTTAAGCGCAAAACTGCGGGTCAATGGCATAAATGGCGCCTTGCTGCCGCACTTGCTGCCGTCGCTTTATGCGTTAACTTAGTCAGTAAAACGGTTGAATTAAATTCAATTAAAAACCAACGCCAAATTATTGAAACTAAGTTACAAGCCAGTATTGATAGAGGCTTTCCTGACTTACCCAGAGCAAGAAATAAAGAAGCTGCGATTAAAAACGAGATAGCGCGCCTTGAACAAAGTGGCGGTGGTATCTCTATGTTAGTCATGCTCACTCAAATGAGTCCATCTTTTGCTAACACTGGTGTGAAGCCACAATCAATCCGTTACGATGCCACGCGCACAGAACTGCGCATGCAGTCTGTTGCCAGTAACTTTGAATCTCTCGAAAAATTTAGGCGTGAAGTCCAAGCATTAGGCTTTGAGGTTGACCAAGGGGCAATTAATAATAAAGGCGACCAAGTAGTCGGAACGATTATTATCAAAGGCTAAAATGGCTAATAAAGACCCGCTGTAGAGATCTTCGATTACGCTATGCTATTAAGGTAAGAACATGAAAAAGTATTTTGGATGGTTTTATGCGCTCTCAGAGCGCGAACAAAAAATGGTGACTGTCGCTGGCTTAGTCTCTGTCATCGCGATCTTCTATTTCGCATTATGGGTACCGCTAAATAGTACGTTGGCGCAGCAAAGAAAGTTACTTGAAAGTCAAACCGAATTTGCTTCATGGGTTGAGGTGCAAGCCTTTAGAGCAGCTAAATTGAGACAGTCCGCGTCTGGTGCAAGTTTCACCGGGTCGCTCACACAACTAGTCAACCAAACCACTCGGACAAGTAAAATACAAGTTGCTCGTATACAACCGGTTGGTGACAACCTGCAAATCAGTATTGACGAAGTGTTGTTTGCTGACCTTGTGTCCTGGCTAGATCTGATGGAGCGCAGCGGCGTTGTTGTCGTTCAATCAGATATAACCGAAACAAGTAATGCAGGCTACGTGCAAGTTCGCCGTCTACAATTAGGAAAGCGTTAAATGATAGAAATGAAGCCTTGGAAATGGGTCACATTGGCTATTTCTACTTATGTAATTTTAGTCATCGCTTATATTCCCGCCGCTCATGTAGCGAGCTATGTGCAAAATAACAATCCGAAATTACCCGTGGCAATAGGTCGGGTTGAAGGTACATTGTGGACGGGTAAAGTAGACAAAATTATTACCCAAGGCATTGTTATGAATAACCTGCGTTGGGACTTATCACCTTGGTCTCTGCTAGCTGGTAAAGTGAGCATCGACCTCAATGGCGGTAAAATTAGAGAGAGCGAGCAAGCTTATGTAAAGGGTAATATTAGTGCCTCGTTGTTTAATCTACAAAATGTCAGTGCTCATGAGTTAACGCTTTTCCTGCCAGCTCGCAGCGTAATGGCGCAATTACCATTGCCGGTGCCAGTCACGGCCGATGGTCGTTTTAGAGTTGATATAGAAGAGTTTGAATTTGACAACGCATGTGTAAGCTTAATCGGTAAAGGAAGTTGGCTAAAAGGCACCGTAAGTGGACCTAGCGGTGTTATTGATTTTGGTAACTTCGATGCAAGCTTAACTTGTGAAGGCGAACAATTTGCAATACAAATAGAGCCTGCAAACAAACTAAACCTTGATGCCAAGGTCTTATTGTCTGTTGCTGGAAAATATAAAATCGATGGCCGTTTTAAGCCATCTATTGATATGCCTAGAGAAGTGCAGCAAGCGGCTAACTTTTTCGGAGCTGCCGATAACGATGGGTTTCGCAAAATAAATTTGTAGCCCGCTTTATCATTCTTGATTTTTGCGCGTGAAGCTAGACACGTTGTTCTGTATTAGCCAACTTATTCAAGCTTGTTAAACAAAAAGTTCAGCATAAAAGAACGCGCTTAAGGTCATTAATGTCGCACTCACATAAATACTTTTTCGGGTCTCTAGACCATTGGTCAACTGGCCAATGGCACCGCCTTTTTGCTTAATATTAACCGTATTGAACATGTCATCCATGGCAGGACCAAGTTCTGCACCTAATTTAAGCTTTTCATATATCTGCTTAGGTAATGGTAATGAAGCGGTTCTGCCAGTTTGTAGCTTGAATTCGTTTGCAATACAGACAACCGCATAGGTGCTTGGGATATCGTCTAGGACATCCACGCCCCCCTCATAACTCACATAATAATCTGCTTGATGGTGTTGTTGGCAATATTTCACTCGATTAACCGCGCCATTCCTCGTTTCTTGTGTGCTCATTGGTTGGTCACTGACTAACGAGGGCGCATCAACAGCAACAACGTCTATTTCCTCGCTGGCAAACGCCATTGAAAAGCTCTTTCTAGCCGCCTCAATTTTCACTGGGTTTTTTGATGCAACGATAATTTTCATACTTGTTTTTAATTCCTTACTTAGCAGCGCCGGAAATATTCAGGCTGCATGTTGTTAAATAATGTCGGCTAATAAATGCATATAATTATTAGTAGTTGCATGCCCATACAATTCGTTTTCTGGCTTTTGGCTATCAGGGTTAGAAATACCTAATGTATAAGCAATCCCATACTCTTTTGCCGCGTCTAGTATTACTTGGCTGTCGTCTACAAAGAGAGTTTTCGCGGGGTCAAAGTTTAGATGGGCCTGAAGCTTCTGCCATAACAATTGAGATTCTTTGGTAACACCAAACTGGTGCGTTGAAATGAGTTCATCGATATGTTCATCCAATTGCGTCTTTTCTACTTTTAACGACAAACTCCCTGGGTGTGCATTAGTCACCAATACTACTTTTTTCTTACTTGCTCTTAATGCGTCTAAAAACGGCAATGTATCAGCACGAAGATTAATTAAATGTGCAATTTCATGCTTCGCCTGGACGATATCCAAATCGAGTTTCTCGGTCCAATAGTCAAGGCAATACCACTGTATTTGACCTTGTACTTCGGCACACGAATCACGCATTTCTTGCCTGCACTCTGGCAAGCTTTTACCGTGTTTAAGAGCTAGCTTTCGCGGAAGATGTTCAAGCCAAAATTCATTATCAAAATGTAAATCGAGCAGTGTTCCATCCATATCTAATAAAACAGTTTCTATGTTATGCCAAGGTAAGAGTGCCAAGCGAATTTCCTTGTGATAATCTAAGCAAATAAGGTTTAATATAGCATTAGTTTATCGTGATAGTCGGAGTGAGTAAAATAGACAATAATAAAGAGTTACCTACTATTCATGGCACCGAAATTGTTGCCAAATCTAAGTTTTTCAAAGTAGAAAAGCTGGATCTTGAATTTAGTAATGGTGCAGTACGTGAGTTTGAGAGAATTGTCGGCGGTGGGCGAGGTGCAGTTATGATTGTGCCATTAAAAGACGCTGACACCATGTTGCTCATTCGTGAATATGCCTGTGGCCCCCATTCATACCAACTCGGATTCCCTAAAGGCTTGATTGACCCAGGCGAAACCTCAGAACAAGCAGCTAATCGAGAATTACAAGAAGAAGTCGGCTACAAAGCTAGCAAACTACATGCGCTGCATACCGTGCACATGGCACCGACTTTTTTTGACGCAAAAATGCACATTTTAATTGCTGAAGGTCTCACACCTCAATTTTTAGAAGGCGATGAACCGGAGCCTCTGGAAGTGATTGAGTGGCCAGTATCAAAGGTTGATGAATTACTCGCAAGAGAGGATTTTGTCGAAGCTAGATGTATAGCTGCATTGCTGTTATTTCAAAAGTGGAAGAAGGAAAATAGTTAAGTGCACCATTCGATTGCAGAATTACTAGAGATTGCTAAAGAAGCTGCTTTTATTGCGGGTCAGGAAGTACTAGATATCTATGACAAAGGAACCTTTGAAGCTTACCAAAAAGAAGATGAATCGCCGGTAACGAGCGCCGATTACCGAGCCAACGATATCATTATGAAGATCCTCAAAGAACAAACACCAGATATTCCTGTGATGTCTGAGGAAACTGAGCAACTGCCATTGGCAGAGCGTAAGAAGTGGACTCGATATTGGCTGATTGATCCCATTGATGGTACACAAGAATTTATCGCTCGTTCAGGTGATTTTGCAGTAAATATTGCGCTTATTGAGCATAACACGCCAGTAATTGGAGTTATTTATTGGCCTGCAGGAGAGACGTTGTATTTTGCGAGTAAAAGCCAAGGTGCTTATAAACGCTGCAACGTCGAAACCAAAAAGATTGCCGTTAGAGAATTCAAAGTTCCCAGCGAAGATGTCATTATGATTGCGATTAGTCGACGGCAGTCACGCGAGAAAGTATTCGAAAGAATGTCAGAAAAACGCGTTTATCAGACGCTACCGGCTGGCAGTTGCTCTTTAAAAGCCTGCTTTATTGCTGAAGGTAAGGCAGATGTTTTTATGCGTTTAGGCGTAACAGGCGAGTGGGACACTGGTGCCTCGCAGTGCATTATTAACGAGGCCGGCGGACGAATTGTTTCTGCTACGTTTGATGAACTCAGTTACAACCAGCGTGAGTCAGTGCAAAATCCAGACTTTGTTGTCCTTGGCGACCAACGCGTCAACTGGGAAGGCATTATTCGTTACACATAGCGCAAGCGAATATTAATATCAGTTCCAAGAGTTACATTATATTCGGTTAAGAATAACTTGCTAGATGGCCCCATTTGAGCTTTATTGCGGGTCGTAGAGCATGTATCTCTGAAGGTCGGCTCTACGGCATAAGCCGACTGTCACTGCTTTTTAGCCAATTGGCGCTTTGTGCCAACACCAGTCATTCAGCTTTTCTAAAAACAATCCAAGTTTGCTCCCTTAGCAGTCATTCAGCTATGCTAGATACCAAACATGTTTTCACTGGAACATTATCTGTGGTGAGCTACTGCAAACGCTCAACAAACAAGATTACACATTCATGCCGTTGAGCGTAGTCACCAAAGCCGATGGTGAAAGTATTCATTTATGGTCATCACAAGATGCCCTAGTAATGAAAATGTGTGCCATGGGCTTGGTCTAGCTGGCATTGCATGTTGGGAAACGTTGAGTCACCTGTATGGTTATCGACAGATACTTTACTGGTTGGGTTTGCTAAGAATCGACAAGATGCGATTCAAAGTTATATTGATTTTGTTAAATCAGATATTGGCAAAATGATTTGGAAGGTGATTTACTAGAAATTCCCTTTAAGCAGCGAAGTGCTGCACCATTGCCGCTTGCTGAATACTAAGCTCAAAATGTTGATAAGCATCAAGCCATCTATAATGCGTACCGTTGTGGTGGTTAGACGAAAAAACAAATCGGTGATTATTTTGGCTTACATTATTCTCAAATAAGTCGCATTGTTGCAAAATACAAGACCTGACCCCAGTAGTTGCTGTAAGTCATTTTTAGCTGTAGCACGAGAAAAATTAGCTATTTTGGGTTTGAGTTGAGGTTAGTCTCATTCTCAATTATTTGTAAGAATTTTTTGTAGGTGTCCTTAATTACTAATTCAGCCTCTTCGCACGAAATATTTGTCATCCATTCAAGTATACGGTTAGTTTTGGGGTTAATAATCCTGAAGTCAAAAAAGGCACTTTTCAGCATCTTTTCTAAATCTTTAAGCTGTGCAGAAGACATGTTTTTTGACAATATGACAGGCTTGAACATAATATCTCCATCATTGTCAAAAAAGTAGTTTTTTGATCTCGATGAAAGACTTTCAGCTTTACCTACCTTGATGTAACTATTGTTCACAGAAGGCATTATGTGGGCACGGCTCTTATCAATCACTCTCATCCGAGAGCCAATCGGCTGAGCTATGTAAATCCCAGGTTCATTTGGTATACTCTTCGCAAATATTTTAGCCCGTTCTCGAAGGTCTGATGATATTAACATCTCCATTTCCATTCTTGTCATTTATATTTTTTGGCAGAAAACTGCCATGCTCCATGATCTAGACTCTCCAAATTCGATCCAGAAAAAGTATAAGCTTGCCTGTAACGCGTGACGCCCTCTAACTTTGGCTCTATGCCTTCTTTAACAGCCTTAACTGTATCTTTATGTACGCTCGATTTGAATAAGCCATTTATTTCAAACATATATGTTTTATCATCTATTTTGGTAACTGACGAAAAACCAGCGTATACTTCAGTATCCGCCACCATGACTAGCATCGGTTGTAGGGGGTCTTCAGGATTATCAATTTTGAAGTTTATTGTAGATTGGGGGTGACCATAATCTACACAAATGGCCAAGGCCTCTGGGTTATCCCATTCATCCATAAAGCCGGGCTCTGGGAGAGTTACCTTAATATTCGCCTGCGCTTTTATATAAATAAATGGCATAATCAGTGTGACCTTTCTATTAGTGACGGTGCTTTAAAAACGTTCCATCGTTATACATACGTACTGTTTCAAAGGAAAACTGAAAATTTAGTTTTCTATCCCTTCAACAACATAAAAACTGCTTTTTTAATCTGAGTATAGATAAAATAAAACGTCATTTTTCATAAAACCAAAATATATGATGCCTCATATTTTCCATATTTTCCATATTCATCTCTCTTTTATATCCTTGAGGGAGTGAAGGCTGGCTATTTTCGACTATTAATCAAGTATTTATACGTATTCAAAATTAAAAACAAGCATCTCACACTGTTGTGCAAACCCGTTTTGAATATTGCTTTTATTCAAACAGACTTATCTGAGGCGGTGCAATATTTTCACCGTTAGATGTATGTTTTCAGTGCGTACTCGGTATTTAAACGCTTAGAAATTAAATCCCACCACCGTCTGCAATTCGCTCTAAGGGGCCCTTTAATCAATTTTGACGACAGGCAGCTTATTGTTCTTTTTGCCTGATTAGGTAAGATCGTCATATTGTATTTTTTGCCGAATCATAACGGGCTTGAATACCGCAAAAACGGCCAGTTAGGTATTAAAGTACGGTGATTTTTTGGCAATCTACACGAAGGTATATCGTATAAGAACGTATTGGGATATCATAAAAAACAACAGGGAACCGTTAATGTCGAAGAATAAACCTAGACTACGAAACCAATAGAGTAAAACGCTCAGGTTAAGGAGAATGCAATGGAAAAGTCAATGTTTCGCTTGTTATTACTAAATATAACAAACAAAAACTCAAATTATGGCAGGCAAGATTTAGCAAAGTTATGGTTTTTCGGTTCAATGATAAATCTAGTACTCTTTTTCGTAATAATAAATTTTATAAATAATGTCGAATACTCCGTTACTGGCTTTTTTTGGTTATTAAGTGGAGCTTCAGGTGGTGCTCTGGTTAACGGTCTCCGAATTTGTAAGTTCCCTTCAAAAATAATTTTTTTAGCGGCCTTGTCAATACTATTACTTGTTTGGCTAACGGGTCAGGTTCATCTTGGCTTCCCATCTTTTTAAGTTGTGTTGAGCAAATATAAAATAGAGACGCTCCTTTGAGTAGAGATGCGATGGAATGCTTAGCTTAGATAGCTGTATATGCCTGACGGCGACAAATACTCACTGGACAAAGCCCAGCAACATTCACATTTATGCGTTGTCAAAGCCTTAACGTCTGCTTTAGAATTATAGTTCAATCAAAAGCCTAATATCCCCCATGTCTGTTGAGCGTTCAAACACGACTAAATGAATGTAAATCGCAACGTCTGCAAACTGCCCAAACTTGCTTTAGGCAGCTGAACGGCAATTGCAGACACACGCCGTTCAAATATGTGCGAGAAATTTTTGCCATAAACAACCATTGAGATTGGAAATTTTGACTGTCTGCTCTCTTCCTAAGCAGACAGTCGTCTACTTACATTTTTCAATCTCAACTGGGCTAATCGACCTTCATCAACGCTGCATAATTAATCTTGTATAAATCTAGGTTGTTCTCACGTTGTTGTTGCACATTAGCTTCTGTAAGGTGTGAATATTAGGTCGGCAAACAGGTCAGTTGTACCTTCAAAAAATTGGGGTAAACTATTACAAAGCACGGGTCTATCATCCTGAATTAGGCCGCTTCATGCAAACCGACCCCATTGGCTATGAAGATGGGATGAATTGGTATGCTTATGTGGGGAATGATCCGGTTAATGGAAGAGACCCTTCAGGCTTATTTGGAAAGTTCAAAGAAGGACAAGGTATCGACTTTTCTAGTGACTATAGTCCCGATACTTCTAATAGCAGCCGAAATGACCAGAAGTTACTTCTTTCCGAGTTACTCGGGGGCGATAACGATCTTGAAGAGACGGTGAGAGACGGGATCGGCCAATCGATTGATGGTCTCCAGCTATATAAAGAGTGGGGTTCGGTAGGAATCACAATACGAAAAGGCGATAATGGCTATGAGTTGGGTAATATTAACTCGACGGTTGGGCAAGGTTGGGACCAAAAAGCAAATCTAGGGTCGAGTAGTAGCATGGAGCGTATTTCACCTGAAAATCATACTATTGCTATAGTCGCTGAGCGCTTCACAACTGCACAATCAATTTCGAGCAATCCAAGTACATATAGGCATTATGCGAACCATACAGGAGTGCCTTATATCTATGTGACAACACGCTTTGGGAAGTCATATTTTTACGCAGCACCCAAGGGTGGCAAATCGTCGCCCCTTATTGAAATAAATATGAGTAGGGAGTGATTCATGAATAAGCTAATTCGATGTCTGTTTACTATATACATTCTTTGTTATTTAAATACTGCTCAGGCAACTGCTAAATGCACTAGTGATTCAACAATGTATACCAATGTTCGTGTGTTTACGGATGCTTTAATAGCGACTAATCGAGTGTCGATAGAGCTGAAAGTAAGAGGTACTGATGAATATTTTCGAAGCAAATATGCCTACGAGGCAATCAACCTCAATAGTACAGACTATCTATTGTGGACAAAACCAAGCTTAAACACTGCACAACAATCAATAGGTCTAGGGTATAATATGTACTTTGGTTATGACGCTAACAATCGAGAAATAGATTTTTACGTTTTTCAACCTCCAAACGGATTTAACCCAGATTTTGTAGCCTCTTTCAAAGAAGCGCATGCTAATGGCCAGTGCGTATTTAAAACAGAAGTACTCGAAAATAGTACTTACGCAATTTTGACTGTTTTATCAAACGATAGCTTTTCAATTGAATGGTATGAGAAAATAGACGAAAAAAAGCCTACAAATTTATCAAAACTCTTTTTTTCAAAGCATTAGCTTAGCGCATCTGTAGCTTTTGACCCTAATCTCGGAAATTACGGTTAACCATATAAGTAATATTAGAAACTTAGAATATTGCAGGTTACAGCGATTATCTAAAGCAGGCTGATTGGGCACATAACCATATTCAAAAAGCTTTACCGCGTTGAAACGCAATTAAAAGACAGCTTACCTGACGAGCACCACAACATCAGACAGGAAAAAAGAAGAGACTTACTAAAGCAGTTCGAAACATGGCTGATTAAATCAGAGCAGCAAATATTGCCAAAAACAAAACTGGGCGAGGGCATCACATATTGCCTAAATCGGCCTAATTCAGGATGATAAACCCGTGCTTTGTAATAATATAATCGTAATTATGAACCAGCATTCTGACTATCCAACTATTTCATATTAAGTGACTTTTGTTGGGGTGGCTACGAGTTATTTTAAAATATTATAGACTTTACATTATCCGGCTAAGCACCCTGGATCTCTTCTTGCAAGTGTAAATACCCTTAAAGCGATACCGCATACACTTGGAGTTTTTGTTTAAAAGCTAGTTCTATCTTAATGACAGTGACAGTCCGCTTTATCCCCCCATTGTCGTCATACAATAAACTTCTGTTAGATGGTGCTTCAACGCCCGAAACTCAACTTCAATAGATGTTTTACGACAGACCCCTAACTGCCCACTGTAGCCATACAGATAATAAAAAGTATGGTTTTTTTGAAATTTCACCCAGAAGAATGGAGCATTCAGGAGTTTAGGGCCTTGCACGCCTGTATTGCGCAAGGATCAATTACGGGCGGCGCTAGACAAATAGGTAAATCTCAACCTGCGGTTAGTCGAGCGATTGCAAACTTGGAATATAAATTGGGAACGAAACTTTTTGAGCGCAGCGGCAAATCAATTATTGCTACAGAAGAAGCTATTTTAATAAATGCGGAAACCTCTTCTTTTTTTTTACTCTTAGATCAGTTGCGAGAAGGGGGGGTCTCAAGGCACTCACCCATGACGCTTAAAATTGCCTCACCACCAAAATTTTCGTCTGGGTTTATTCAAAGCGCGATAGCCTCATTTATAAAGATACACGAAAATGTGCGAGTTGAACTTGAAGTATCGCCCTCTCTAATTGTTAACGACAAAGTTGCAAAAGAAGAAGTGGACATAGGCATATCCGATATAGTGATGGATTCACATAATATCATCAGAGAGCCCTTTGGATATTCAACTATGGCGTGTTTTTTACCAAAACAGCACCATTTAAGTAAAAAATCATCTATCAGAGTTGAAGATTTAAAAGATGAGCCGTTGATTGGCCTAACAAAAAGCCACTCCGCTCGAGCTAAGCTTGATACATTATTCAGAGGGTTTAATTTTAAGCCTAACATTGTGGTGGAAACCAACACCTCTGTGTCTGCAATGAGTTTTGTAGAAAATGGAGTCGGTATAGCATTGATGAGTCCTTTTCCTTTAGCATCGACTATGAGTAGCAATATTGTGCTATTACCTTTCGAATCAACAATACAATATTCCCCGGCTTTTATTCTTTCAACCAACCGAGGGGTAAAAAAATCAACAAGATGGTTTCTATCTCATTTGAAAAAAGAATTGGTTGGTAATATATACTTAACAGCAGAGCGTATTAAGTAACGATGATATTCTTAATAATCACTTTTTAGTGGAAAGTGTTCATAAGACTTGAGAAGCCGCGCGTGTGCGTAAAAAAAGAGCCTCCCTTAATAACACGCACGGGTACACTGGGCTGTCTGCTATCGCAGCCCTTTTTAATATCAATTTTAAGCAGGGTTTAAGGCTCAATCGCACCATAGATTACGGCCCAATTACCAACATCTGTCGGTGCAAATTTGGTATGTTGTATTACTTGCCTAAGATCGTTGAACGGCAAAAACGGCCGGTTAGGTATTAAAGTATGATGCTTTTTTGTCAATCTACACGAAGGTATATCGCATAAGAACGTATTGGGATATCATAAAAGATGACAGGGATCCGTCAATGTCGAAAAATAAACCTAGACTACGAAACCGGTAAAGCAAAATGTCCAGCTTAAGGAGAATGCAATGCAAAGATCAATGTATCGCTCGTTGTTACTAAATATAACAAACAAAAACTCAAATTATGGCAGGCAAGACTTAGCTACTTTGAGCAGAGATGCGATGGAAGACTTAGCTAAGACAACTGCCCACTAATTTAACTTTTAAGGCCTAATTTAAATGAAAATTTTTACTCTAAGTAAGACCTTGTCTATAATTTGTATAACCCTGATCATAACTGCATGCTCTATCACAAAAGCTCCTGAAATAGTCAAGACATATGAGGCAAAGGATTTCGAAAAGCCTCTAAACTCGTTCTTGATTATTGGAGCGGGCAAAAATACAAGCAACAACTCATTATTTGAGCATCGTCTCAGAGACAAATTGAAGGCACAGGGGTTTGAAGCTTATGGTGCACTCAGTTCATTTGATAAAGGCGTAAAACTGAATAGAGAGACAGCCATTGCATTGGCTAAAAAACTAGGCGTTGACGGAATACTGGTTACCCGTCTTGTCGCCATGGAGTCTGAATTAAAAGATACAAAAAGACGTTCTGAATATACCGTTAAGCGAGACCCGACACGGAATTTTTCGGACTATTTTAGGATTGAATATACTGAAATTGAAACTAAAATTGAAACTGATATCGTGACCACTGTCATCTTAGCTACCGACCTATACGTTATGGGCAGAGAAGATCGAGTTTTAGGCATGGAATCTACCAGTTTTAAAAAGATGGATATAGAAACTGTCATATCAGAAGTTACTACAAAAGTGATTTCTGAGCTCAAGCGTGAAGGCGTTCTTTAACGAGCTGAAAGAACTTTATCGCTTGTCACCCTGCGAGTATTTGCGCAGGATGATATGCAGAATTATTAAGTAAGCGAAGAGTATTGTTTAATAGCACTTGTATTAACAATTACCTGTATTTATTAATAAAACTTAGAAAAGAACACTAACTTTAAGGATTTGAAAGATGAAACTGCCTGCTATTTGGGGTCTAATTACCAGTGCAACATTGATTTCAGGCTGTCTAAATACAACGACAGGATCTAATCTCGCTAGCGAAAGCATAAATCAACAAGTTCAGAATTATACTGCTTGCGAGAAAATAGAAGCCCTAGTCAATTCTTATGGCAACGAATTTCAAGAAATCAAGCTGAAGGAGATTAGCACGCGTATTAGCCAAAGTTGGTCAGCCAAATACCACCTTGTTGGAAATGATTGCCACCTAATATCGTGGGGTAATCAAGTGACAACATACTCTTGCAAGCTTGAAGTACCTGACGAAGTTGTCGCACAACAATACTTTGACATTGCGAAAAGTGAAACCGCTGCTTGTATTGATGATTCGTGGAAGATGACAGAGTCACCAAGCAATAATAAAGAAGGTTTGAGGGTAGCATTTGATAATGCTGACAAAGGTATAAGTATTTCTGCTCAAATGATTCCCACCGAAGGCTTGCTTAAACGAGGTTGGAGTGTCTATTACTATGTTGGGGACATCAAACAGCCATACTAGCTCTGGCAATTGCCATTTTTTGCGGCAGATGCGACAACTTATTTATTGTTAGCCCCATCTCCAGCTAGTCCCTACTGCCATAGTTGACGTTTTATTTTACCGATACCTTCTTGGCTTTAATTGAAGATTGAATAGCATCTTTAAAAGGTGTTATCAACGCTGCAGTAGAAACCCCCACCATTAAAACACCATTAATCGCTTCCAGCGCTCCTAATAATCGATATTCTATCGACATTACAATATCACCATATCCAAGTGATCCAAAATTAACAGCAGAGTGATAAAAAGCATCGGCAAAATTATCAAACTCTCCCAAAAACATAAACAAGACGGCCCAAACCCCAATTTGTCCTAAATTACCAATCAGTAGAAGCAGCATGACACCACTAATAACCACTAAATCAGGAAGAATTGATTGAAAATTTGGCTGAAATCGATGTTTGAAATAATAACGAATGGAATACACTAACAGGGCCAATTGCACCATTAAGCAAACGTTCATAGTGAAAAAACCAATTAAGATATTAATGATCATAAGTAAAATATGCCTTTAGTTTAATTTTTTTGAATTCAAATATCTGAACTTTTAATTTTAAATAGTGAGTTTCTATGATTTGTTTTTAAGAATTCTAAAAGATACACCGCTAATAAGGCATAAAGAGTGATAAACGTTAATAAGACAAGTCGGCTCAAAAAAGCGGCATAAACATCTTTACCACCAGCACTGTCCTCAACAGCAGGTCCAAGCATAATTAACATCGTCACCCCTGTATTTAACCAGAATGATGCTGGGAATCGTGTTTGGATCAGTTGATAAATTTTACAGGATAAATAAAGACAAAAAAGTAACATCCATAGAAAAAACATCCACAAGTTTGTCCAAAGCCCCAAGGCAAACCAGAAAATAATCGCAAACAAACCACCCAAGAAGGTAGAGCCGACTAATTCAATACCTGCACTTTTAGTATGCATTGTTGACGCTTGTTGACTGAGCATAACAGCCTTCATTGCAATTGGCATGTATGCCAAGGGATTACTTAATAAAATTAAATAAGCAGGGAACACAATCAAAGTGCTTCGAATAGCGACCCAGTTAGATTGCACTACCCCTTTTGAATCAGAAGATGCTTCATCTTGAGGTTGATCGAGTTGGATCAATTTTTGCGGATCTTCAGGAAAAAACAAATAGACAAAAAACTGACTTATTGTCGCAACAATAATCCCCAGAATAAGAGCCTGAATCATTATGACCGAAAGACTATAACTGACAGTGCCAGCAGCTGAAATCATTGTTATTCCCATCGCAAGAAATGTCCCCAGCAGATTTTTACTGAGATTTACAGTGAGATAAGAACTCGAGTATAAACCGACAAGAACAAGCAATAATGCAGTGGCCTGAAAATTCAAAAGCAATGGAATGAGTAGTACTCCCATCCCTAAAGTTATCAAAACCAATATAACTATACCGAATATTTTCTTAATGCCCAAAGGTGGTCCAGGCATAGCAGTCAAAAACAAAGCAAATAATGGTGCGATAAATGGCAGTGGTGTCGGTATGGCATAGGCAATCGCTAAGGCAACAGCTGGTGTTAATGCTAAACGAAAAATACGCCTTGCTCGGATGTTCATTTAAACAGACATCTTGCTATTTAAGCCAGTTTGACACCAGAATTTAATAGACATAAGAAAAATAGCTCATGATTCGAATATAGAACTTAGCAAGTGTATTTAATATCTCATGACCTTGTGTAAAGCCAATCACTTCTGCTTGTCCGCCGATACGTATAAACGGCCTGAGTGATTCGCTCTGTTTCATATCAAATGAGATGATAACGGGAAAACGCTGTGACTGGCGTAACCAATCCCGATTATTATTAATAGTAGGTAACGTACCAGCAGGCGGCTTTTGCCCTACCGCAACGCCCAATCCAATACTACGCACCTCACCTGAAAACACCTCACCTGGAAGTGAATCAATCACGAATTCAACCACACTACCCGTTTTTAAATGCCCAAGATTGTTTTCAGTAAACTGTGCTTCAATCCAAATATCATGAATAGAAATGAAGGTCATCAATGGATTGCCAGCATTAGCATACTGACCCACATCAGTCCGTAAATCAGTAATAACTCCCGCAGATGAGGCATAAGTCGTGGTATGTTTTAAATCGAGTTCCGCTTTATTAACCGCACTTGTTGCACTTTTTAGCTTAGCATTATTCTCACCTTCACCGCCCTTTTGTTCAATAGCTCGCACCACTTCTGCTTCTGCTCCTGAAACCTTTGCCAAAGCCTGTGCATAGTCAGACTGTGATGATTCCAAACGCCGAACAGAAATTGCTCCAGGATCTTGCTTATACAATCCCTCAAGACGATTAACACTTTGTTCTGCTTTCTTTTTATTAGCACGTGCTGCTGCAAGATTTGACTCCGCCGATTTAACACCGGCTGTACCAGCTGCGATTTGACGTTTCACATTTTCAAAATCAGAACGAGCTTTATTCAAGGCAATTTCAAATTGAGCGCTTTTTATCTCAAAAAGGATCTGACCTTCTTCAATGATTTGATTGTTCTTAACCAAAACCTGACTGACTACTCCTGAGACTTCAGAGCTTATTCCCACAACATATCCATCGATTCGGGCTTGTTGGGTGTAAGGAGTATATCGGTCAGCCATAAGGTACCAAGCCAGACTTGATATGATCAGTATTAGAATAATAAAAGTTCCGACTTTAACTGTCTTTTTTACTGTATTTTCTTCTGCAGCATTGTCTACAGACAAAGACTCATCACTACTCGATTTTGCTTCATCCGATTGTTGGTTTTTACTGCTCATTTTGTGGAGTCTCTGATGTTGTTGAAGAAGGTGCTATAGATGGAGTTGAAGATAGCTCCTCAGATAAATGGATGGGAGCCGACAATAAATTTCCCCAATCAGTTCGCTGCTGCATTGTTTCTCTGACCTTAGTTGAAATCAAATCATCAATTGACATTTCTGACCAACCACCGCCCATACTTTTATACAAATTGATGATATTTGTAATATACCTGCCTTGAGTGAGTAATTGACGATCCGCCTGAGCAAACATTGCCCGTTGAGCATTCAGTACGCGTTGAAAATCTGAATAACCTTCACGATAACGAATGTTAGCCAGAGCTAAAGCACGCTGAGAGGCATTCAGGCTTTTATCCACTAGTAATTTTTGTTCGTGGGTTTTCACTAAACTATAGGAAGCATCATCGACTTCTTTAGCGGCTTGCAAAACCAGACTTTGGTAGTTCTCCATTAATTGCTGTAACCGAGAGTCCTGTATGCGAACATTGTTTTCAATACGATCATAATCCAAAATATTCCAAGTAAAACTCGGACCAAGAGCAAGACTGCTGGTATTCGAAGCACCTATCAGATCGCTGCCCGACCAACCAATGGTGCCAAATAATGAAATAGCAGGATAAAAATCCGCTTCAGCTACACCAATCTGTGCAGATTGAACGGCAACTTGCCAGGCTGCTGTTCGTATATCAGGACGACGGGTTAATAAATTGGCAGGAATATACTGAAAGTAATCAGGGGTGATGACAGGCCATTGATATTGGGATGATGATAATTCCAAGTCGGGAAGCGAACCTGGATGTTTACCTAACAGTATGGCAATTGCATTACGAGTTTGGGCCTGTGCGATCTCTAATTCAGGAATGGTTGATAACGTTGCGAAATATTGTGTTTTTGCCTGTTGTAAATCCAGCTCTGGACCCTCTCCACTTTCAAATATATTGGTGGTAATTTCATAACTACGTTTTTGAATTTTGGCATTTTGATGTGCTATTTTTAAACGAGCTTGAGTTGTACGAAAGGAGAAATAAGCATTGGCAAGCTGTGACGCTACCAAAACCTGTGCATCCTGCTGATTACTTATTGATGCAAAGAATGCTGCATCGGCTGATTCAATACCACGTTGAAAACGTCCCCAGAAATCCAGTTCCCAACCTAAATTAAAGCCTGCCTGGTAATTAGTAAAACTCTGGCTATTAATAGTCGCATTACCTCCATGCGACTGATTGTTGACATAACTGGCACTATTATTAACTTGCTGTAATTGAGGATAAAGACCGCTATTGGCAATTCCAAGAAGAGCACGACTTTCAAATATTCTCAAGCCTGCAATACGAAGTGAATAATTCCCCTGTTTGGCATCTTCTATTAATTTACTGAGAACTGGGTCATTGAAAACACGCCACCAAAATTCAAAGTCTGTGTGATTTTGCTTATCTTCCTTTTTCTGCACTAAAGCATTTTCTGAAGAAGCCCCCTCCCCAGAGATATTACCATAAGCTGTTGGTTGCCATTTCTGTAACCAATCAACAACAGGCTCCTCATAATCGGGGCCGAGAGTTGTGCAGGCAGATAATAACAATAAGCCTAAATAAGTCGGGATTTTATAAAAACGTTCATGAACCAAAGTATGCATTAATTACTGTCTTCAATTATTTTGTAGAGTAGAGAGGCTTCGACAATAAGTCGGACAAGTCAGAGAAAAACTCGCTAGGAGCTCTCAATTACAGAACTTGAACTTTCAATTTTATCATCATCTACCCATGCCATAAAAATAACATAAGCCAGTGAAAGAAAGGTAGCACCGATAAAGAGACCAATCAGTCCAGCAGACATCATTCCACCTAAAGCACCTATTAAAACAATAGGCATCGGGGCTTCGACACCACGGCCAAGAAATATCGGCTTAAGCACATTATCAGCGAAGCCCGCAATAACAAAATAAATGGTAAAGACAATATTCATGGCCGAGGAGTCACCACTCCACCAAATATAGGCGAGCGTTGGAATTGTAAATATAATGGCTGGTAATTGAACAATACCCAAAACAAGAACAAGCATTGCGACAATGGCAGCACCAGGTAAATCAATAAAAATAAAACCAACACCGAAAATCAGCGCCTGTATAGCCGAAACACCAACAACACCCATAGCAACAGAACGAATTGTTGCCGTAGAAAGTTTATGTAAAGATGCCCCGGTTTTGTGACCCGCCAATCGATTAATAATTTTCAAAATCGCATCACTTCCCGATTGACCATAGGCCAGCATAATTCCTGCAAATATCATTGATAATAAGAATCGCATCAGTCCACCAGCTATACCTGCTGAAAACTCTAAAGCAGCTTTCGCAAAGCCTTCCAGTTGAGGTCGAAGCTTTTTGATTAATGTTGGCAGATCTTTTGCTGCTTGACTCCAGACGTTATAAACTTTTTTACCAACAAGCGGCCACTCTGCAACACTGGGCGATGGTGGTTTAACACTAATGGTTTCACTTGAATATAGAGTATGAGTTTCCTGAACAAAATCCATCAGGGAACTACTGAGTATGACAGTAGGAGCACCCAGAAATAGTAAACCACAAAAAACAAAGACAGTGGCTGCACGTCCCTGATGACCACCCATTTTAGTGGCTAATTTCTGATGCATTGGAAAAAATATCACGGCAAAAATCAAAGCCCATAACATGATCCCCATAAATGGATTAAAAATCTTCAGGCTCATGAAAACCAAAAAACCAACCAGCGCAACTCGAATTAAAATATCAGTGAGATCTTTTTTCATTATTTCCCTGACCTGACTTTTTTCTATTTCCATTGTTAAAACCTTTCTTGTGGTGCTTTAATTTTGAACAATATTTGTTTTTATTTTAGACTAAATATGCAAAAGTAGCACCACTTTAAATAATCTATAAATAACAATGATTTATGTAGGTATTAATTCTTTATATACACGTGAGTGTAAAAAAGCCTGACATTATAATGCGTGTCAATTACATTGCGCATGCTTGAGTGCTCTCATGACATATAAGAGTGTACTTAGGTAATTACAGTCAATGCAGTGAGTACAATTAAGAACGATTGATCACCTTTTGGTCTAAGCTGATAATTCTTATGATCAATCAGTCTTAGTAAGCGACCCAAGTTAATAATAAAGTTTAGTATAATTAGGTGGCCAGCCAAACCAGAGGAAAAATGCTGTTAAAACGCTCACGCACTCTAAAAGTGCAGTCAACTATAAAGACTTCAATTGAGTATAGGACGAATTAACGCTACTGACTAGCTTCCGTGACAGCTGTATTTGAGGGTAGTTTCGCGTTTGCTTATTTGTTGCGTTGGGGAAATTAGCGAAATCTTTGTCGTTGGGGTGAACACGTAATCTGGCTGTTACTACTGAAATCTGGATAGTGAGATGCTAAGCGCCTTGCCTCAGAATATGGAATATTCAAGCATCATGATGTTTCTTTTATGTCACGCACCAAAGTCAAAGTCCCTTTGGATGGTGAGATCATCAAACATTCTCGTTTGCTCAGCAGCCTTAAGTGGCGGTGCTCTGGTATTGTTGCCAGTAATGGGTGAGCCATGTTTGTCTAAATACAATAATATCTTGTGAATGATGTTAGGTTGGGTAATGCAGGCAATTATCGTCACATTGTTCTTTAGACATTTCTCACATTCGGTAATGTCTATGTTGAAAACTCTCTTCAAACGCTGTGCCCACGTCATGCTCTTGGCATGATAAGGCTTATCAGAGTCGCATTCTTCTTTGTTTACTAGTTTAGGACTGTTTTTCCCTCGCTGGGATGCTGTCACTTGCGCTCTTAAGTTACTATTAGGAGCAAAAACGCCAAAAAATCGGGTGAGGTTAAGTCTTGGTGGTGGAATGAGTGCGGCTAGTTTGCCAATGAAATCGATGGGGTCAAAGAAGACGTGAGTCGTTCCATCACTGTAGGGCGTTTTCAATTCATAGCGTACTTTTCCATGGTCAGTCATACTTAAACGTTGCTCGCTAATGGCCGGACGACTGATATAGCGGCACAGCCTTTCTAATTTCTCTGGCTCAGCTGCATTGGCGAAGACACCGGCGTGAAGAGAAAAACCAGAGGTATTGGCCAACTGGCCAAATTCACCTTCATTAGTTGCCGGAAGGGTTTGCAAGGTAAATACTTTCTGCCCTTGCTGAGAACCCATGGCTATGCGATAGCTAACAGACGCTCCTTGCAACTGTAGCAGGCTATCCTCATCATCAATTGGCAAATTGAGGTAACTATTTTCCATATCGCGTTGTACTAAACCGACTTTTTCTAAATATCGAGCAATGCGATGGCTGATAGTATGCACTAGTTCAAGCATCTCTTGATGAGATGGCGCTTTGATGCGAGTGAAGGTGGTGCCACCCCATGAATTTTCGTTAATTGCGCCTTCAAGAAACAGCATATGGAAGTGGATGTTTAGATTCAACGCGCTGCCAAAGCGTTGAATAAGTGTAACAGCCCCCGTCTTTGCTTGTTTAGTTGTACAGCCTGCTTTGTTAACAATGTGAGTGGAAATGGCGCGGTGAATGATTTGCATCACTTTGCTTAATTCACTTGGGTTTCTTGCTAGCAGCAGCCGAAGTGGAATGGGTAAGCTTAAGACCCACTGCCTTATGGGATAGCCCCGTAATACATCATCAACCAACAAAGCTGCACTTTCAGCCATTCTTCTGGCCCCACAACTTGGGCAAAATCCACGCCGCTTGCAGCTAAACGCGACTAACTTTTCATGTTTGCAGTCGCCGCATACCACGCGTAGAAAGCCGTGCTCAAGTCGGCCGCAACGCAAGAACTCATCAAACTCACGTTCAACATATTTGGGTAAGTGTTTGCCTTGCTCGGCTAAGCTGGCGGTAAATTCTGGATAGTACCTTTCGACCAACTGATAAAGTAAGGTAGTTTCGGGGCGGTGCCGTTTGTACTTTTGTTGTTGCTGTATCGCCAGCACTTCCTTCATCCTTGAATAGTGGCATTCAAGGATGTCAAACAAGCGCTTAGAAAACGACTGAACTATGAGTCTGATTTTGGGAGGTGAGGTACTGCCGGTATATCTTGAATGACCGCTTCCAAGAACGGCAACTCAAAATGTGGCAATGACTCGTAATCGAGGGCTCAGCAGTCATATTGCTTAAAAAAACGACTGGCTCCTAACTGCCCATTTGAGACCCCCATCAGATTATCTTGCAACGTCAGCGAATAACACAATGCAAACTACAGACTTTGCAAAAACGCTAATAATGCGCGCTGATTTTCAGCTGTCATCGCTTCGAACGCCTGTTTAGATGCTTCACCTTCTCCACCATGCCATAAGATAGCTTCTTCGATTGTGCGAGCTCTACCATCGTGCAAATAACCAATACGAGTGTCATCATCTCTTCTACCCGCTAAAGAAACAGCATCATTAGCCTTAGCATCACCCAACATTACATTTTGTGCATGACCTAAGCCCCAAAGTGCGGCGGTTCGCCACTCTGCTCCTGACGCGGAGCCTTCGGCTAAAGTATCGGCTAAACCCGGACCCATGTCATGCAAAAGTAAATCAGTATAAGGCTGAATAGTTTGATTTCGAAGCTCTGCTAAGGGATGAAAAGCACTCGTTGTCATGGAGGGGCGATGGCAACTTGCACATCCCGCATCTGCAAATAATGATTCACCGCTCTGCACGTCATAGTCTCGGCGGGCACTAACACCGAGTAAACTTAAGTACTTAACCAGTTTATCTAGCTCTTGGTCTGATAACTCAACTTCGGCAGTGCCACAGTCCTGTTGCTCGCTGCCACAATCAGGATTGGGCAGCATAGATGTCATTACACCCATGTCGGTATTAAAAGCACTAGCACTTTGATGCTTTACACTAAAGGTGCTTGCTTTGTAGCCAAAACGACCAAGTCGTTGAACTCCATTTGTTGGATCCTCTACTATTGACGCCCGCCCTGAAATACCATCATTGTTGGCGTCTTCACTATCTACCCAGCTGAGTATTTGTTCTTCTGGAACAGCTTCAAGTAGACCTAAGCCAATGAGTTGAGGAGCTATTCTTGCTGAAAATTGTGCTGGCGTTCGCGCTGAGAAAACATAGTTGGGTGAGCGCAATCCGTTTGCAAGTTCAGTCCATGGGCCGAGTGTTACGCTTCCTTCGGGAGTTCCGTTTGACTCCATTTTAGGTTGTAGTACTTTTCCTATTAAGCTGTCTGCATCGCCATTTTCGTCACCTATTTTGAACACCCACTTATCTAGACTTCCGCCTACATCTTCAACCAGTGCTTTACCATTTCTAACGTGGCACCCTGCACAGGAATGGTTAATATAATGATTACCTATTTTACCAATTTGTTCTGTCCATACAGGGTTATCGTTACGTTCATCATGGCTACCGTCGTCAAAGTTAGTGTGGTGGACACGTCGACCTTCAACAAAGGACTGTGCATTTTGAGAGCTTAGGTTAGTTGCCATCTGCATAAACCGACCAGCTGGCTCTTCACTGTAATTGAACCCCAGAGTAGTGTCGCCGCCGAGTAGACCTGCAGAAGGAATGGGTGTGCCATCATTCGCTCCGCCACTATTTTCAACTCCCCGTTGCCATTCGAAAGGAGCAACGCCTAGCTTGCCGATGACATAAACAAATGAAGTGCCGTAATAATTTAAACGGGCACCTGCAGGCGGTGATAATAAAAATAGGCTTGTCTCAAACTCCATGTTCGTACCTTGCGCAAGTGCACTTTGAAACTGACCTCCTGTCTCCCATTTATTGACAATATCGAGGGTGTATTTATGCTGAATGCCATCATCACTGATTTTTTCAAAGCTATCGTTGTAAGTCCCTTGGCCAACAAACACGACACCCGTCTCATTTTGGCTTACCTTTGCTTCCTCTTTCTGTGGATTAAAGTGGAATTGGCCGGTGGTATTTCGCCCCCAGAACCAAACTCGAAATTCTCGCGCACCTAATTTAGCTTCAGTAATAAAGGTCACTCTAATCAAACTTTGACCTGTGGGTACATAATCTTCAAGCTGAATTCGGACCGTTCTGAACTCCCAGTAGTGAGCGAGGTAATGGTCGTAGTGGTCTTGTATTGTAATATCTTTAGCATGACGATCTCTGCCACGATCGCCAATTCGTGTTACCAATACACCGTCATCGCGAACAAACCGGCTCATAGGCTCAAGCGGCGTATTTTCATCAAACAAAGCATCCACGCTGACTTGTGTAGTGTCTTCAACTTTGCAACCTGTAGAGTCGACGACAGCTCCCGCAGATGTATTTGGACAGGAATCAGTGGAATCAATTACGCCATCATTATCATTATCGCTATCTTGAACAATCGGAGGAGCCTCTGGCACCGGCAATGGCTCAGAGCTTTCTGAACCACCGCCGCACGCCGATAAGTACAAAATAGCAACAGCAGTGAGCACTAAGTTTGATTTCATAAATATTCCAAGAATAATAGCGCTGGCAACACGCCAGATAAATAATTAAATAATAACGTAGCATAAATGTTAATTTTCGCGCAGAAAATACGATGAGACAGGTCTCTTTCACGTTGGCTAGGAGATAAATTCAACCGTTCTCATCATTTATATAAGCTACATTCATTTTACTGACATTGGATGAATATTTGAGATTATATCAGAAATTCAATCTTTGAAGATGCAGCTACGTACTATTGCTTCTTGCGTGTATCTAGTCCAATGGCGGACACTTCTTTTATAAGATGCTGACAAGCAAGTCGATAACCTAAGTCCAATTGGCTTTGGGTAAAGTGCTTGCGATCTGCTGCGGTCGCGGCTAATTCAACATCAGCTTTAAATTTACAAGTGCCGCAAACGCCGCCACCTCCGCATACTGCTTGAATACTGATATTATTGGTAAGCAGACTATTAAGGATAGAACTATTCACACTAGCCCTTATGGTTTGCTGATTTGACGTATCAGAACTGCGAACCACTACGGTTTTATTGCGCACAAACCAAGTCAGCTTAATTTGACCGTCTTTGAAAAGTCTATAAATCCACCACAGTCCAGTGCTAGACAATAGTAAGGTCAACATGGCGAAAATCTTGATAAACCAATTATTGAAACTACCCTGTTGCGTATAGTCCATGAAGTGCAACATCAGAAGTAGATCGCGCCATCGTGTTTCATCATTAACATGCGCAATCACATCGCCAGTTTGTGCTCTGATATAGACACTAGTTTGGCTTTCATCATCTATGTTAACTTGCCAAACAGCATTGCGTTCATGCGGTAAATCTTCAATTGGGGGTTGCAACAATGTCGCGCCGGATATTGCATACCTGTTTTCTTTATAAGAGGTTTTGGCTATCGTAGCAATTAATGCTGCATACTTAGCTGCCAAAACCGGACTTGATAAATCAATCAATTCACCCGTTATCGCATCGACTAGTTTGTAATCAGATACTTGATAGTTGTGTTGACCCGCGAATATTTTTAACTTGTAAATCGGTTGAGTGAACAAGTGACCAAGCTTGATCTGCGTTATTAAAGGATACTGCTGAATAAGTACATTAACGCTAATAAAAGTATTTTTTAATGCGTCTGTTGTAAGGCTATCATTGGCATAAAAGCGACTAAAAGAAGTGGGGTTTTGGCTGATTAAAGTATCTCGTCCTGTTGCTTTATTACTGTCCACCTTACCCAACAAAAAACCACTGCCCATCCAAATAAATAATTGAACAAAAACAACGACAGATACCCATTTATGTATTTGCTTTAATATCATGCTGGATGCTCTGTTGGGTTGTTTTTAAATAACCTAAACCACAACAATATAAGGCCTGAAAAAGCCGCTAATACGCCACTAATGGTAAATACATTCAACAACCAGTTATTGATGTCCTCACCCTCATAATAATCCATAATGTGAAGTCGCCATAACAAGTCAAAAATACGCCACGTATTTTGCCTGACAGTGACTATCTCACCTGTTGTATGATTAATATAAAGTGTAGGCGAATTCATCCCAACAAAATCAACACGCCACAAAGGGAGCGAACGAAAGCCAATTTCACTTGGTGGATTGTCAGTGATTAACTCAACGTTCTTTATTTCTCTGGATTCACCTAAACTGCTAAGCGCAATAGTTGTAGCTAGATCTTTCGATATTGACTTGAGGATATCCCCAGTGGTCGCATCAATAACTATCGCAACGCCTGAAGTTAGGCGATAAACCGGTTTATTGCCTAACCACCCCAAACTAATATTAGAGGCATTAGGATATTCACTGAGCACGTCATTAATATCCGTGCTGATTGACGGTCGTATTTGTTGCTGCATGCTTTGTGAAGTACTTTTGAGTGTGTTCTGGTAGCCTTCGGTCCATGGTGCAAGAACAGGCTGCTTTGCATTGACCAAGCCCTCACCATGAATACTATGTATATCGACGAGTACCATGTACAAGCCACTAAATGACCAAACCAAAAACTGTAGTCCAACAAACAACATCAACCACCGGTGATATCGACGGATTATCGCTACCATTTAATACTCACCAAACTGTTTTCTCAACTGCGTTCGTTTGTACATTAAATAGATTACTGGCAAAATTAGCAAGGTTAAGAACAACACACTTACCATTCCGCCAACCATTGGTGCCGCGATTCTACTCATTACCTCAGAGCCAGTGCCTACACCATAAAGGATCGGCATAAGACCAATAATAATAGTTGCGGCAGTCATCATCACCGGTCGTACTCTCAGCGCTGCGCCATGTAAGACTGCTGAAAACAAGCTATCCTGAGTTGGCTTTATACCTTGTTCACTGCATTCATCAAGCATGCGATTGAAAGCCTGATTTAAATAAACCAGCATAATAACGCCTATTTCGACAGCCACCCCAGCTAGAGCAATAAAGCCAACACCTACTGCGACCGAGAAATTAAAGCCCTCCCAATAAATCAACCAAATACTGCCGATCATTGCCAGAGGCAGGGTCCCCATAATCATGGCAACTTCAGCAATATTCTTGAAGTTTAAATATAATAAAACGATGATAATCATTAACGTCAAGGGCAATACATAAGACAATTTTTCTTGTGCCCTGAGCATGTATTCATATTGTCCTGACCATTTTATTGAATAGCCCGCGGGTAAATCGAGTTTTGCACTGACCGCGGCTTGCGCGGCAGCAACGTAACTACCTAAATCAATATTTTCAATGTCGATAAAAACCCAGCCATTAGGCCGTGCATTTTCACTTTTAATGCCGGGCGGACCGTCTTGAATAAATACATTAGCAACATCAGCAAGCGCTATACGCTTTCCTTGTGGCGTAACAATCGGCAATAAGGCCAACGTTTCCGGAGATGTGCGATACGATTGTGGATAACGCATATTTACTGGATATCGTTCTAATCCTTCGACACTTTGTGTCACATTCATGCCACCGACTGCGGTGGCAACAACAGATTGAACATCGGCAATATTCAAACCGTATCTGGCCGCTTTTTCACGTTGAATATCGACTTTAATATAGCGTCCACCGGCAACGCGTTCGGAGTAAACCGATGCTGTACCTTCAACTTCGCTTAATATTTTTTCAATTTGTTGTCCAATTTTTTGAATTTCATTGAGATCTCGTCCACCTATTTTAATGCCAACTGGGGTTTTAATACCTGTCGCTAGCATATCTATACGGGTTTTGATTGGCATCACCCAAGCGTTGGTCAAACCAGGAATATCCAATAAATTATTCAATTCCTCGATCAGAGATTCCGTGGTTAAGCCCTCCCGCCACTGATCTTTAGGCTTTAATTGAATGAAACTCTCAATCATAGTTAGTGGCGCCGGATCAGTCGCTGTTTCCGCTCGCCCCACTTTACCAAACACTGTCTTCACTTCTGGAATAGTGTAAATGAGTTTATTCGTTTGCTGCAGAATTTGCCTAGCTTTGCCAACAGATACACCAGCGTAAGTTGTCGGCATGTACATCAAATCGCCTTCATCTAATGGCGGAATAAACTCGCTGCCTATTTTGCTCACAGGCCAAAACCCGACGATAAGCAAAAGTAGCGCGGCGAACAAGGTCGTTTTAGGATTGTTCATTACTGTCTTCAGAGCGGGTAAATATAACCACGATAAAGCCCGATTTATTGGATTTTTATGCTCAGGAAGTATCTTTCCACGAATAAAGTAGCCCATTAATACAGGAACCAAAGTAATTGCTAGCGCCGCAGCCGCAGCCATAGCGTAAGTTTTAGTATAAGCAAGAGGCGCAAACATCCTCCCTTCCTGTGCCTCTAGGGTAAAAACGGGTAAGAAACTGACGGTGATAATGAGTAAACTTGAAAATAATGCAGGCCCAACTTCGCTGGCAGAATCAATGACAATTTGCCACCTATTTTCATTAGTAAGAGGCGTTTTTTCGATATGTTTATGCATATTTTCTATCATTACAATAGCGCCATCAATCATTGCGCCTATCGCAATCGCAATGCCACCCAACGACATGATGTTGGCATTGATGCCTTGAAAATACATAATGATAAAAGCGATAAAAATGCCGACAGGCAAACTAATAATAGCAACCAACGAGGATCGAACATGGAATAAAAAAGCAATGCAGACAAGCGCGACGACGATGAATTCCTCAAGCAACTTACCACTTAAATTGTCTACCGCGCGTTCAATTAATGCAGAACGATCATATACTGGAATTATCTCAACGCCCTCAGGTAAGCCTTTCTTCAATTCTTCCAGCTTTATCTTAACGGCATTAATAGTTTGCTGTGCATTTTCCCCAAAGCGCATCACCACAATGCCACCAACAGCCTCACCCTCGCCATTCAGTTCAGTGACGCCACGGCGCATTTGCGGACCAATAACAACATCGGCAATATCTTTAATTAGCAGCGTAGTGCCTTTGTCGGTGGTGCTCGCGCCTAGTGGAATATTTTCAATATCCTGCTGGTTCTGGATGTAACCCGTTACACGCACCATATATTCGGCTTCAGCCAGCTCAATAACTGAAGCGCCTATTTCTTGGTTACCACGTTGAATTGCCATTTGCACATGCGATAATGGAATCCCATACGCGCGCAGTTTCTCTGGGTCTACCGTGACCTGATACTGTTTAACCATGCCACCTGCGGAGGCTACTTCAGACACACCAGAAACGGTTTGTAACTCGTATTTTAGAAACCAGTCCTGCAAGCTTCGCAATTCACTAATGTCATGTTGTCCGGTCTTATCGGTCAAAGCATAAATATACACCCAACCCACACCGGTCGCATCTGGACCCAATTGCGGTTTCGCGTTGTCCGGTAAACTGGGCGTCACCTGTGACAGATATTCGAGCACACGACTTCTAGCCCAATACAAATCAGTATCATCATCAAAAATGACATACACATATGAATCACCGAAGAACGAGAAACCTCTCACGGTTTTGGCACCTGGTACTGACAACATGGCAGTAGTCAGAGGATAAGTAACTTGATCCTCTACTACTTGCGGCGCCTGACCCGGATAGCTTGTTTTAATGATCACTTGTACGTCAGACAAGTCCGGAATGGCGTCAACTGGTGTGTTTTTAAGGGTGACTAAACCGCCACCGACGATGATAAAGGTACATAATAATACAAAGAATCGGTTATATACCGACCATCTAATAATAGCTGCAATCATGGTTTTACACCCACTACCTCGAACATACCTGACTCAGGTTTTTTTAATGACACCTGCATGGTTTTGCCCACTTCCAACTGAGTTAAGTCGACATTCTCAGCGACCACAAAATTCATAGTCATTCCCGGCATTCCCCAAGCGTCGATATCTGCATGCGTTAGTCGCACCATTCTATCTTCTGGCATTGCGTCATCGACGGTAGCCTCAACCCATACAGGCTCACTCATGCCATCCATACCTTGGCTTTGCATGCTATCCATGACATTCATCTCGTGCTCATCCTCAGCATGACCTGACATGTCTTGAGACTGATTAAGCTCTCCACCGATACGCATAAAGTCAGAGCTGATACTACTTTCAGAATCTAATAAAAATTGAGCTGAGATTACGACTAAGTCATCATCCATCAAACCAGATAAAATTTCGGTATAACTACCCGCTTTTAATGCTTCTTGCATTGTTGAGTGAGGCCCCGACGAAGGTAGACTTGCCTCAACCTCAACAACATCGCCAATAAGCACTTCCACAGACTTAAATTTACCTTCACCCAACGCGAGCACAACTCTACTTTGCGAACCTGTGCGAATAACCGCTTCTGAGGGCACAACAATATTAGGTTGTCTGCTAGCACCGCCTCGCATAGGTGGCAAACTGGTAAAAATACTGACTTGTGCAAACATATTAGGCTTTAATAAATATTCCGCATTGTCGAATCTTAATCTTACTCGCAGCGTGCGAGTGCTTGCATCTAAAGTAGGATAGATATAATCAACTTTGCCTTCCCATGTTTTACCGGGTAGATATTCCATTGTCATCAGCACTGGCAAACCCAGTGTCACTAAGTTTGATTGGCGCTCAAAAATCTCAGCTTCAACCCAAACTTCATCTAAAGCACCAATGGACATAAGGGTCATTCCCGGCTGAACATAAGAACCTTCACGAATGTTTAGATTGTCGATAAAGCCTGTTTGCGGCGCGGTAAATACGACCGTTTGCTGGACTTTTCCGGAAGTGATTAATTTTTCGATGGCAGCCTCTGGCATTTGCAGTGCTTGCAGCCGCGACTTTGCTGCCGCCATTAAATTTTTGTTAGCACGTTTTACTGCTAGTAAAAATTCGTCCTGTGCATTCACTAATTCGGGTGAATATAAGGCATACAATGGTTCGCCCTTTTTAACGTATTCACCCGCTGCTTTTGCATTCAGTACTTCAATCCAACCATCAACTCGGGGATGAACATGTATTAATGTGTCTTCGTTATACTGTACATAACCTACCGTTTTTATTGTAATATCGAGCGTATTGCGTTGTACCTTAGCTGTCCTCACCCCCAAATTATTAACTACATTTGGATTAATTTTAATCGTGCCTGGGCTGTCTTGCTCACCACTATTTGCATTATTTTCATATACCGGCACCAAATCCATTCCCATGGGCGATAAACCAGGCTTGTCTCGTCTGAAATTTGGGTCCATTGGCGCTACCCAATAAGAAGGTTGGTTTTCAGCACTATGTTTTGTGTTTGAAGAAGTCTCATTTGGCCCAAGTATAAACTTGAATACGAGCACGGTTAAAGTAACGCCAACCGCTAAGCCTATCGCAAGCAACGTAAGGACTGATACTGACCGACTCTCACTTTTATATTGTTTGTTCATTGTTATTTCCTTACCTTAACTGCGGTTGCCGGTATTGATACTTCATTTCGTTGATTGTTTAAACCCAAATGATCTACAACGGCACTTTGTTCTGTTGAAAAGAAATAGTTAAGCTCAACTTGTGCTTTTAATAAATCAACTTGAATGTTGAGTACCTCGATATGAACATTTAAATCATCAATGCGAGCTCGCACAACCTCAGAAAAATCGCCGGCGTCATTCGTATAAGCAGTCAGTGAAGCTGCTGCTTGTTCTCGTGTTTGAACTAAAATAGAATCATTAAAAATTTGCTGGCGTTTAAGTAAGCGTTGATGCCGAGACCAAGTCGATTGCAATTGTGCAATCAGTCCTCGCAGCGCAAGTAGTTTGTCAGTTTTAATCGCTTCAGCTTCTCGCACTGCCGCTGATACTTTCTTGTCTTGGGAACTTTGCGTAAACAACGGCAAATCGAATGACACGCCAATTGAAAAGAAATCAGCGCGGCTTCTACCTAATTGGTCATCAGCTCGGTACGCATAACTTGCATTTACGCCCCATTGTGATTTATACGATTGTTTAGCTAATTCAACCCCCGTTTCACCCGCGTCGATACGTTGTTCAATAGCCAAAATAGCAGGATGGGCATTCAGTTTTTGCGCTAATTTTTGCTTATCATTACCCGTTAATAAACTCACCACAGAGGGCTCTAAGCTTGTAATCAATGGAAGTTCAGAGGGTACGCGTTTGTATCGCGTAAAGTCAGACGATGATAGCTGCCAATCGTTACCATTGCTCAACCACTCTATTAGCTGCCCGCCAGCTTGCTCTTTTTGCGACATTAGCGTATTCAGTCTGTCTTCAAGACGCGTGAGTTCGAGCTGTGCTCGCACTATATCTTGTTGACGCACTCTGCCAACTGCCGAAGAATAAGTAGCTTGTATTATTTCGGCTAGTTGTTGAAATAGTACTCTGTCGTTTTCTATCAAGGCAACAATTTGCTGCGCTCTATAAAACTCCAACCACAGTGACGACACCACTACTTTCGTTTTAGCCTTTCGGTCTTGGCGCAATAAGGGGTGTTGTTGAGCGAGTTCTTGTAGCTGTTGTCGCTGAATATCAAGGCTCTGCCCGCGCGGAAATTGCTGCATCACTCCGACTTTTAACTGTGTCATCGGTTCTTGGTCAAAAGCAAAGCCATCAGTAGGAAGATTTGCCAAGCCAATAGAAATCACCGGATTAGGCAGGAAATCAACGGCTTCACTGGTGTCAATCATTGCCTTTTGACGCAACTCACTACGGGTTAACCAAGGGTCAACTTCAATCGCAATCGATATCGCTTGCGACAAACTCAGTGGACGATAATTATCCGGTGCTTTACTAGCGCTTACATTTGCGCTTATCGTCGAGTTTTCATTTGCGCAAACACTAGAACTTAACATTGCACTATTGACTAATACAAAGGCAACGGTCACTGCTTTTAGTGCGGGTAAACGCGCTAATTTGGAAAATATCATGTTCGACTCTTTTCTGGCTTATGGCTGAATACGGTTAATTTAGTTAACATCAATGTGAACCTAAGAAGGTTGTCGGTAATGCCTAAGTAAATCAATTCAAATGATTGAAAATCAGAACTAAAGCCTATCGAGTGTAAAATAAAACTAGGTCATCCCTCATTCTTGACAGTAGTAAATTCATACTGATATAAATGTTGGAAGCAGTAGTTTCACAACACCAAGATATAGCGAGATTATTCCTTTAAAATCGCCAGACAGATCTAGGCTGTGAGAGTGAACTTGAATTTAGGAGGGCGTTTCTGACTGGGAATAAATGCATGGACTAGGCGACGGTCAACGTCTATTTTCTCATTGTCGCTTAGGTGAGAAATTACTTGAATATTAAGCTCGATTAGCACGGCAAGTGACAGCATACCAACGGGGCAATCGCATTCTTGCTGACAACATTCATGCTCCACCATTTGGCTTTTTGCAATTGTCTTGCCTAAAATGTCATCGTTCACGTTCATTGTAGAGCTCATGTCATGCTCGACAGCAGTTTCACCAACATCTGCGGATAGGTCAGTCATCATCAAATTGTGCTCGTTGTTAAAGCAAGCCATCGAGGAGACAGCAAAAGCCTCTCCTGCCTGCGCTACAAGCAAAAATATAATCATTGTGATACTGACGAAACGAATAAACACGTTGTGCAAAACACCTTAATAGTAATATGAACACTTTTTACGACCAAACGTCTTAGCGTTTGTTCACGTAACACGATAACTGTTACAGTATAAACTATACAACTTAGTTACAAGTATAATGTTTTTTTCAACAATAGTAAAAAGCATAAAATACGACAATTTAGCAAACTATCTTACTAGTTATATTGTATAAGTTACCTAAAACCAGTTTAAATAAATGAGAAATAATCTATGTCAAAATCAACACTAATTGTACTTTTTACATCTATCGCAATATCGTTAAGCAGCTTCGGTAGCGTTGCTGCGTTAACACTTGATAAGTCGCAGTCTTCAATAAATTTTATCTCTACAAAAAACCAACACATCTCTGAACAGCATAGGTTTGACAATTATTCTGGCCAGCTCGATGATCAAGGTAAGTTAACAATCACTATTGACATAATGTCTGTTAATACTCTGATACCTATTCGAAATGAGCGGATGCAGAAGATGCTGTTTAATATGAGTGAATATAGTGTTGCAACCTTTACTGCACAGATCGATCCTGCTCTGATCAAATTACAAACTGGTGAATTAAAGAGAACTACTATTGCGGGCGAAATGACAATTGCGGGAAATACAGCGCCGGTCTCATTTGAAGTTGCCTTGATAGGATTACAAAATGGCAGTGTAAGCGCGACTACAGTAAAGCCCACCATTATTAGCGCCACTGCATTTAATCTTGATGACGGTGTTGCCGCGTTGCAGCAAGTGGCAATGTTGCAAAGTATTTCTAAAGCCATACCATTAAGTTTTAGCGCTACTTTTAGTCAGTAAACCAGAGCAGTTGGAGAAAGCATGATAAATCCTAGCCTTGATGTTGGCGCGTTAGCTAACGAGTTCAAAACCGACCGACGACTTATGGTTAAACACTTTTTACAAGCCGATATCGCTGAACGCGCGCGCAGCGCATGTATGCAACATGTGCCATTTAGCACCCATTATGTGTTAAATAACATGTACCAAAGCAAGACTGCTGAGGAAATGGCTAAACTCAACCAGCAAGATAGAGAGGCTATTAATAAGCAAGTGTTCAGTGCAGCGAGTCAAGGTGTGGGATTTATATATGAAGGCTATCTTAAGAGTAGAATAAATACTGAGCAGAACAGTCAAGCTAATCTTGAGTTAGCGTTTTTGCATCAAGTTTTTGACTATTTGAGTAGCGAAGAAGTTTTATCAACAATAAAACAGATTACCGGCAACCAGGATATCACCGGTGCTGAACCCCAATATACGCGCTTTACCCCGGGGCATTTCTTAACTCGCCACCTCGATGTAATACCGGGTCGCGGCAGGCGCTACGCGTTTGTGCTCGGGCTCACCAAAGGCTGGCACCCCGACTGGGGCGGTTTATTGCAATTCTACGAACAAGATGGAACGCCTCGCAACGCTTGGATACCTCAATTTAATGTTTTATCACTCTTCGATGTTAGCCACATTCATTCAGTCACTTACGTAACGCCCTTTGCAGCTGAACAACGTCTGTCGCTCACCGGTTGGTTTGTTGCTAAACCTTAAAGCGGGTAGTCAGTTCCTCTAAGTACGGCTCAAAATGAGTCCACTGCTCAAGTCCGGTCTTATAAATAGGCTGGCGAACTTGTTGGGCACTAGGCGTTTTTACGGCGCGTTTGTTTTTATGGAAGTCGATACAAGCTTGCTCAAAAGGAAGACCACAGAAATCAAGTAAACGTCTTATTTGTGCTTCAGTATCGTTGACGACGTCTTCATGTTGAACTCGTAATATTTGAGCGGGAAACACCTGTTGCCAATGATCCATGAGTTTTACGTAGTTTTGATAATATTGGGCAATATCACTGAGTGAATAGCTGAACTCTTGGCCTTCGCCAAATAGTTGTTTAAAAACGCTAAAACAACAGGCCATTGGGTCGCGCCTTGCATCAATTATTTTGGCATTTGGCAAAATAAGTTTAATTAAGCCTATATGCATATAATTATTTGGCATTTTATCAATAAAGTAAGCAGCACCCTGTCTATATACTTGCGTGTCCTGAATGAATTTTTCACCTAACTGCGCAAAATAATGTTCAGGTATGCTCCCTATGTTGAACGGATAAACCGGTTTAGAACCTTGCTTTTTACTTAAGTTACTCGCTAAGCCTAAAATTTCATGCAACTCCATAGTGCCATCGACTGCAGAATGAGAAGCGAGTATCTGCTCCAGCAGAGTAGAGCCGGCTCTGGGCATCCCTACAATAAATATAGGGGCGGGATCCAAGCAGCCCAGATTGCCAAATTTTGCGACTAACTCAGGCGTAAATGCCTTAATTTGCGATTCTACAAATTGTGCATGGTTGTTACTAGAGTAGCTTAATGTCGTACTTTGTAACTGATTACCCAACTCGTAATGTAAGAAAGATTGTTCATAGTGCTTTTCATCTTCATAAGCTTTACCTAAAGCAAAGTGTAAATGCACTTTATCTTTTAAGCTAACCTCATTCTTGGTGGTGCCGGCGAGCATATGTTGAATTTCTTCAGCATTAAATTGGTAGGTCTTTGTATTAGCTAGACTCCAATATGCATCACCGCAATACAGCTCAAGGTGATAAGCCTGCTGATAGGCGATCACCGATTGCTCAATATTACCTTGCGTTTTATAAGCATGGCCTAGTAAAAGATATACATTCGATTCTGCTTTGTTGTCTTCAATTATGTGTAAGTAAATATCTACGGCTTTTTGAATTTCACCTACACCCACCAGTGCAGTTGCTTTTGCAACTGAATAGAAAATATTACTGGGATCTTTTTGAACTAGAATATCTCCCAGAAACAGCGCTTTTGAAAACTTACCTAGTTTACTATAAATTTTAAATAGCTGGTATTTTGCCTCTAAATTATCGGGTGCTAGCTCGATGCAAGTCTCCAGTATAAATTCGGCTTCAGATACCGCTTTTGAAGATACGGCAATTTCTGCTAATAGCAGCAAGCCATCTAAAGAATGTTTATTTTCCTGCAGGTAGTGGCGACATAGTGCGTCAGCCTCGACTATTTTGCCGTCGTAAAGCAGGTCTGTTGCTGCGAGCAAGGACTTAGGTAATCCACTCAAATGATTGATTTGATTTTTGCACAATACAAACGCTTCTTTTTGGTCTGCTTGTTGATAAATGGGCAGCAGAGCTTGCCATGCAGATAATAGTGCAGGGTTTAGCTTAGTCGCCTTATAAAAATGAATACTGGCTAGCTTACCTTGCCCCAAAGCCCGATAGTTATAGCCTAGTTCTTGATGTGCTCTAGCGTGTTCAGGCGTGATTTGTAACAACTGCTGGACATCTTCTATGGCTTGCTCATATTTGCGCTGCAGTCGCCTGCACACGGCTAACAAATAACGACTTTGAGTTTCTACTTGAATATCAAGTGTGTCCTCTAACAAAGCAGTCGCACTTTGTTCGGCATCTGCAAACTTACTTTGTTGAAGTAGTTGCTGAATGCGTTTGAGTTCATGCTCAGAAGATAGAATTTGTGCTGACATAGTTACCTAATTTGTTGCCAAAGTTTAGTTTATTTTTAGGGTGTAATTTAACATAAAAAAGCCCCTTTAAAAGGGGCTCCTATTATACTGCGATGACAATTTATATCATGTTACTTAGAAAAAGTCGTATGATAATCTAAAGCCAATAGTACGCGGTCTGTTACTCACAACTTTAGGTGTGAACTGCTGATTGTCTACGTGCAAAATAGCCCGTTCATCAAACAAGTTATCAATGAATATTTCTGCTTTCCATTCATCATTAGTTACACCGAATGCAACATTTGCAAGCATATAACTATCTTGAATATAACGTCCGCCAGCGAAAAGGTCGCCGTTGGTGTCAGTGTAGTTAACACCTTCATACACGTCAGCTTCTTTTTGAATACTTAATCCACTGCCAGTACCGTAAACAAGTCTTGTTGTGTCTTCAAGTACAAAGGCGTCCATAGTCATACTGGCTAAACGGTCACCAGTGTATACAAGTGAACCATTAATAAAACCAGTTAAACCATTGTCCATTTCATAGAAATAACGAGCTCTGATATTTCCTGAGAACGAAGCAGAGTATGGCAACTCACTACCTACCGGTGGTGCAATACCAGCCAACTCATCATTAACGCTAATTAACTCAGTGTCTAGTAAACTGAACGACGCATCTAAAATTAAGTTATCAGTCGCAAGCCAAGTGATATCACCATCAACACCTTTAATCTCAGCGTCACCAACGTTATCAGTAAATACTAAGAAACTAACATTGGTAGGGTCAAATCTAGACGTTTGTAGGTCTTCGATATCAGAGAAGAAGGCTGTTGCGTTAACGCGAAGTACTCCGTCAAAAAAGTCTCCTTTCATGCCGACTTCATAGTTTGTAAGCGTATCTGTCTCTGAATATACTGGTATTCTAAAACCGTCAAATGCACCTTGTTGATTAGTTGCTTTGCCACCACCAACGCGGTTAGTTACCGGTGGTCTAAAGCCTTCACTATAAGTAGCAAAGAACAACAAATCGCTACTCGCTTTCCAATCGATAGATGCCTTGTATATAACATCATCAACGGTAAGTGCGCCGCTGTCATCCAATAACGAGACATCTAACTGCCCACTCGCTATAGCTGCATCAATTTCTGCTGGATCTTCACCTACCGCAGCAAGCTCATTCGGATCCAATGTACCAAAGGCTCTTAATCTGCGGGTAACATCGACTGTCGAAGTTGACCCTTTATAATCGTCCTCTATTTCATACCAACGAGCACCTAAGCTGACGGTTACCGTATCAGACAAATCGTATTCTGCTTGACCGAAAACTGCAATTTGGTCAATTCCATGAGTTACATCATTAATGA
>Ga0256371_100005_pt1 | contig 69145 bp, 61 predicted proteins | sample SI3MviralmetaG_FD_190079 | JGI IMG/M metagenome (GOLD analysis project Ga0256371, IMG submission 190079) | Sea-ice brine viral communities from Beaufort Sea near Barrow, Alaska, United States - SI3M | ecosystem: Environmental > Aquatic > Marine > Coastal > Brine | place: USA: Alaska | collected...
GCTTCTGCAGCGCCAACACCCGTTTTGGTGTTGGCGTTATATGAAGGTGCACAACTTTCAATTAACACACGATTACTAAGAGCGTCATAAAATATGCGTAAACACCATACTCAGACCGTTGCTAGTCACTGTGGAATACTTAGCCGCTCAACGTATCGTAAGAACTCTCGCACTTTTTGTATATTTGATGGACAGTATGCGCAATAATCTAGGTATCTACATTTAACATAGACTGCATGTAGGCATAGGAAATCACATTTTTAGTATTAAGGAATAATCAATATTATGTTTCGATTACATTCTCAAATTAATAGGTTATCAAAGATGCAAACTTTTCGCCTGTTTACTCGTTTATCTTCGCTTTCAATCGCGATTTCATTTTCAACATTGTCGCATGCACAAACAATCGCTGAACTATCCGCTAAAAAGCAGCCCAGTTTTGCTGAATGCAAAGTGTCATTGGCAGAAATTGCATCGCAGCAAGGCGTTTCCAAAACTCGTATAGTGTCTGAAATTCCAAATTTAACGAAAATTCCAAAGGTGCTGGAATTTGATCGCAATCAACCTGAGTTCGTGCAAACTTTTCCAAGTTATTATAGTGCTCGAGTCAATCAATGGCGAATTGAAAAAGGCCGTGAAGTGTTAACTGAGCATAAAAATTTTTTAGCTGACTTAACTAAAAAACATGGCATCCCAGGCCACTATTTACTCGCATTTTGGGGGCTAGAAACCAATTTTGGCAATTATAAAGGCAAAATGTCGACACTTGATTCACTTGCAACATTGGCCTGTGACCCCCGCCGCAGTAAGTATTTTACGGGTGAATTAATGCTAGCCTTGAAACTCATGGATCGAGAGTCGCTGACCAAGGACCAAATGATTGGCTCATGGGCCGGTGCGATGGGGCATACACAGTTTATGCCTACCGCGTATACCAAGTACGCGATTGACGGCGACGGTGACGAAAAAATTGACCTATGGAACAGCGAAAAAGATGCGTTGGCATCGGCGGCTAACTTTTTGAACAAGCTAGGCTGGAAACCTGGCCTGAGATGGGGTCGTGAGGTGTTACTTCCTGCTGGCTTTAATTATGCCAGCATTAGCAGTGAGAACAAACCGATTAGCCATTGGGCTGATTTAAATATTACTAAAGCCAACGGTCAAACGTTGGGCCAATCTAGCATTTCATCGAAGCTAATTTTACCCGCTGGTCACGAAGGGCCGGCATTTTTGGCCTATCACAACTTCAACGTAATTTTACGTTGGAATAACTCTGAGTTTTATGGCATTGCTGTGGGTCAACTCGCTAATCTTATTTTAGGTAACGATGAGTTGAGCAAACCCTTGCCTGACCTACCCAAATACAGCATTAGCCAAATGGCTCAACTGCAACGCAAGTTAAATAATATGGGTATCAATGTTGGTGGTGCAGACGGGATTATCGGCCCTGCGACTAGAGCAGGCATTCGTGAATTTCAAAGTAGTAATGACATGATTGCCGATGGATTTCCATCAACAACCACATTTAACGCGATACTCAATTTTTAGATTATGAGTAGTAAAAATTAGTACTGGACACAAATAAAAATTCGCAACGGAGCTTACCATCATTGCCTCCTTAATTAGCGACCACCAAGTTGATATAGAGAACAAGTTAAAATCTACTGCATATTTTGACTAAGCAAAATGTAAACCGAAAAATATCTTATCAATTAAAAAGTACTCACTGTATACTTTGAGTTAGCACGCTCACTTCATCTGCGCAAAAGGAAAACTAGCTTTGCAATCTACCTATCGTCTTGTTATCGATTGTCCCGACCAAACTGGACTAGTCGCGGCTGTCTCACAATTCCTCTCTGAGCACGGCGCCAACATACTCGAAGCGAGTCATCACACCGACTTACAACTCAACCGGTTTTTTATGCGTCACGAAATAGACGCAAAATCGATTGCTGTGGATCATGAGCACTTTGTTGCTGCGTTCAGTAAGGTGGCTGAACGCTATGAAATGCGCTGGAAACTTAACGATTCAGAAAAAAACATGAACGTTGCTCTGTTAGCAAGTAGAGAATCTCATTGCTTAATTGACGTACTGCACCGCTGGCACACAGGGGAGTTGCAGTGCAATATTCCATGTATTATAGCCAATCATGAAACTATGAGGGAGTATGCTGATTGGTATAAAGTTCCGTTTCACTTTATTGATTTCTCTGACAAAGAGAAAGCGTTTAAAGAAGTAGAGAGCTTACTCGAACACTACCAAGCAGACTTAACGGTACTTGCCCGATTCATGCAAATTGTACCTAACGATTTATGTCAAAAGCTAGCTGGCAAAGCAATCAACATTCACCATAGCTTTCTACCTTCTTTCGCTGGTGCAAAGCCATATCAGCAAGCGTATGAGAGGGGTGTAAAGCTAATCGGGGCTACCTGTCATTATGTAACTTCAGACCTTGACGAGGGACCAATAATCGAACAAGAAGTGTTGCGCATTAGTCACAGCGACTCCGCACAAGACATGGTTCGAAAGGGTAAGCGATGTGAAGTGAATGCGCTCGCTAATGGCATTCGATACCATTTACAAGATCGTGTCATTATTCACCAGAACAAAACGCTAGTATTTGCTTAGATAGATATTAGCCGTTGTGCAAAATAACGGCTATTTCACCTCAATCAACACTTCATTTCGGCGCATCATAGGTAAGGTAATCGGTCCATTATAACCGGCTTTTACAGGTGAGCTTATCGCCGTATAACCATTATTGATAATCCACGTTGACAGTATTTGAGCGTATTTTGCTACGTTGCTGTCACTCAATGTGCCACTAAACTGAATAGTCGCAACTTTATAGTTTTTGACTTCGCTTACTTGAACATCAGGGTCAGTTGGTTTGGGTGTTGTTGCTAATGTGAAATTGTTTGGCATAACGAATGACATTAAAGAGGTGCCTGCACTTTCATTCATAAACACAGGCGCCGTCATCGAAATTTCAGTCCCTTTTTTATTCATATTTTTATCGTCCATAATAACCGGCGCGGTCATGGCAATTTCAGTTGCTCCCTCATTTTCGCCACCAATGTATTTGAACAGTTTTCTAAACGCGCTGTTGCCGCTGGCCCCAGACATACTGGCTGAAACTAGCACCATTGATTCATAATTGCGGACTTCAATCTTTTGCAGTTCGTCAGATTCTAGAAGAGTATAAGGAGCTGTGTCTACGCCGCTTTGCCCGACCACTGAGCATCCCGCCACAAAAATTGATGCCAATATTGGTAGTAGTGATTTCACTTTGAATCCTTAAGATAGGCCTCTCTGTTAGGGCCAGAAATTTACAAATAACGGCAAGGCTGATTTACACAAAAAAGAGCCTTGCCTTGTATTATAAATTTTATACGAAGGTTTTGAAATAAAGTACCAAATTTTGGAGTATTACTACTAATATTGAATATAAGGTTGGTATTCAATATTAGTAATTACAACGAGAAACGCTCGCGCAAAAAATGTGCTATGCCATCCTTGTGATTATGTCCGATGACAGCGCTAGCAGCTTTTTTGATTTCGGCGTTTGCATTTTCTGGAGCATAACTTTCATCAGCCAGCGCAAACATACTTAAATCGTTATCACTGTCGCCAAAACAGATAACATTACTGGCACCTAATTGATTTTTCAAATTGGTAACTGCATTACCTTTGCTCGCACGACAATGATGAATATCCATCCATCTAAATTTATTACCTTCTGTCGTTGGTCCGGAATAAGCAATTAAATTTGGGTGAGTATTAAGCTCTAGCCACATTTCATTAATCTGATCAGCAAAACCAATCATACTAATATTAGTAACTTGACTATCAGTAGGCAGCGCATCTAAAGGAAGAAGTTTAGCTTTAGTGCGAGAAAAGTACTTATTAACAAGATCTTTCTCAACATCATGACGAGTTTCAGCATGGAAAATAAAGTGCTGATGCTCCTCAATAACGTTAACAAAAGGCGTAATTCCGTGTGCAAGAGCCAAACCAATCACAGTCGAAATTTCAGCATGATCAAGTAGGTTTTCGAGTGTAAGTTGCTGAATTTTAGGATCCCATACTGTCACCCCATTATTATAGATTTGGGGTAAGTCAAAATCATGGCCATCAACGATACCCCGAGCCGAGAGCATCGTACGTCCAGTTGCAACCGTGTAGGCGATGTTTTTTTCTTTTAGCAGTAGCAGTGTGTCTTTGGTGTAGCGTGATATTTCAGATGCATCGTTTAATAAGGTGCCATCTAAATCAAAAAAAATGAGATGCATAAATATGTCTATAACTCAGGATTACGGGCAATCAGTTCGCCCTTCGGTTAAATTGCGTTTTGTGCTCATAAACTACGTGTTGCAAGGCAATTTAGTTTAACTGCCTGTGCAAGAGCGTTAAGTATGCATTAATAATCAATATTATTTCGACTGAATTAACACTAAATCTTGCTGCGGTGGGATCAGGTATTCGGCACCCGCTGTTGTGATTACAACCATCTCTTCTACCGAAATAGTTTTCGGTTTTCCATTCGGCAATAACCAACTATGAAATCCGTCAAAAGCGAACGTCATACCTTCCTTAAGCGGCAACATTGAGGCTGGCCTTGCCGGATTCAGGTATGCTCCGCCTAAGTTGGGACCCGAATCATGCGCAACATATCCAACAGGATGGCCTGTACTCCACATCACGGGAATTGAATTAGTTGCGGTTAAAACATCTCGTTGTGCCGTATCAACGTCTCTTCCGGTTGCTCCTGGTTTCATTGCAGCAAAAGCCGCTTCCCTTCCTTTTTTTGCACTATCCCAATAATAAGCGATATCCTCTGGCGGCTTTACCTCGTCATCTTTTAATACATAAGCAAAGCGCTGAATATCGGTAACCCACGTATCATGCACTCTAATACCAAAATCTGTCTGAATAATATCGCCAGGTTGAATAATACGATCAGTTGCGTGGCTATGCCCTCTATCCGTCCCCGATACTACATTAGGATTTTGCTCAGGCGCCCAACCATCTCCAACACCAGCATCCGCCATCTTTTTCTTTAAAAACAAAGCAACATCGCGATCCGTCGTTTTACCGGGAACCACTTGTGCATAAGCTTCCAATTGCCATTTAGCGGTTAATGCAGCAGCATTGCGCATTATTTCGATTTCTGCCGGCAGCTTAATTGCCAAGTATTCATAAACTAAAGCGTCAGAACTCACTAGTTTTGCACTGGCTTGTTCACCTAACGCCGCGGTAATTGCTTTATATTGACTATGACTTAAGCCATCAGCCAGTTTATTCGAATTAGAACTATTGATAGCAATACGTTCAAAATTTTGTTGTTTAATAAAATTACTGACCAATTCAATCGAACTCGCATCTCTGGCAACGCTTACTACTTTGTCGAGTAGTTGCATATCTGCAAGCGCGGTAGATTCGCCCATAGGTGAAAAAGCAATTGAGGAAAAAGCGCCATCTTTGATATAAAAAAGAAACGCCGCAGTTTGACCTGCGTTCTCGCATCCCACATGTTTAGCTAATGGGTCGTTTGCATTTTCGCGACAAACGATTAGCCATGCATCTACATTGGCAACCGCCATAGCGTTGGGTAATAACTGGCTTATACGTTCTTTGCGAATATCAAACCATGGATTATCCTGTGCGCAGTAACCATAACTTACGCTGACGAGACTGAAGGCCAAGGCGATTGTTACTCTAAACATAGGTGCTCCTATTCTGTTGCTAAGCTTCGCTTTCAATAGCTAATGCTACCGCTTCGGCTACGCGTATACCATCTATTCCCGCTGACCATATTCCACCTGCATATCCTGCGCCCTCTCCTGCAGGATAGAGACCTTGAACGTTGACACTTTGATAGTCTGCACCACGTTTGATACAGATAGGTGAGGAGGTGCGGGTTTCAACCCCTGTTAATAAACCATCGGCTTTAGCGAAACCCTTTATTTGACGATCAAAAGCGGGAATGGCTTCACGGATAGCTTGAGTCACATAATCGGGTACCACTCTACTCAAATCAGTTAACGTGATGCCTGGTGTATAAGACGGTTTAACGATTCCTATTTCGGCACTCGGTTTACCTGTTAAAAAGTCACCAATTAACTGTGCTGGTGCATGATAATTTTCGCCTCCAACAGTAAATGCCAACGCTTCCAAACTGCGTTGCAGTTCAATTCCAGCTAAAGCATCACCCGGGAAATCTTCTTCTGGCGTAACGCCAACAACAATAGCACTATTGGCATTTCGTTCGTGCCTAGAGTATTGACTCATTCCATTGGTAACTACTCGACCAGGCTCGGATGCTGCAGCTACAACAGTGCCGCCAGGGCACATGCAAAAACTATAAACTGTCCTACCATTTTTACAGTGATGTACTAGTTTATAATCGGCTGCACCCAAAATTGGATTACCCACGTTATCGCCAAAGCGACTGCGGTCAATCATACTTTGCTCATGTTCAATTCGAAAGCCTATCGAAAAAGGCTTAGCTTCAATATAAACACCTTGTTCGTAAAGCGCTTTGAAGGTATCTCGGGCGCTGTGACCAACGGCTAATATAACCTGCTTGCAGCTGAGATAGTCGCCGCCTGACAAATGCAATCCTTTGATTTTATAGTTGTCATTGTCGGGTTCTAAATCTAATTTTTCAACCCGAGTACTAAAGCGGAACTCGCCTCCTAGTGCAATAATTTGTTCACGCATTTTTTCAACCATATTGACTAGTTTAAAAGTACCAATATGGGGTTTACTCACATACATGATTTCTTCAGGTGCTCCCGCAGCGACAAATTCATGCAGTACTTTACGACCGTAATGCTTGCGATCCTTAACTTGACTGTACAATTTACCATCTGAAAAAGTACCCGCTCCGCCCTCGCCAAATTGGACATTTGATTCAGGATTAAGCTCTTGTTTGCGCCAAAAACCAAATGTGTCTTTAGTCCGCTCGCGCACCGCCTTTCCTCTTTCTAACACGATAGGTTTAAAACCCATTTGCGCCAATATTAACGCGGCAAATAAACCACATGGGCCAAGACCAACAACAACTGGCCGATGGCTAAGGTTAGCTGATGCTTGAGCAACAAACTTGTAGCGCATATCGGGTGTTAACCGCACATGAGGGTCATGAGAAAACTGCTCTAACAAGGCTTCCTGCGTTTCTACCTCAACATCGAGAGTATAAATGAGTTGAATATTTTTATTATTACGTGCGTCATAACCCCGTTTGAATAGATCAAATGACAGCAACCGGCTTTTGGAAATGTCGAGTTTGTTTAGAATCGCAAGCTCGAGTGCCTGTTCATCATGATCTAGGGGTAATTTAATATCGGTTAAACGCAGCATAATATACTTACTCTTTATAACGCCGGACAGCCTTTCTGTCAGGGCGCGATATTTTAAAACAGTTAGGCTAGTTTAGATAGTCCTGTCTAGATTACTAAATCGACACCCCGGAGCCCACAATGTCACAAAGAAACTTGTGTTTTAATACTGCTACTTTAAACTTGGTGCACCTTACAATGATTATATAGTTAGCCTGCCATGACCTTTGTAGTAACCGACAATTGCATTAAATGTAAATACACAGATTGTGTTGCCGTTTGTCCCGTTGATGCTTTTTTTGAAGGACCCAATTTTTTGGTTATCGATCCTGCAATTTGTATCGATTGCGACTTGTGTGTACCCGAATGCCCCGCTGATGCAATTTATCAAGATACAAAGCTGCCAACCGAGCAGGCTGAATTTTTGGAAATGAATGCGCAATTATGTCAGGAATGGCCAAATATTGTAGATATCAAAGCTGCTCCGGATGATGCCGACAAGTGGAACGGTGTTAAAAACAAACTATCATTGCTTGAACGTTAACCTTTAAAACCTTTACCCACGATATAAACTTCACGAGAACGCGCTCTAGATGCTGCTGGTTTGCGAACCATCACTTTATCAAAAGACTTTCTGACGTCTTTTGCATATTCTTCATACCCTACGCCTTGGAATACTTTTGCACAAAAGCTGCCACCGGGTTTTAGTACATTGCGCGCCATATCGAGTGCTAATTCTACAAGGTATATTGAAGAATATTGGTCAGTGGTATTTACGCCGCTAAGGTTAGGTGACATGTCAGAGACAACTACATCTACTTTATCACCGTTCAACATACTTAGAATTTGATCATAGACAGCGGCTTCAGTGAAATCACCTTGAATAAATGAGACTCCTAATATGCCATCCATGGGCAAGATATCAGAAGCAATAACGCGACCTGATTCACCGACTAATTTAGCTACAACTTGCGACCAACCACCCGGTGCAGAACCTAAATCCATGACTATATTGCCCGGTCGAATTATCTTATCTTTTTCGTTAATTTCGATAATTTTGTAGCTGGCACGAGAGCGATAACCATCGATTTTCGCTTTCTTTACATACGGATCGTTGACGTGTTCGTCCATCCATTGTTTACTGGTTTTTGATCGGGCCATAGAGTGAATATACTATTTGTATCGCTTAAACGGCACTTATTGTAAGCTTGCAAATAAGATTTGCAAATTCCTTGTGGTTTTAAATCGTTTTTTATTTTGAATTAGGAAACATCGACCTCTTTCTACCTAATTTAAATTATCCAAACCGCTACAACTATAAACAGTAAGTATTGCTATTTGCTTTCACAAAAATAAGGGAGAGATAATAAGAATATGATTCGTATTGCTGTATTAGTTTTGCCCTTTGTAGAACAACGACGATAACCTGAAGGCAACGTTATATGAAATTAGATGATGTTAAAAAGCTGCATCAAAAAAAGTACCGCGCAAAACTAGGTTATTATTTAGTAGAGGGCGAGCATCTTATCCTTGAATTACAAAAAGCTGAATTACGCAGATTAGAGTTACGAGGAAATGTAAAAAATCAGGCTCGTTTGAACGATGTAACCGTTTATGTGACTGAAGAATATCAAGATTGGGCAAGTCAGTTAAATATACAATTTACGATAGTGACGATTAACAACAAACAAATGGTGCAGCTGAGCGACACCGAAACGCCACAAGGGATAATTGCATGCGTGCCACTGCCTTCTAATAACGAAATATTAGGCGAGCAAGCAATTTCAGAACAACACCAGCGATGTATTTATCTGCATGAAGTTCAGGACCCAGGTAATTTAGGTACTATTTTACGAAGCCTTGCTTGGTTTGGTAATTTCCGATTATTACTCAGCCCTAATAGCGTTGATCCATTCAACTCTAAAGTCGTCCGTGCCAGTATGGGTGCTATTTTCCATGTACCAGTTGAACTAGAGGTAGAGTTAAGCGATTTAGCAACACGTTTCAAAAAATTCGCTTATTTGGATTTACACGGCAGCTGTGTGAATACGCAGGAGTTTGCTAATTACGATTGTTACTTATTCGGGAATGAGGCCAGAGGCGTGCCGCTTCAGGCGTTATCAGCTTTTGATGCCGATGCTTTTACGATCCCAGGGAGCGGCATAATTGACTCACTCAACTTAGCCAGTGCAGTCAATATTTGTGTTTATCAGTTATCAGTGTGACAGATAATATTTTCAACTACGCCGTTGACGTTTGCCACACAACAACCACGATGTTATAGCGGGACGTTGTTGTGTGATTGTCTGGAAGTTTATTAGATCAGGGCTGAGTGATCGGCATCAGCGCAATCTCAACTCTTCTATTTTGCTTTTTACCCTGTTCAGTTCTATTACTCGCTATCGGTTGAGTTTCACCAAATCCAATAACGTCTAATCGGTCTCTAATAATACCGCTATTATAAAAGTAATCAGATACGGATTGTGCACGTTTTTCCGATAAATTTTGATTTAACGAATCAGAACCCGTGTTATCTGTATGCCCACTAACAACAACTAAGGTTCTATTAAACTCAGTCAATACCAAAACGACTGAATCTAAAACAGACAGAAAACCTTGCGCTATACTAGCGTTGCCCGAAGCGAAGGTAATATTGCCAGGCATGATGAGATTAATATTATCGCCGTCTCGCTCAACACTTACGCCAGACCCTCGTAACTGCTCTCTTAGTTTGGCTTCTTGTACATCCATATAATAACCAATACTGCCTCCAACGACTGCTCCACCCGCAGCTGCTTTGAGTATTCTCTCATTGCGTTTGCCGGCATCCTTGTCTTTATTTGCTAGGTAGGCGACAACGGCAGCAACACCCGCTCCAATACCCGCGCCTTTGCCCGTTTTACTAACCTCTTGATCGCCGGTGTAAGGATCATAAGTGGCACACGAGGTAACTAACAGAAGACAGGACAGAGAAAAAGAGGTACTTAACATTTTCATTTAATTTCCTTTATTTCTTAGGTGAATATGATGAGTAACGAATATCTATTTGTGAGTAGAGGGTTTGTATAAACACGGAGCCCCTATAATTGAAGAATCGTCGAAGTTACCGATGACTCTCCCCACTCCTCAGCTTAGTTTACCGTAATGATAACTGCAATGGTCAAGTCATTTTACATATCGGTTTACAATAGTGTTAATCAAAAGTATATAAGTTGAACTTGCCAACTGTGTAATGAATGCCTAATATTGCACACAGATTTATACTGTAATAAAAAGTCTAAAACCAAATAAAAACTGATGATGAAAATAATAATAATAATTAAAAGGAAAACGATATGAAAAAAGCGCTATTAACGCTTTCTGCCGTAGCTCTTGCCCTATCGATAGTTGCTTGTTCTGACAAACCCAGCGGATCTGAAACAGGGGTGGCTGAGGCTGCAACAGAGCAAAGTACGGATAACGCACTTCTGGCCGAATTCACCGGGCCATATAACGGTGTTCCTGCCTTTGATAGAATGTCGTTGACCGATTTAAAGCCTGCACTAGAGAAGGGGATGGCCCTCAACCTAGCTGAAATTGATAAGATAGCGACCAATCCTGAGCTACCTACTTTTGCAAACACAATAGTAGAAATGGAGCGTGCGGGCAGTGCCCTAAGTCGTGTTTTTACTTATTATCGTATATGGAGCTCGAATAACTCTACCCCAGAGTTTAGAAAAATACAGCAAGAAATGGCACCCGTGATTTCCGCTTTCTCTTCAAAGATAACGCAAAACAAAAGCCTTTTTGAGCGCGTCCAAACTGTTTATAAAAGCGACGAATTGAAAACGTTAACCAGTGAAGAGCAGCGTATCACTTGGATGACATATAATGATTTTGCACGAAATGGCGCAACATTGAATGACGAAGATAAAAAGCGTTATGCCGACATCAATCAAGAGCTTGCTTCACTGCATACTCAGTTTTCAAATAATGTCCTTGCGGATGAAGAAAACTATGTACTGTACTTAAACGAAGACCAACTTGCCGGTTTACCTGAATCGTTTGTTAATGCTGCTGCTGGAATGGCAGATATACGCGATAATAAAGGTAAATACGCAATTACTAACACGCGTTCTTCAATGGATCCTTTCCTGACCTATTCTGAAGATAGAGCGCTGCGTGAAAAAGTGTGGAATACCTACTACAGTCGCGGCGATAATGGTGATGAGTTCGATAATAATGAACTTATCAAGAAAATTCTTACCTTACGCCATGAGCGCATCACCTTGTTAGGTTATGACAATTATGCGCAGTGGCGCTTGGAAGATCGCATGGCAAAAACACCCGAGCGCGCAATGGATCTAATGGAAAAAGTCTGGCCGGCGGCTATTGCAAGGGTCAAAGAAGAAGTAACTGACATGCAAGCCATCGCCGACGCTGAAGGTGCAAGTATTTCTATAGAGCCTTGGGATTATCGTTTTTATGCGGAAAAAGTACGTAAAGACAAATACGCACTAGATTCAGATGAAGTAAAACAATATTTACAGCTAGGTAAACTGCGTGAAGCAATGTTTTTTGTTGCAGGTGAATTATTCAACTTTGATTTTACTCCCGTTGCAGACGGCAAAGTGCCCGTATTTAATGCAGATGTAAAAGTATGGGATGTAACCGACAAGACCAGTGGCGAACATATCGGCCTATGGTATCTCGACCCCTTCGCTAGACAAGGTAAACGCTCTGGGGCTTGGGCTTCAGCTTACCGCAGCTACACCACATTTGATGGTAAAAAAACGGTATTGTCGTCAAATAACTCAAACTTTGTAAAAGGTGCGCAAGGCGAGCCAACGCTGATTTCATGGGATGATGCTGAAACCTATTTCCACGAATTTGGTCATGCTCTGCACTTTTTATCCGCTGACGTTGCTTACCCTAGCTCACATTCTGGCGTGCGCGACTACACTGAATTTCAGTCGCAGTTGCTTGAGCGATGGTTGTTAACCGATAAAGTCATTAATAATTACTTAGTTCACTACAAAACAGGTGAGCCAATTCCACAAGACTTAGTGACTAAAATCAAAAATGCTTCTACGTTTAATGAAGGCTTTAAAACCACAGAGTATATGTCGTCTGCAATTATGGATTTGCTTTACCATACGACTGATCCAGCTAAAATTGAACCAGACAGTTTTGAGAAGGACGAGCTAACACGTTTGGGAATGCCTAAAGAAGTTGTTATGCGTCACAGAACGACTCAGTTTGGCCATATATTTTCAGGCGAAGGTTATGCCGCAGCATATTACGGTTACATGTGGGCTGAAGTGTTAACCTCCGATGCAGCCGAGGCATTTGCTGAAGCACCTGGTGGTTTTTATGATAAGGAAGTGGGTGAGAGACTAGTGAAGTACTTGTTCTCTGTGCGCAATGCAATGGACCCAGAGGAAGCTTATCTTAAGTTCAGAGGTAGAGATGCAAAAGTAGAAGCGCTAATGCGTGATAGAGGCTTCCCAGTGACCTCAAGTGACTAATTAACATTACATAATGTTTAACTATCTGAAGGAGCATAGTATATGCTCCTTTTTTTATTTAAAAACCTCACCGATTACTTCTAATGTTTGCTCAATAGCCCCCCGATTTTGTTCTATTACGCGTTTATTTACTATACCTGCGCGTTGCGCGATATCCATGTTATTTAACCATTCCAGTGCCGTATCTGCGATTTGTTCCGGTGCAGATAATATCTTTAATCCGCCGGCACTTGCTAACGCATTGCAAATAACCGGGTTATTGAAAATACTAGGGCCCATTATCGTTGGCACCGCATATAAAGCAGGCTCAAGTGCGTTATGTCCGCCTTTGTTCACAAAACTACCGCCTACAAAAGCACAGGAAGCTAATTGATAACATGCCTTTAGCATTCCCATTGCATCAACAACTAGAATATCTGGTACAGTTCGCAGTGGTTGGTCGTTTAATTCACTCAGCTTAACCACTGAGTAACCCGTCGCATGGCAAAGTTGCGCGACCTTTTCAAAACGATGAGGGTGGCGTGGCACAATGATAAGGACCACGTTACGGTGGGTCTTTCGTAATTCCTTAAACGCATCCAAACAAATGCTTTCCTCTTGATCATGTGTGCTACCTGCAACAAAAACAGCCTGCTCGTTAAGGCCGAGTTGCTGCTTTAATGCTGCTGCCTTGGTGGCATCTTGGGCGTCCAATTCGAGGTCAAACTTCATATTGTTAGTTAGCATCAAGTTTGGTTTATAGACGCCTAGCCTGAGAAAGTTATCAAAGTCCTGCTGACCTTGCGTACAAATACGGGAAAACTTACGCAAACTAGGCCTAAATAGGAATGCTAAATACTGATAGTTTTTAACCGACTCATTGGTCATTCTACCGTTAATCAAGACCGCAGGAATAGCCCGTCTAAAGCACTGATGAAGCATGTTTGGCCAAATTTCAACTTCGGTAACTAATACCAATTTCGGGCGAAGCTTGTGAAAGAAGAGCCACATACAAACGGGAATATCAATAGGTAGGTAGACATGTTGAACGCTATCCAAAAAAACTGCTCGTGCTTGTTTAGCGCCTGTTGATGATGTAGTTGATATTGTAATGGCCAGTTCAGGATGAAGTTGCTGCAAACGGAGCACTATGTTCTTCGCCGCATTTACCTCACCTACTGATACGCAATGCACTAAAATTCCGTGCTGTTTTGGTTTGCCTATCAAACCAAAACGTTCACGATTGCGGTTTCTCTGCCCCTTAGTTTTATCTGATTTTAATAGAAGTTTTAGTATTCCCAGCGGTAACAGTAAAATAAGCACAAGGTTGTAACACCAACGCCATACAAAATGGTACCAATGATATGTGTAAGGTATATTCATAAATTACGAATTAAGGCTGAAATAAGTTGCTCTTGGGTAAATGGTTTGTCGAGTATTCACGCGATTCCTTCAGATGCCTAAAATTGCTATTAAATTAGGTTAACGCGACAAGCGTTGGTTATCCACAAATATAACTATTAACGTTGCAAAAATATCGTGATCATATTCGGTGAAGAGAGAGGTAGGAATGAAAGTCGTGACTGCGCTGTCAGTAAAAAGCTTAAAGATCGTTTTGCACATTTTGCATCGTTTTTAACTTTTCAATTTACTCCGCTATTTCCGCTATTATAGACAGTAGCGTAAGATTTTTAAGGTCAAACGTCTATTTAAGGAAAAAAAAGGCGCTGACCTCAAGAGGTAGCGCCTATTTCAATTTGCTTTTAATTAAGCTTTGGTCACAACTTCAACTAACATCCAAGTCTTAGACTTAGAAAGAGGACGACATTCAGTAATATTTACTATATCGCCTTCATTACACACATTAGCTTCGTCGTGTGCGTGTAGCTTAGTTGAGCGCTTGATAAACTTCCCGTAAATTGGGTGCTTAACAGTTCTCTCAACCATAACAGTAATGGTTTTATCCATCTTGTTACTAGTCACACGGCCTTGTACTGTACGAATCTTCTGTTCAGTCATTACGCGTCAGCCTTTTGAGTTAAAATAGTTTTAACACGTGCGATGCTGCGACGTACTGTTCTTAATTGGTCAGTCTTTTCAAGCTGACCAGTAGAATGTTGCATGCGAAGATTAAACTGTTCACGGAACAAACTAATCAGCTCAACGTTCAACTCTTCTACACTTTTCTGTTTAAGTTCAGTAGCTTTCATTACATCACCGTCCGAGTTACAAAGGTTGTTTTAAATGGCAATTTCGACGCAGCCAATGCAAACGCTTCACGAGCTATAGATTCTGGAACACCTTCCATTTCATATAACACGCGTCCTGGTTGAATTTGGCATACCCAGTACTCGACGTTACCTTTACCTTTACCTTGACGAACTTCTAAAGGCTTCTGTGTAATTGGCTTGTCAGGGAAAACTCGAATCCAAATTTTACCTTGACGTTTAACGTGACGAGTCATAGCACGACGAGCTGCTTCAATTTGACGTGCAGTCATACGACCGCGCGCGACAGCTTTTAAAGCATAAGTCCCGAAGCTTACTTTGCCTCCGGCAATAGCAAGACCACGGTTACGACCTTTATGCATTTTACGAAATTTCGTACGCTTTGGTTGTAACATGATTAGCCCTCTCGTTTAGCGTTGCGGCCTTTCTTCTTAGGTGCAGGAGCTGGTTGCTCTTGTGTAAGAGGCAAACCGCCTAATACTTCACCTTTAAAGATCCAGACTTTCACGCCAATGATACCGTAAGTCGTTGCTGCTTCAGACGTTGCATAGTCGATGTCAGCACGGAAAGTGTGCAAAGGTACGCGACCTTCACGATACCATTCAGCACGTGCTATTTCTGCACCACCTAAACGGCCACTTACTTGAACTTTGATACCAAGTGCACCCAAACGCATTGCATTTTGTACTGCACGCTTCATAGCGCGACGGAACATAACACGACGTTCAAGCTGGCTTGAAATGCTGTCAGCTACAAGCTGCGCATCTAGCTCGGGTTTACGAACTTCTGCAATATTAATCTGAGCTGGCACACCGGCTAGCTTAGAAACATGATTGCGAAGCTTCTCTACGTCTTCTCCCTTCTTACCGATAACAACACCCGGACGAGCAGTGTGAATAGTCACACGAATACTCTTAGCTGGGCGTTCAATAACGATCTTCGAAAGTGACGCGCTCTTTAACTGTTTCGTCAAATATTGACGGACCTGGTGGTCATTAAACAAGTTATCTGCATACTCTGCTGTATTAGCGTACCACGTAGACGTCCATGGCTTGCTGATACCCAGGCGTATACCGGTAGGATGAACCTTCTGTCCCATAATCTACTCCTAGTTATCTGCTACAACCACAGTAATGTGACTGCTACGCTTAAAGATACGATCAGCACGGCCTTTCGCACGTGTTTTGATTCGCTTCATAGTCGGGCCTTCGTCAACAAAGATTTTAAATACTGACAACTCGTCAATATCAGCACCTTCGTTGTTTTCAGCGTTGGCTATAGCTGATTCAAGAACTTTCTTGACCAGCGCAGCGCTTTTCTTTGGACTATACGTTAAAACTTCTAAAGCTTTTTCAACGTGTAACCCGCGGATTTGATCTGCTACCAAGCGTGCCTTTTGAGGTGACGTACGAGCAAAACGGTGTTTAGCTAATGCTTCCATTTTATTCCCCTTATCTCTTGGCTTTCTTATCTGCGACATGGCCGCGAAAAGTACGCGTTGGTGCAAATTCGCCCAACTTATGGCCAACCATTTCGTCACTGACGAAAACAGGTACGTGCTGGCGACCGTTATGAACCGCAATGGTCAACCCAATCATATCTGGGATGATCATAGAGCGACGAGACCAAGTCTTAATTGGTTTCTTTTCGCCCTTTTCCACTGCAGCTTCTACCTTCTTCAGCAAGTGGAGGTCAATAAAAGGACCTTTCTTGAGAGAACGTGGCATGGTGAATCCTCGCTGTTATTTGTTACGACGACGTACGATAAGTTTATCGGTACGCTTATTACTTCGGGTCTTCTTACCTTTAGTAGGTACACCCCAAGGCGAAACTGGATGACGACCACCAGATGTACGACCTTCACCACCACCGTGCGGGTGATCAACCGGGTTCATGGCAACACCACGAACTGTTGGTCTAACACCACGCCAGCGAGTAGCACCGGCCTTACCTAGTGAACGAAGCATATGCTCAGCGTTACCTACTTCACCGATAGTTGCACGGCAATCAGATAATACTTTACGAACCTCACCAGATTTGAGACGTAGTGTTATGTACGCTCCATCACGGGCAAGAATTTGTGCATATTGACCAGCAGAACGTGCAATTTGTGCACCTTTGCCTGGCTTCATTTCAATCGCATGTATTGTTGAACCGACAGGCATGTTGCGCATTGGCATTGCATTACCTGCTTTAATCGGCGCATCAGCACCAGACTGGATTGCATCACCTGTTTTAGCGCCTTTCGGTGCTAAAATATAACGACGCTCACCGTCTGCGTATAATACCAAAGCGATATTAGACGAACGATTTGGATCATATTCTAAACGCTCAATTTTCGCTGGAATACCGTCTTTATTACGTTTAAAGTCAATAATTCGATAGTGTTGCTTATGACCACCACCAATATGACGAACAGTAATACGACCATTGTTATTACGGCCACCAGATTTGCTTAATTTATCTAGTAAAGGAGCATGTGGAGCACCTTTATGCAAATCAGGATTAATAACCTGAACAACGTGACGACGACCTGCAGAAGTTGGCTTAGCTTTCAATAATGGCATTTCTAATCCCCTTCTTACTCAGTAGCACCGACAAAGTCGATATCCTGACCTTCTTTAAGCATAACATATGCTTTTTTCCAGTCACTGCGTTTGCCAAAAGACTGCCCATGACGCTTAGTTTTACCTTTGCATACTAGGGTACGAACAGAGTTCACTTCAACTTCAAACAATTTTTCAACTGCAGCTTTGATCTCTGCTTTGTTCGCGTCTTTTAGAACTTTGAAAACAACGGTGTTGCTTGCTTCAGCAGCCATTGTAGACTTTTCTGAAACATGAGGTGCTAAAAGCACTTTTAATAAACGTTCTTCGTTCATGCTAATGCCTCCTCAAGTTGTTTTATTGCTTCAGCTGTGATTAACACTTTATCAAATGCAATCAAGCTTACTGGGTCGATTCCTTGAACGTCACGAACGTCAACTTTATAAAGGTTACGTGAAGCTAAGAACAAGTTCTCATCTACTTCAGGAGTAACAATTAATACATCAGTTAAGCCGTATTCATTCAATTTTGCTAAAAGTTCTTTAGTTTTTGGCGTTTCAACACCAAATTTTTCAACAACAATTAAGCGCTCTTGACGTACCAATTCAGACAAGATGCTTTGAATCGCACCACGGTACATCTTTTTGTTAACTTTTTGTTCAAAGTCACGCGGCTTAGCTGCGAATGCACGACCACCACCAACCCAGATTGGGCTTCGGATAGTACCAGCTCGAGCTCGACCGGTTCCTTTTTGACGCCATGGCTTCTTACCACCACCACGTACTTCAGCGCGAGTTTTCTGCGCTTTAGTACCCTGACGAGCACCTGCACCGAATGCAACAACCACTTGATGTACAAGTGCTTCGTTGAATTCACGTCCAAAGGTAGTGTCGGATACTTCAAGAGCGCCTTTCGCGTCTTTCAATGTTAATTCCATCAGATTACTCCCAGACGTTACGCTTTGCCAGCTGGTAAGACGATAACGTCACTACCAGTTGCGCCAGGTACGGCACCTTTAATTAATAAAAGGTTGTTTTCAGCATCTACGCGAACTAGTTCTAAAGACTGAGTGGTGATTCGCTTGTTACCAAGCTGACCAGCCATCTTCTTGCCTTTAAATACTTTACCAGGTGATTGGTTTTGACCAATTGAACCTGGAGCACGGTGAGATAGTGAGTTACCGTGTGTCATGCGTTGATGACTAAAATTCCAACGCTTAATTACACCGGCAAAACCTTTACCTTTAGATGTACCTGCTACATCGACTTTCTTCGTGTCATTGAAGATTGCAACAGTGATTTCACTGCCTACTTCAATATCACCACCTTCACTTTCGTTTAGGCGGAATTCCCACAAGCCGCGGCCTGCTTCCACGCCAGCTTTTGCAAAATGTCCTGCAGAAGCTTTATTGACGCGGTTGGCTTTTTTAGTGCCAGCGGTAACTTGTAGTGCACGATAACCGTCAGTTTCCTCAGTACGTAACTGAGTAACACGGTTAGGGGTCGCTTCAATAACAGTTACAGGGATAGATACGCCATCTTCTGTGAAGATACGAGTCATGCCCACTTTACGACCGATAAGACCAATCGACATTGTTATTACCCTCTCTTGTTAGCCCAGGCTGATTTGAACATCAACGCCGGCAGCCAAGTCCAATCTCATCAAAGCATCAACTGTTTTATCAGTTGGTTCAATGATATCTACTAAACGTTTGTGTGTGCGGATTTCGTACTGATCTCGTGCGTCTTTATTAACGTGCGGAGAAGTTAGAACCGTGTAGCGCTCTTTGCGTGTTGGTAAAGGGATAGGACCCGATACTTGTGCGCCAGTGCGTTTAGCGGTTTCTACAATCTCTGCTGTAGACTGATCGATCAACTTGTGATCAAACGCTTTTAAGCGAATACGAATTCTTTGATTTGGCATCGATAAAGCTCCAATCGAAAGAACAAAATAAATCACCTTTTCACTCCTATTGCTTCCTTAAAAAAAGCGCGGATGAAAAGATGTGCGTAAACCATTGACCTCCAATTGAGGTCCTGTTCATATGTTAGCGTGCTGCGCGCTGTTAGCTTGTTCTAGTTGATTAGTACTAGTGTAATCAAGTCGCTTGCTGCATGGCGGATAACTAAAGAAGCAAAAGCTTATAGACCTAGTTACTCGACCCGCTAAACAATGTCTTTTATAAGGAACTTAAAAAGCGCCCGTAGAGACAGTGGGCGCAAATCATACAGAGATTGAAGGGAAAGGCAAGACATAAATGTGAATAATGCAATTGCGTATTCATTTTGTTGCGATTAGGACCCATGCCATTGGCGTTTCGTTACCCGGCACAAAAAGTTTGTCAGCAACATCAATAATGAATCCTTGCTTACTTAAGTCATCTTTCATATTTTCAAATTGCACGCTACTGACTGCAGACGCACCCATAGAAGACATGCGTTTAGCATAAGCATCTAACTCTTCGCCCATTGTATGTAGCCACGTTAAAACATCTGCAGGTTCATAGTGTTGGATTTTTTGATGAATTTGATCAACATCATTATACAAACGACAAATTGTATCCCCAGCCACATCAGAACCGTATTGCCTCATCACTGCTTCGAGCTCGGTAATGGCAGGCGTTAATTTTTTTGCCGCTTGTTCGTAGGGTTTGCGATCTGCGCCGCGTACCGATTTGAATCCAGCTTCAAACATAGCGGTCGCCAATTGCACAAAGTTGGATTTCTGAGTGCGTTCAATAGCGTCTAAGCTTTGTTGGCACTCGAGATGAATATGACCTGATTGACAATGCATAAGAAGGACTAATTGCCCAGTGTCGGCTACTAACCTAGCAGCCTCAAGAATGGCATCATGACCCGCGTACTCGATCCCGTATTGACTCGTGACAATGTCAAAGCTGCCACTTGCTCTGGGGATAGAGCAGGCACTTGCCACGATACCCGTTACGCTAGGAAAGCGAGTGTGGATATTCTTAATCGCAGCTTCGGAAACGTCCAACGACGTCAGTTCGCTCGGAGTTTGTTTAAAAACGTCCAGAACACACTCTAGAACAGCACCGTTTCCACTTGCGATATCTAAAATTTTTGGGCAATTAAAACGTTGTTTTGCGCCACTAAAGTACTCTATCCAGAATGATCTAATCGCAGGATGACTTACACCACCACTATTAAAAGCATCTACGTCACTCGTTCCTTGCCAGTAGGTATCCCAACTTTCACTTGCCTGGGAGTTATTAGGCGCAATCTTATTCATAGTGTCCACACTGCTTTGACAAAACACTAGTATAACAACCACAATTCTTTAATAACAATAGCGTTGACAATGTAATCCATTAAATTTTGAATGCGGACCTTTCCCCACAAAGTTAATGCTTTTAGTTAAAATTACTGTAATAATCCGTGGCTTTCTGAAGACGATGTAAGTAGAAAATTTAAAAAATGACTATTAATTTATCGCAGTTGAGTGAACGCGCCCGAGCGGCAGTGCGAAGCCAAGATTGGGGAACTGTCTTAGCTTGCGCTAATTCAATCCTTCAGCAGGATGTTAACAATCCGGAAGGTTATTTTTTAACTGGGTTAGTTGAACGTGTTTCGGGTCGCCCTGCATTGGCTGCTCAAGCGTTTGAACGAGCACTCAAACTGGATGAAAGGAGATATGATGCTGCGATTGAGTTGGCTAATCAATACTCAATAGCGAGACGCAATGGTGATGCAGCTGATCTGGTCGCCAAGTATGAAGATAAATTGGCCAACAGTTCTATGTATCTCGATTTAGCTGGCACTGTCTATACTGAAATAGGAATGCCACAAAAAGCATGGCCCTTATATAAGAAGGCAAATGAATTACAGCCTGGGGTTGACCTTTTTCAAGCAAATTTCGCCGCGTGTGGTGTCTTTCTTGGCAAAATTGATGAAGCTCAAGAAATCTATACCGCACTACTCAAGCGTTTTCCAAACCATCAGCGAAATCATTATCAGTTAGCTCGCCTTGGCAAAGCCAAAGACTCAGTCCATATCGAACAGATGCAAGAAATATTAAAAAATTCGGAAGCCTCCAATGATCGTAATATATTTATGTATTATGCGTTAGGCAAGGAGCTTGAAGATCTTGAACGCTGGCAGGAATCATACAGCTATTATAAGAAAGGCGGCGATGCAGTATGCAGTGTTGCCAAATATGAGATAGCCAGTGACATTGCTTTAATCGATAAAATCATACAAGTTTGCGATGCCGATTGGTTGAGCAAAGGAGCTGTCAAAGCAAAGAAATCTAAAAGCAAAAAAACGCTTAATCAAAAGTCACCTATCTTTATTGTCGGCTTGCCACGCACCGGCACTACCCTGACCGAACGAATTATTTCGAGCCATTCCCAAGTAGAGACTATCGGCGAAACACAGTTCATGCAAATGGTCTTGCGCCGAGAAAGTGGCGTGCAAAGTATTGAGAATATGAATGCCGACATGATAGAAGCACTAACAACATCAGATCCTGAGGTTATCGCCAAAGGTTATATAGACAGTGTTAATTATCGACTTGGCAATGAGCCTTTCTTTATAGATAAACTCCCTTTCAACTTTTTGTTTTTAGGATTTATTGCTAAAGCTTGGCCCGACGCACGAATAATCCATCTTGGCCGCAATCCTATGGATGCATGCTTTTCCATGTACAAGCAAATATTTACATGGGCATACAAGTTTTCATATTCGCTAGATGGCTTAGGCCAGTACTATGTCGCCTACGATAGATTGCGCAACCATTGGCGCGAGGTATTGCAAGACCGCCTAATAGAAGTCGAATATGAGTCGCTAGTAACAGACCCTGAAAATCAAACTCGTATATTGTTAGAGAAGTTGGGCTTGAGTTTCGAACAATCTTGTCTAGATTTTGATAAAAATGAAGCACCAAGCGCCACTGCAAGTTCGGTGCAAATTAGAGAAAAAGCACATGCGCGTTCTATTAATAAGTGGCAGCATTTTAGTGAAGAACTTAATCCATTGAAAACGTATTTAGAAAATGCAGGTATTAATGTTAAGTAACGAAGAATAGCCGGACAATGAACGCGCCTATTTCACAGCTAAGCCAACAAGCTAGGTTTCTAGTGCAACGCAGGGACTGGGCTAAGGTGTATGCGCTTGCCCAACAAATCAAGACCCTAGATAAGAATGAGCCCGAAGGGTATTTTCTTAGCGGCTTAGCAGAGAAAGCGGCTGGCCGGTTTAATCCGGCGGTTGACGCGTTTACTCGCGCACTTGCCCTTGCCGCCGGTCGTTATGATGCGGCGATAGAGTTAGCACAAATCTATTTATTATTACTGCAACATGCTGACGCCTATAATCTACTTAATCAGCATGAGCAAAAACTGAGCAACAGCCCACTCTATCTGGATATGGCAGCCAACACATTTTCAGGTCTTGGATTGCATACGCGAGCATGGCCTTTGTATCAGAAAGCTACTTTACTGCAGCCAGACGTTGATATGTTCAGGGCCAATTTTGCAGCCTGTAGCGTCCTGTTAGGCAAAGTTAAAGAAGCGAAAGTTATCTATCGCAGTCTGTCGAAAAAATATCCTCAACACCAGAAAAATCACTATGAACTATCCAAGCTGGAAACAGCAAAAGATGCAAAGCATGTGAAACAGATGCAAGAAATTCTCAGTAATTTCCAGTCACCTCCAGACAAAAATATATTTATGTATTATGCATTAGGAAAAGAATTGGAAGACTTAGGTCGTTGGAAAGAGTCCTTTGACTATTACAAGAAAGCAGGTGAGGCGGTTTTGAGTGTCGCTAATTATAAAGTCGACGACGATATACGAGTCATCAATCGTATTATAAAAACATGCGACCTTGATTGGTTAACAGATGAAAAAGCCGTCACCAACGTCAAGAGTCCAGCTAAAACACCGATCTTCGTGGTTGGCTTGCCACGAACAGGCACTACACTAGTTGAACGGATATTATCATCCCATTCACAGATCGAAAGTGCGGATGAAACCTTCTTTATTCAAATGGCTATACGACACGTCAGTGAAGTCGGCGGAATAAGTGAGGTCGATGAAACAATTATTGAAAATGCGGCGAACAAGGATAGTCGAATCATAGCGGAGCATTATATGGCTTCAGTAGACTACCGTTTATCAGACCGACCTATGTTCATAGATAAGTATCCATATAATTATCTTTACCTCGGTTTTATAGCTAAAGCGTTTCCTGACGCTCGAATTATTTACCTTAAGCGAAATCCGATGGATGCCTGCTTTGCCATGTTTAAGCAATCATTTTTTAAGTTCGCTTACTCTCTGGAAGATTTAGGGCAGTATTATGTCGCTCAAGATAACTTGCGAAAGCACTGGCATTCTGTTCTCGGAGATCGACTCGTTGAAGTCGATTACGAATCGCTTGTAAACATGCAAGAGTCCAGTACAAAAGAAATACTCAATAAACTGGGACTGGAATTTGAACCGGCTTGTTTAGCGTTCGAAAAGAACCCTACTTCCAGCGCCACAGCCAGCACGCTGCAAGTCCGTGAGAAGATGCATACCCGCTCTGTCAATAAGTGGAAACACTTTGCTGATGAACTTGCACCTTTAAAACACTTTCTTGACCAAGCTGGTATTAATACCGACTGACTATTTATTAGTTAGCCGCACATCTATGACTAATGTAATAAAGCTAAATTTATAAGCACTGACTCTTTGCGCTGACACTGCTATTCGATAAAAAGTTCAATTAAATTTTCGTAATGTTGCTCAACCAGTTGACCTAGGGTGTAATTTGAGTTTATTATTATTATTATGATTATAATTATAAGTTTAATTATAGTTATCAAAATTATTATAATAATAAAACCAATCGTCTAGGGAGACATACATGTTTACAAATTCTAAGATGGCGAAGTCAGTTCGTCTGGCTATAATGTTCGGTGCAGTATCTGCACTAAGCACGACAGTCGCTCACGCACAAGAAACTGATGATGGTGCTGAAGAGACTATCGAAAAAATATCGGTTACAGGTTCTCGTATTAAACGTACTGACCTTGAAAGCGCAAGCCCAGTTACTATCATTGGTCGTGCTGATTTAGAAGCGTCTGGCCTTACTGATGTCGGTGCTTTCCTTCAAAGCATACCTTCAATGTCTGGTTCACCGATCGGTACAACAACAAACAATGGCGGTAACGGTTCTGTTTTAGTTGACCTTCGTGGTTTGGGTACGGCTCGTACTCTAACGCTAGTTAACGGTAAACGCGTAGTTGATGGCGGTGATTTCCAAGCTATTCCTGCAACAATGATCAAGCAAGTTGAAATCCTGAAAGATGGTGCTTCAGCGGTTTATGGTGCAGATGCGGTTGCTGGTGTTGTTAACATCGTAACTCGTCGTGATTTTGACGGCGTTGAAGTTTCAGCTCAAACATCTGAGTGGAACAACACTACTGGCGCAGATCAGCAGTCATTCTCTGTTATCGCTGGTAAAGAATTCGATAAAGGTAACTTCGTATTTGGTGCTGAACGTGTAGAGCAAACTGAAGCATTCCAACGCGATACTCCGTGGGACTTTATGCAGAACTCTTTCTACATATATCCAGGCGGTTGTGAAGCGCAAGTTGCTGCTCCATATGACGGTACTCCACAGGGCGGTTGTTACCCAATTGGTTCATCACGTATTCCTGAGAGTCGTCTACCATTCTATAGCCAAGGTACATTCCTTATTGGTGACCCGGCTTCTTCACCAAACGAAGTTGGTTTGATGGTACCGCATGATGGTCGTACTTATAACTATGCTCCGGTTAACTACCTTCAGACTCCTTATACTCGTACAAACATTTTTGCTGAAGCTCATTTTGAACTGACAGACAATGTTCGTTTTAATGCAGAATTCCGCGGTAACCAGCGTACTTCAGCACAGCAATTGGCTCCATTACCATTCACTGGTGGTGACCCAATGTATAATGGTTTCTACAACGACCCAAGCATAGATGAAGACACTGGTCTTGCTGTTGGTACTGTAGGCTTTACTGGTATATCACAAGATAACTATTACCTGCGCCGTGCAGTTGATGCATACAATACGGCTAACGGAACTTCTTTGGTTTATGAACCAGTCGTTAACCCTCGCCGTCGTATGATTGAAACTAATAGACGTTTCGAACAAACAATTACTCAGTACCAATGGACTGCAGGACTTGAAGGTGAGTTCGGTGATGACATGAGCTGGGAAGTTTTTGTAAACGAAGGTCATCGTAGCAACGCAAGTCAAGACTTCGGTCAATTTGCCGGCTCTCGTTTGTTTAATGCCTTAGGCCCGTCAGCAGATTTAGATGGCAATGGTTCTCCTGAGTGTTATCAAGACGTTAACAACCCAGGTACTTTAATTCAGGGTTGTGTGCCACTTAACCTATTTGGTGGTGGTGTAGTTGATGCAGGTGGTAACCCAGTTGTAACGACACTAACTCAAGAAATGCTAGATTATGTATCACTAGATACTGTTGACACAATCACGCAAGACCAACGTACTGCAGGCGCTGATATAACAGGCGTAGCAATGGAGTTACCTGGTGGCGCTTTAGGTTGGTCTTTAGGTTGGAGTTACTGGAAACAGGATCTTGCAGTAATACTTGATTCAGCTAAAACAATTGGTGCTGTTACAGGTAACGTTGGTGCAAGCACTAATGGTACTTTAGTTAACAACGCAGTTTTTGGCGAGTTTTATGCGCCAGTTTATGACAACGGCGAGCAGAAGTTAGCGATAAAAGGCGGCCTTCGTTATGATGATTGGGATGCATTTGGAAGTGATACTACTTACCAAGTTGGTATAGAATTCTCAGCACTTAAAGAACTTAAGCTTAGAAGTACTTACGGTACTGTATTTAGAGCGCCTAGCATTAGCGATTTGTTTGGTGGTCAGGTAGACAGTTTCCCAACATATAATGACCCATGTGTACCTATCGGCGGCGCTGCATTGAACCCTGGTTGTGCTCAAACAGGCGTTCAAACCGACAGCCAAGTATTGGCTCGTGTTGGTGGTAACCCGAACCTTAAGCCAGAAACAGGCGATACATTTACTGTAGGTGTTGTTTGGAATCCTTCATTTGGCGACCACGACATTACGGTTATTGCTGATTACTGGAAGATTTCATTGGAAGCGGGTATTAGTTCACTAGGTGTTCAATTTACTCTTGACCAGTGTTACATCGAGCAAGTTGATGCCGCTTGTGCACTAGTTACTCGTAATTCTGATTATTCAATTAACAACATTATTGATGCTCAGTTGAACGTTTCTGAAGAAACTGCTGCTGGTATTGATACTGAGTTTAAGTGGAGCTACCCGAGTGAATTTGGTAACTTGAATGCGTCTCTTTTATGGACTCACCTTTTAGAGCGTGAACAAGTTCAGTTCTCTGGTAACCCAGTTGATGACTTCGTTGGCCGTTATGCTGGTGCAGCATTTGCAGAAGACAAAGCTAACGTTAGTCTTCAGTGGACAATGGACGAATGGTCTGTAAGTTACTTAGGTGAATATATCAGTGGTTTGGAAGGCGCAAATGCATTTGGTTTAGATTATGTGCAGCAAATTCCATCACAGTTCTACTCTGATATCGTTGCTAACTATACTTATGACGAAAGCGTAACTATTACAGCTGGTATTACTAACATTACTGATGAAGCTCCTCCGTTCATGGATACTGGTTTTAACGGAAAAACTGATCCGTCAACTTACCGTATGTTTGGACAAGGTTACTTCCTACGTGTGAAGTATTCTTTCCAGTAAATAGTTAATAGTAACTATAAAATGACAAGGGCCGCTTTTAGCGGCCCTTTTTTATTGATTTTTTTGGCTCGTGTTTTGTTTATCACTGATCTGCATCACGCGTATTCTGCAGTTCTTAGTTAATGCGAAACATCCCATCTAAAGTAATCTGCTGGTTGCTTTTAAAGTCAAAGACTAGACAAGTGATAACTAGCCCCCACCAAATACAACAACCTCACTACCCTCTTCCCATAGTGAGTATTGCGTCATTACTTTATTAAACATACTGCTTTGTAAGTAGGTATTTAGCCATCGTTTGACGTTTACATAAGACGACTGCACGTACCACTGACGTTCAACTTTCGCAAATTGGCGAATAAAGGGGAGTATTGCGATGTCTGCTAGACTTTCCTGCTCGCCAAAAATATAAGCATGTTCGCTTAAACGTTTTTCTAAATCTTGGATGTGCACTTCACACGCCTGCCTGCAGTCGATTAAATTCGCTTCATGATAGCGTTTAGCTGCTTTATAACGCTCTATACAGGGTTTAAATTCGCTATCATATAGATTAATAAATGCTAATAAATCAGGCAGATTACATAATAAATTATCAGGGTCACTTTTACCCAAGATCCATAACATCACATCAAGACTTTCATCTATAACGTGTGAAGGCGCTACAACTAGAATAGGCACAGTGCCTTTTGGAGAAGCGCTCAGCATCGCTACTGGTTTATTAGTTAGCTTAACGTCACGCAGTTCAACCGCTTCTTTTGACTTAAATATTGCTAGCCTAGCGCGCATTGCAAAAGGGCAATGCCGAAGGGAATATAAAATAGGTAAGGTCATTTACATTATCATCATGTTAGGTTTAATTTTTACCGATATCACTACTTAATCGTAATATTCTAACATCAACTCACTTTATCGGTATAAAGAGCGCAAATATACAGGTAAAATCCCCGCAAAGTTAATGCAGCGTAATATTGGTTATAAGTGATAAAGATGAGTTCAAATATTGAATTATTAGCGCCCGGTGGCGATGTCGACGCAATTAAAGCAGCAATTATCGCAGGTGCTGATGCCGTTTATTGTGGCTTAGATAGCTTTAATGCGCGCAACCGTGCTTCCAATATCTCATTTGATGAACTCGTGGGCGTCATTCGTTTAGCCCATCAATACGATTGCGAAATATTTTTGACCTTAAATATCGTCATTTTAGAGCGCGAATTCAAAACCATGGCTAAATTGTTAAGCAAGCTTGCTAACACAACGCTAGACGGTGTCATTGTTCAAGATATTGGTATGTTCTATTTGATTCGAAAATATTTCCCGACCTTAGACATTCACGCATCAACCCAAATGACCACTCACAATATTGGCCAAATCCCTTTTCTCAAGAAATTAGGGGCGTCACGTATCAATTTATCAAGAGAATTGAACCTACGTGAAATTTCCGAGATGACGGCCGTAGCAACGCAGCAAGATATACTAACTGAAGTCTTTGTTCACGGCTCACTTTGTGTTGCATTCTCCGGTTTATGTTATTCAAGTTCTGCCAGTGTGGGTAATTCAGGAAACCGTGGTCGTTGCAGCCAAGCATGCAGAGAGGAGTATGAAACGACGGAGACCGGCAACAACTTCCCACTCAACATTAAAGACAATTCAGCCTTTTTCGACCTACCCGCATTAGTTGATGCAGGCGTTCATTCATTCAAAATTGAAGGACGAATTAAAGGGGCGAGTTATGTGCATACAGTAGTGGATAGTTTCCGTAAACAAATTGATGGGTATTTAGAAACGGGTGAATTAACACAAGACGGCGAGCGACTGTATAAAGTGTTTAATCGTGATTTAACCAATGCCTTTTTGAAAGGTGACTTAAATCAATCGATGTTTATTGAAAACCCGCGAGATAATTCAACCAATCACGTGTTAGCAGCAAAAAATGCAATCTCCGTGGTACAAATCTATGATGCAAAACAAGAACTTCAGCAAGAGAGAGACGAAATTAACGCGACTGTTTTTGACAAAATAAAACACTTAAGCATTGAAAAAGGGTCATTAACCTTGCACTTTAGTGGCGAGGTAGGTTTACCGTTAACGATAACAGCCGTTATTAAAGAAGATGGACTATTACCTGGTTCTCCCATCAATACACGAACAATAACCTTGCAATCAAACCAATTATTAATTAGCAGTAAGGAGGCGAACATTGATTTAGCGGCGCTTGAAAAGCGCTTTAAAAGCTTCAACAACGCTCATTATATACTCCACGCAATTGATGCTGAGGCTGTGGCGCCAAATATGAGTTTAGTCTTTAGTTCACTTACCGCACTTAAAAACGAATTAGCCCTTATATTAAACGACGGTGCGCAAATACTGCCAGAAGTAGTGTTACCAAAGCTTAAGAACAATCCAAAAACAGACCTCGATAGTTCACCTAAGTTGTCGCTGTTAATTTGTGACCAAAACGACATACATTTAGCTGAAGTTACCGACGCTGACATTTACTTTAAGTTACCTGATGCTTATAAACGAGGTTGCACCGAGTATGTTAATTTTTTGGCCGATAATCCGCGGTTGATCCCATGGTTTCCGCCTGTCTTAATTGGCAAAGATTACGATGTTGCTCTGACTATTTTAGAGCAAGTCAGACCAAAACTAATTGTGACTAATAACACCGGCATTGCGCACCGAGCCTTTGAGTTAGGCATTGAGTGGATTGCTGGGCCATTCTTAAATACCACAAATTCATATGCACTATTAGCTATGCAAGAAACCTTTAATTGCAGTGGTGCGTTCATTTCTAACGAAATTAACAGACAGCAAATTCAGACCATTACACGTCCAAAAAACTTTACAATGATGTATAGCATTTATCACCCTATTTTATTGATGACAAGTCGCCAGTGTTTCTTCCAACAAAGTGTTGGCTGCGAGAAACCGCGCATCGACAATGGCTGTATGCTGTCTTGTGACAAATCTACCAGCATCACTAATCTGAAGGGCGATTCATTTGCCATCGACAAGCAAAAAGCGGGCTACCCAAGTATTTATAATCAAGACCAGTTTATGAATATGGAAATTATTAACGATCTGGCACCTATGTTTGACAGCTTCATGATTGATTTAACTAACATAGGCGCAGGTGATAAAAGCTCTCCAGACAAAATCCAACTGATTGGTCAGTTTGAACAACTCCTGGGCGGCAATCAGACTGTCGAAGCTAACCTAAACACACTAGTGCCACAATCAACCAATGTGCAATATCATAATGGTTTGTAAGACATGTTAGGTGTGCACTTATATTCGCCCAATGACGCCTCTTTATTAGGTGACGCCTCTTTATTAGGTGACGCCTCTTTATTAGGTGAAGTCTTTTCACGTGACGTAAAGCAACTCGTAACGCTTGACGTAAAGCAAGTGTCCTACTAGTCGTCTACAACTCTTTCTTTATATTGATTATAGTAGGCGCTAATTACTTAAAAATGCGACTAATTTGCTTCAAATTAAGAAAAGCCGACGGTTTTTCTTAGTGATGCCGATAACTTTGGTATACGTATGTATTCAAATTTAGTCTAGGTCTACAAGCGGTATCATTCTATGATACTGCTTCAACGAGGAAAAACGATTTTATATGAGTGAAAGTTCGGTGCACAAACCAGCCATAGACAACCTTCGAGCTCAGCTAGACGCTCATCCAACACTGATGGATGCCTATGCTCAGGTTGAACCTATTATACTGCAGATTTTTGGCGCACAACGTATGAGCTTGTTTCAACGCAGACGTCAACATCAAGACCTCGTCGCTCGCTTTAAAACAGGCAGGGAAACGCAACAGATTAAGGTGCCTATAAGCCCCCTTTCTATTGCAGGCTATGTCGCTTTGGCGCAGCGTCCACTTGTTATCGATGATCCATATGACGCAGAACAATTAGCTTCAGTGCACCCAAGGCTCAGATTTGCAGGGCAATTCGATAAATCGGGGACTTTCAAGACCCAGAATATATTGTGTGTTCCCGTCATTAATGCAGATGTGTTAATGGGAGTCATGCAAATTATCAACAAAACTGACTCCCCATTCAACGAAAAAGACATTGAAATCGCGGTCAAAATTGCACAAATATTGGGTGATAAATTTCGTTATGAGTTAGGCGGTACAAAACATCAATTCGAATATTTGATACATAGAGGACTTACTTCACAGAAAACTATCGACGAGCTTTCTGAAAATCAAGCAACAACTAAACAAGTTATCCAGCGTCTTATATCAGAATATCGTATTGCCGAAGATGAAATCGGCAATGCTATATCTGTGCACTACCAAGTACCTTATATCGGTTATCTGCCTGACAAGTATCATTTGTATCAAAGTGAGAGCAGACTCAATTTATCTTATTTGAAACGTAATCATGTGGCCGTGATATCGGACGCGAATGACAGCCCTATTGTGTTGATGGCAGAACCAAATAACGCCACGTTATTAATGGAGATCGAAAGTGCACTGGGTATTGATAGTTATGAAATTGCGGTTGGTCTTCCAACCCATATTCTGCAATACCTAGGCGCTAACGTAGGTGGTTCTGGATCTGGCGATCTAGACGAAATTCTTGATGAAATTGGTACTACGGGTGAAGAGACCGAGGATCTGGGAGATGATCTCGCTGATGACGCTCCTGCCGTAGTTAGATTGGTCAGTCGAGTATTGCACGATGCTAAAAGGTTAAATGCATCTGATATTCACGTTGACCCTGAAAAAGGCGCACCTACTCGCGTGAGGATGCGCGTTGATGGCGTTATTCGTGATATCAATCAGGTACCAGCATCTCACCACAATGCGGTAATTGCCCGAATAAAAATCATGGCAAGCATGAATATCGCAGAAAAACGCGTTCCCCAAGACGGTAAATTGACCTTTAAAATGTCAGGTCAACCTATTGAAGTACGTGTCGCTACAATTCCGACAGTGGCGGGAGAAGGTGTTGTTATGCGCATATTGGCAACGGGCGGAGCAATGCCTATTGGCAAGATGAATTTGTCTCCGCGTAATATGGACATGTTGGAGAAAATGATTAAAAACCCGCATGGCATCCTTCTCGTTGTAGGCCCTACAGGTTCTGGTAAAACAACCACGCTACATGCCGTATTAGGCTACCTAAATACACCCGATAAAAAGATTTGGACCGCTGAGGATCCTGTGGAAATTACACAGCCAGGATTACAACAAGTGCAAGTTGTCCCAAAAATTGGCTTTACATTTGCCAATGCCCTCAGAGCATTCTTACGAGCCGATCCCGATATCATACTCATTGGTGAGATGCGTGATAAAGAGACAGCGCATGCTGGTATTGAAGCGTCCCTGACCGGTCACTTGGTGTTGTCGACACTACATACAAACTCAGCACCTGAAACTATTACGCGATTACTTGATTTAGGCTTAGACCCAGTCAACTTCGCCGACGCTTGTGTTGGTATTTTGGCGCAACGCCTAATCAGAACAATTTGCCCTGATTGTAAAGAAACCTACAAAGCCAGTGATGATGACAAAGCATTTATTCGACGCCAATATGGTGAAAGTTATATACATGAGTTGGAAATAGACTTTGATGCTGATATAGAGCTGAATCGAGGAACTGGTTGTGATACCTGCGGTGATACCGGTTATAAAGGCAGAACGGGTGTTCACGAGTTACTTGGCATGTCGACAGAATTAAGAGGCATGGTTTACAAAGAAGCTTCGGTTCCAGAAATGAAAGCACAGGCGGCATTGGATGGTATGAGAACATTAACTCAAGACGCGATTTTAAAAGTATTGAAAGGCGACACTGATATTGCTCAAGTCCAAATATTAGGTGGTCATTAGGTTACTTTGCTACTTATGTAAATTGCGCCACCAATCTCGATGGTGCAAAACCATACTCTGCTTTGAAACAAGTACTAAAATATGAAGCTGAACTAAACCCGACTTTAAACGAGGCTTCATTAATGCTGAAGCCTTTATTCAATAGATTTATGGCTTTTTCTAATCTATATTTTTTTAAATACTCTTTGAAGTTATGTGCGTAATATTCACTTAATCTTCTATTTAAGGTTCGCAAACATACACTCATTTGTTGGGCTGCAATTTCACGCGTAAATTCTTCATTTGCAAAATTATCGTCCATTACTTCATTGAAATGGATAATAAAGCTTTTATCTTTTTGGTTATCAAAGGTTGCTGCTTTAGGAACAGCAAGTTGATGTCGATGATATTCAGAGAGCTTTTCACCTATCTCTTCTGCAACCCGACGTTGCTGCCCGATTAAGGCAGCAATGGTTAATTGCAATTCAGTTGGCCGTAGCGGTTTCTCTATGATGCAATTCGCGCCCAAGCGCAGAGCTGATAATCTGAAACTATGAGTAGCAATACCGCAGCTGACTACTATTGGTGTATTCTCAGTCAGTGGATTTCCTCGTATCAGCGTTAGTAGTTCCAAAGGATCCATATCCGGTAGAATTTGGTCCAGCAAAATGACCGCCGGCTGTAAGTTCTGTATTAGTTGCATAGATTCCAGGGGTGTTGCGCACACAAAACATTGATAATTTGATTGCAATGCTCTGTGCACTATCATTTGACTAGTATCGTTTTGATCGATAATTAGAACTTTCTGTTTTCCACGTTCAGCAGAATTTAGACTAATAGGCGGCGTCATATTATTGGCTAATTCAATGGGTTCTCCTGCGAACGCATTCGGATTATTATAGAGAGGGAAAACCTCAACAGTTGCAGGCATAGAAACGTAAATAACAGTGGAGTAGTTAAGAGCACAGACTAGTTTAACTGAGCCACCGAACTGTGTAATAAGTCGATAAATACCGGCTAAATTTAGGTCACCTTCGTTGTCTCGTGCTCGTTTAGCATTATGAAAACGCGGGTTAGTGCGCCCAGATAAATTAATATTATGAATTTCTTGGCTACTTATTCCGCCCCCCCAAGCGGTCAAACTGAAGTTAAAACAGGAAGCACAGCTATCACAACGTAGGCTTACTGTTGTTTTTACATCTGCGATTTTTGAAGCGTGTAATAGCATTCCTCTTACTATTTTATCCAATGTTCCTTGAGGTATATGCAGCATACTGTGGCCATTTTGGATTAGGTCCAATTGCTGCGCCTTCATACTGAGGATCGAATTAAGCATCATTTCGTTATCCGCAAAGACTACTTTAGTGCTGACTGCAATATAAAACGCGTTTCTTTTCTGATTACGTAATGTGAAGTAAGCCAATCGCTCCGCTAATTCAGAAACTTTATGCCAATTGTGTTTCTTAGATTCTCTGCGCTCACCGTCTTCATTGCCGTAAAATACGGACCTACTTTGTTGCTCAAACTCTTTGTTAATAACCGTCTGGATGGTTGTACCTATATTAGTGACGCTAAGTTGTTGAAAATTGAGTGTCTCTAATATCTCTTTTTTACGAATATTGAGCTTTTCAAATTCTATGCAAAGAGATTTGTGTTTTAACAGGAGATTTTTATGAATTACATAAAGAATGATGGCGAATGACAATAAACTAAGGCCAACTATGCCGACGCCTATAATTGAATAGATATACACATTTGAGTGATTGATTTGTTCTATAAACATAACATCTCCCTGCACTAGCGATTAGCTTCATCCTTAAGACATATTGCTAACTTTCGACACGATAAACAACTGACCACAAGGAGTGTATATAATCAATAACACGATTATACAGTGATAGCTCTCCTTTTTAGCTTGGGGAGCAAGCTTAAATGCCGGTTAGGGTGTAGAGTTAAATGTAGATGACGCTTTTATGCAGCGCATATCCTAAAATCGTTTTTACGCATCACCTCCAACTTAGATTTTGGCAATATAGGACAAGCAGGCTTTATAGTCACTAACGCCTGCTTGGTATTTGTATAACCAAGCCTGCATGTCGGCGTTGTGGGCGGCTTGAATGTCATATATATAGTCACCCAAATAAGCGATTTCATTGGTTTCAATTTGCCAGCTATTTGCGATACTTAATAACGCTGTCGGATCTGGTTTAGCGGGGGCGTCTTCGCGAGTGATAACGAGGTCGATCCCAATATTATTTCTATTCAGTTTGAGCTCTGTTGCTTGTCTGCAGTTACGTGTGACAATAGCGAGAGGCAGCGCGTGTTGTCGGGCGACCTCGACAAAGGCCTGAGCGCCCGGCAGCCAAACTGACGTTTGCGCATCATGTAGTTCGTGTTCAAGCACTATTCTACTCGCCTCATCTTGTTGTGTAGAGCAAGATAAGTTATCGATAAATGTCAGAATATCTGCTTTTGCAGGACAACCTATATCACGTTTTATTGCTGCAAAATCTAAGCTTGTCTCTACTAACGTATCGTCCAAATCAAAAATAATGCCTTTAACCTGAGTAAACTGAAATTTGATAGGCAACTCCAAAAATTATTTTGCTAACAGATTAAGCCTGACGATAAGTCGCAGGCGTTTAATTTAAGCATGTTGAAAATTAATAAATAGCGAGTAACATATTATCACTTTTTTTGCGCAAACTACTTAGTAGTTCACCTGCATTTATAGAAAATCTACTCATCTCAATTGAGTAAGCAACACAGCCAATAAACTGTTTATTTATACAGTTATTAATGTATAGTGTGCGTAACAGTGTTATTCATTAAAAAATCATGGAGGCCGATATGGCAGTTATCACTCAGTATGTGGTTCAGCATAAAGGAGTTGAGAAATTGGTGACAACCGATAAAAAAGAGGCAGATAAATACGATAAAATGTTAGAGGTTGCAGACAATCTCAGCGCTTATTTAGCGGCAAAAGGCATTGAACTCGATGAAGCAATCTCTGAGGAGTTAGGTATCTTATTATCTAAAAATAAAGAGTCTGTAATGAAAATCATGAAAGGCGGTGAATTGGACGGAATTCTTGAAGTCGAATCAGCCGAAGTTGTCGAATTATCTTCTGCAAAGAAAAAGAAATAATGTAATCGTAAAACTAGCACTCACTAATGGACATGCATCACCAAAGAAATTAGTGGGTAGCACGACAAGGCGCTAAGATAAGGCTGGTCCAATGAGTAAGTCGAGTGTGTTGTACGATGAAAGTCCATGTCTTAAAAGGCTTTATACAAAATATATTCTTAGTTGAGTATCCCGATAAGTGCATGTTGTTAGACGGCGGCTCCAAAGCCGATTATAAGACCATACATGCTTTTTTTACGGAAGAGCTCCAGCGCCCGCTAACCGACCTGAAAGTTGTGATTGTTACTCACATGCATCCTGATCATGCTGGTTGCGCTCATTATCTAAGGAAGATAACTGGGTGTAAAATTGTTAGTTGTAAGCATGAGAAACAATGGTACAAAGGCGTAAAAGGCCGACTAGCCCACCTAATTGATATTATGCTCGCACTTTGGGTGGCGGGCAAAATGAAAAGGCCACGGCAGAATATTTGGTACCATCCGCATTTGCATCCAGACGTGACATTGAGTGATGGGCAATCAGTTCCAGAGTTTGACGAATGGCAGGTATTTGAAACTCCCGGCCATACTGATAGAGACTTATCAGTTATGCACATGCCAAGCAAACGCATTTATGTGGCTGATCTCATTGTTAAAGTAAAAAACAAGCTGTCTCCTCCTTTCCCTATTTACATACCTGAACTATACAAAACCTCTTTACTGAAGCTACAAGCATTGCAGCCTAATTCTGTCTTAATGGCTCATGCTGCAGAGTTAACGTTAATGGACCAAGACTATGCCGATTTGCTTAACAAGGCTCCAAATGAACCAGAGACCAATAAAATAGCGATAATGAGGATGCTCAAAGGAAGATTATTGGGGCAAAAACTAGGACTAAGAAATAAATCTTAGCCCTGTCGTTTATAGATAGTTGCTTAGGCTGTTCCACCTACTGTAAGTTCATCTACTTTCAGCGTGGGTTGGCCAACACCAACCGGTAATGATTGACCGTCTTTACCACAAACACCAATACCCATATCCAACGATAAATCGTTTCCTATCATCGAAATTTTCTGCATCACTTCAGGCCCATTACCAATGAGTGTAGCGCCTTTTATCGGGGTTGTTATTTTGCCATTTTCAATTAAATAAGCTTCAGAAGTCGAAAATACGAACTTACCAGAGGTAATGTCGACTTGGCCTCCACCAAAATTAGGAGCATAAACCCCCTTTTCAACTGATGCAATAATGTCTTCGGGGCTATCCTGGCCAGCGAGCATATAGGTATTTGTCATACGAGGCATAGGCAAGTGTGCATAGCTTTCGCGTCGCCCATTTCCTGTGGGACTTACACCCATCAAGGACGCATTGTGCTTGTCTTGCATGTATCCCTTTAAAACGCCATCTTCAATAAGCACATTGCGTTGAGTCTTTACGCCTTCATCATCTACAGACAGCGAACCACGGCGATCGGCCATAGTTCCATCATCTATAACAGTGACACCTTTCGCAGCCACCTGCTCACCGATACGACCGCTAAACGTAGAAGCCCCCTTACGATTAAAGTCACCTTCAAGGCCGTGACCAACGGCTTCATGCAGAAGCACACCAGGCCAACCGCTGCCAAGAACAACAGGCATTAATCCTGCCGGTGCGGGAACCGCAGCTAAATTAACTTCAGCCATATGAATTGCCTCATCGGCAACCTGTTCATATAAAGGTTTATTAGTTATGCCAATACTTTCAAAGTAATCATAAGTGCGACGTCCTCCAGCACCTGAACCTCCGCGCTCTCGTTTGCCGTCTTTTTCAAGTAACACAGAACAATTTAAGCGAATAAGTGGGCGAATGTCGGTTGCAAAAGTACCATCAGTAGCAGCCACTAACACTTCCTCATAAACACCGGTTAAGCTCACAACCACCTGCGTCGCATGAGGGGCTGCTTGCCTGATATAACGATCTATGGTTTGTAAAAGACTAATTTTGGCACTGTCTTGCATTGTCAAAATGGGATTTTCTTCAGTGTATAAAGATTTGAGATTTGCGGCAGTAAATCCGGCAATTTTCTGAATACCGCCAGTAGGTGCGATTCCCCTGGCTGCCTTACAAGCGTCCTCTAAGGCACGACTTGAAATTTCGTCAGAGTATGCGAAACCCGTTTTTTCACCGGATATCACACGAACACCAACACCTCGCTCTATATTGTAACTACCGTCTTTTACAATGCCATCTTCTAATACCCAGCTTTCATGCTGAGAAGATTGAAAGTATAAATCAGCAAAATTGGCTTGATGAGAAAATACATCTTCTAATAATGAAGAGAGCCTATTTTTGTCAATCCCTGAGGCAGTTAGAAGATTGTGTTCGACAGATTGGCTCAAAATGGTTTCCTATTATGTTTATGTTGTTGTATCGGCATTTCTTTACGAATGTTAGCCAATAATGTTTTGTCGTATTTAGCCGCTACCCAACCCTCGTTAGCGGGCAGATTAGCAAGTAATTCACCCCATGGAGAATAGATACAACTATTCCCATAGGTTTCGCGTCCATTATGATGCACGCCAGTTTGGTCAGATGCTACTACATAACACTGATTTTCGATACTCCTCGCTTGCAGCAAAGCATGCCAGTGAGCCTCACCGGTTCTCCTAGTAAATGCACTGGGAACAACCAACACGTCCAACTGCGGCATTTTTTGAATAAGTTCAGGAAAACGAAGGTCATAACAAACTATCTGACCAACAGTGCCCCAAGGGCTCTCAAAAAAAATGACATTTTGACCAGGCAACGTTGTAGCTGATTCTTTATAGTGGCCTGTATTGTCGTTCACACTAACATCAAATAAATGAATTTTATCATACCGACTGACGAGCAAACCTTTGTTATCGTAAACCAAACTCGCGGCATAATATTTTTCTTTTACACTGCGAACGGTGTTATTTTTCGGGGGTTTGATGGGTACGGTACCAGCAACAATCCATTTATTATAGCGTTTTGCTAGCGCGGACAATGCACTCTGTATTGGACCATTACCTGCGGTTTCGGCAATATCGACTTGCCTCTTATCGAGGCCCCCAAAAAAAGCAAAACACTCTGGTAAAACAACCAACTGCTGTTTATCTGTAAGCTGCCTTAATTGGTTTTCAATTAGCGCAAGATTTCGTTCGATACTCGGTGTTGAGGTTATTTGAATAGCAACAAGATCGGTCATCACTCAGCACCATCTTTGACTTCCATCATGAGAGTATCCTCCTCAGTTGGAGGAATAAAATTATTATAGAGTTCAGGCAATTCATCACGTCGAGCAGGGAGCGCAACCTCTGTGCTTTCCCGCCCTGTTTCGATTAATATTGGTTCCTCTAAGGTACCTGTAATACTGTAATTAACATTGGAAATAACTTTAGCCGATGTCAACACTTGGTCTAACGCCAATGCAGCTAAGGCAGTTGGTGGATTGACCATGAAGTAGACTAATACTGGTAGGTTACCGGTTACATTTGGAGTGAAATTCACATTATAATTTAGTTCTTTAGCCACTAAATCAGTGTAACCATAAATTTCCATCTCACCAGCTCCGCCATCGATCTTAGTATCTCGGGTATCAGCTTTGCCCTCTGTAACCTGCACACTGCCACGCATCTCGTCATAGAAAAAACCTTTAGCAAATACATCTCTGAAATCTAAACTTAGCTTCCGAACTAACGAATCTAGACTCAAAAATGTGAATATACGCGAGCCTTTATCACTCAGTTCCGTGATGTAACCATCGGTTAATTCCCATTGCATTTCACCATCTAAGTAATCAAACGAAAAATCGAAAGGGGACGCTTTCCAAGTAAACGCAAAATCCATTTGGGCTTCACTATCTTTGATACCAGAATCAAATTGAAAATCTTTCAAAAATTCGCCAAAGTCATCGCTCTTTAAATCACCATTAATAAAGGTATAGTGGTCTCCGTTGCGCTTATACCACTGTCCGTTTGCCCGAACATTTCCATTTGGGCCGTTGATTTGAATGTCTTCTATGCGCAAACCATCATCGTTAGGGAAGCTTTCAAATTTGATTTCACCTAAGCGATTACCAAATACCTGACAATCTTTGCAATTAACCCTAATACGGGGTAAGGATTGAGGTTCTATTTCAGATCGAGGCTGATTGTCCTGATCCACCCATGTGTCGAATCGAACAAAATCAGCATTTATCTCAATTCCCTCCCCTACCCAGCGATTATGAAAAATGATTTGGGCTTTAGCTTCGTCGGATAAAACATCAAGTATCCAATCGTTATCCATGGTTTTCACTGTCACATTGACATCGGTGAGGGCCTGGCCAGCTAAAATTAAATTATCGGTTTCAATAAATATACGCTGCGGCTCCCCAAATAGTGATTTTCTCTCTGGGGATGGCTTAGCGGAAACATCAGAAAGTAATGTCGAAATACTCTGATACCATGTTGCTAAATTAATTCTTGGTAAATTTGCACTAATGCTAAAACCCACACCTCGACCAACAAAGTCGGTTTCACCAATAGCCAAATGTGCTCGACTAAACTGCAATTCTTTATGCGGTAAAATACCGTCAAAATGAACCTGTTCGCCAAACGCCAATTTGATATTTGAGGCTTGTGTATTGCCGTTAGCTCCCAGTATAATTGTTTTTTTATCGCCTTCTTTTTTATCAAATGGCGGTGGTAAAATAGAGCTTACCTGGTCTAATTTGGTGAACAATGTGGCTTGATAGGAAAAGTCTTTTTTCCCTATGGCAACGTTGATAGACGAGCTCCATGTACCTCGGCCCTTGACATATTCACTCAATTTACTGCTTACAAACGGAACTAAGGGTGTTAGGTCCCAATTTCCATCCACGGTTACATCAAAACGATATTCACCATTACTGTTCGCACCGTTGAAGTCCGCAATAATCGGTTGTCCAAGCAACTTAGCCTGTAACTTAGAAAATAATACTTTGTCATTGTCGAATATGATCCGCCCGTCTATTTTGTCTAACTCTAATAGTAAACTCGGGATTTGTACAAAATTGTCTAGCAACGTCACAATGCCACTTGCCGATGTTTTCTGTGGGGCATCAAGAGGAATATATAACGATAGCCTTGTGGTCAAATCATTGCTCACTAGAATATCGTTAGTTAAAATTTTGCCTAGACCCTGCGATAGACTACTATTTGCGAGCAAGCTGGAAATATCATCGCCAGAGCCATGCGCTGTTGCTTCAATAATTAGATCAGCCCCACCCACCAATAAAGGGATATAACCTTTAAGCGCTTTTACTTCTATGCCGGCAATCGTGGCTGCCGTGCTTTGCATTACTAGACTCAAGTTTTCAAATACTAAGTTAATGTCTAAGCCATTCACGCTTGGCCAATTGCGGTCAAAAGAAAAATCAGCGTCTTGTATCGCCACATTTGCTTGAAAGATACCTTGATTTTGTTTAAACGGAAATTCACTGAACTTCCCATGCCAAAGCAACTGAGCTTCTGCTATTTTACCTTGGTCATAAAAGGCATTATTGAGAAACCGACTCACGCCTTCGCCAAGATAGGGGGCTACTGGCAAAAACCGCCGAATATGCGACGCATCTAATTCACCAATATCCAACGCCAGAGATAAGAATGAATTATCGACTTGATACTCGAAAGTGGGCAGAATTGACGTTTCAGGAAGTACAATGGCACCCAACGTTGAAGAAACCCGCCAAGTATCATCTGCTAGATAAAATTGAAGAGGTAAATCGATAGTCTCAATAGTCAAGTTTTGCGGGAGAATAGTGTCAGCTTTAATCGCAATGTCACTGCCCATTAGGCGAATTGATCCACTATTCTTTTGCCAGTAAAATTCAGCGTTAAGACCCGCAATCCCTGGCACTTTTCCACTGGCGTTCCACTTAATATCATTGAGTTTGAAATGCGCGGCAAGACCAGTGGGTCTTTTTTGAATAGCTAAGTTAGAGAGGGTACTGGTTGGTTCAATCGCTTTTAACTGCTCGAGTAATTTGCTGTTAAATAATCCTACAATGGGTAGTAGAGGAGTTACAGCGAAGCTATCAGCCGCTTGAATTTGTAATTCACCTTGTTTCGAGAGTGAGCCTTTCCAACTCGTCAATAGTGTTTTGTCATACACAGAGAGTGCGAGATCGTTGACGTTAAACAGCCATTTATTTTCCACTGGTTGAGCCACAAACACGCCTGATTCTATGCCAGTGCTCAGGTCCACTTCACCTTGCTTCCAAATAAATCTCGTCGGCTTTATGCTACCGTAGACTTTGGTAATCGACTTATCATTAATATCAGCCCAGAACTCAAAATTTGCTCTGCCTTCAAGTAGCTCGCTTTCTAAAGCAGAAAATTCGTTGATCCAGGGTGATACATCTAATTCATCTGCCTTTGCATAAATCATCCCTTCGAAATCATCTGCTCGACCTTTAAGATCGATGACGAAAACGGCTGAGTTAGTAGCGAGTTCAGACACAGTGATGAGTCCAGAGCCCTGGTGACGTTCCCCTTTATTGATCCATACCAAATTGGCGATATTAAAAGATTGGCGATTGTTTGCACCACTAATGCTCACTTCACTATTAACCAGAGAAAAGGCTTGTAACTGCTCTAAAAAAAGGACTTCTAAGGCATCTAATATGGGAAAGTCATTGTTTGAGCTTTGAATTTGTTGCAAATCAATATCTAGAGACAAACCATCTAAACTAAAGCTTTTTGACGAAACTTGTCGAGTTAGTAATGAATCCCAAAAATCAATTTCAACATAAATATTTTGGATATCGAGCTGGATAGGAGAATTATCGTTTCGTTCAAGAGTCACCCCCTCAAGTACCAGCGCAGGACCAGACCCCTGCCATGAGGCAGAAATTGAAGCGATTTGCAGACCCACTCCATATTCTGTTTGCACATAGTCTTCAAAAATTTGTTTTCTGTCGTTTAATAACGGCAAAGAATAGCGCAGCAGACTCATCAAAAGCGCGAATACGACGAGCGTAATCGCAATTAGTGTCCATATCTTACGGACAATGTAAGTTGCTACACTTGACAGTTTATTCACATCATTACCACATCAAATTTGTCTTGATGATACAACAGCTCCGTCTGTATTTTTATTTGCTTAGACACGAATACTTCCAATTCGGCCAACATGTGAGATTCTTCACCTAGAAGGGCATCAGCCACGATAGAAGATGCATAAACAACAAATTTATCGGCGTCATAAGCACGGTTCACTCTCACAATTTCACGCATAATCTCAAAACAGATTGTTTCTACCGTTTTGATACTGCCGCGTCCTTTGCATGCCGGACACTCGCCACACAAGATATGCTCGAGGCTTTCTCTGGTTCGTTTGCGGGTCATTTCAATTAAACCTAACGCGGTGAAACCGTGAATATTCGACTTTGCTCGATCTTTACTCATAGCCCCTTCTAGACTATGTAGGACACGCCTTTTGTGATCTTGTTCCATCATATCGATAAAATCGATGAGTATCATGCCACCTAAATTACGCAAACGTAGTTGTCTAGCAATCGATAATGTTGCTTCAATATTGGTATTAAAAATTGTTTCTTCTAAATTGCGATGACCAACAAAAGCGCCTGTATTAATATCAATCGTTGTCATCGCTTCAGTTTGGTCGATTATGAGATAACCACCAGATTTAAGGTCGACCCGCCTTTCTAATATACGCTGAGCTTCATTCTCAACATCATATAGGTCGAATATCGGGCGCTCCCCGGTATAATATTCAAGTTTGCTACTAAGTTCAGGAACGTAGTCTTTGGTGAATTGCTGTAACTCAGTAAAGGACAATTTTGAATCAATTCGGATGCGGTCTAATTCCGTACCAACAAAATCACGCAATACGCGTCGAGCTAAAGGTAAATCTTCATATAGCACGTGAGTTTGTTTCAGTTTTAGGCGCGATTGAATTTTTGCCCATAAACGACGCAGAAAGTCTGCATCTTGATGCAATTCGGTTTCAGAAACTCCTTCTGCAGCAGTGCGTAAAATAAAGCCGCCATTTTCATCACATAATGATTCGACTAAGCTCTTTAATCGCTCACGCTCTGATTCGTCTTCAATACGTTGTGAAATTCCGACATGCGTCACATTGGGCATAAATACCAAATAACGCGAAGGCAAAGTAATGTCTGTTGTAAGACGCGCACCTTTGGTACCAAGAGGATCTTTGACCACTTGAACCACAATGTCCTGGCCATCTCTGACCAATTCTCTGATATCTTTCTTTTCTATTACCGTTTCAGATACTTCAACCGCAATTTCATCATGCACTGCAATGTCAGAAGCATGCAAAAATGCGGCCTTATCCAATCCTATATCGATAAAGGCTGCTTGCATGCCAGGTAATACTCGGCTTACCTTACCGCGATAAATATTGCCTACTAAGCCTCTTTTAGTATGCCTTTCGATGTGAATTTCTTGCAGAATACCATTCTCAATTAAAGCCACTCTGGATTCTGATGGGGTCACATTAATTAACAGTTCCGCGCTCATGAATGTATTCCCATTTCTGTTAACATTAAGTGTGTTTCAACGAGAGGTAATCCAACAACGTTGCTATAACTGCCATTAATTCGTTTCACAAATTTACCTCCTATGCCTTGGATCGCATAACTACCTGCTTTGTCTTGGGGTTCGCCTGTTAGCCAATATGCTTGTATTTGCTGATTAGATAGACAGGTAAATTCGACTTCAGTTTCCACTACTTTTGATATTTTTTTATTTGCAGCGAACATCACCACACCCGTCATTACGATATGACGCTGTTCAGATAACTTGGTTAACATGACCATACTATCATTTTGGCTTGTTGGTTTACCAAAGATTTCATGACCATACGTAACAATAGTATCAGCCCCGATAACTATAGCATCTGGGTTCTTAAGCCATACTGCCTCTGCTTTTGAATAAGCCAAACGCTGCACAAGATCTGTGGGCAATTCATCCCGTTGCGGTGTTTCATCGATGTCGGCGGTTTGGATCTCAAAATCGCTAAGAAGATGAGCTAGAAGTTCATGGCGGCGGCTAGAGGCGGACGCTAGGATGACTTTAGGTAAGTCATGCATATTCGGCATATTAGGTGACTCGAAGTAATCTACGGTAACGTCTTAAAAACCAGAATAACCAAGGCCATAAAAAGACAGAAGTGATGACTGGCCATAAAAACTCAAATCTAAACTGCACGCCCGTTAGCCCATATTGTAACCAATAAACAACCATGTGATAGAGCATAGACAAGATAAATATCATAATCGCCTGTTGGATCACGCTATAATTTCTAAAACGTTGATAGTTAGCAGCAACTAAATAAACAGGAATGACCATTGCAAAACTATGTACGCCCAAGGAGGTCCCGTAAAGGATATCTAAAACCACACCACAAATAGCGGTTGTACCTAGACTAACTCGGTTAGGTAGTGCCATGGTCCAATAACATAACAGCAATAACAACCAATCGGGACGATAAACGTCTATAGATGCTGGCATCGGAATAATTTGGAGAATAAATGCGACAATAATACTTACTGGAATGAGCCCCTGATTTAACTTCACTGTTTTTCCTCAATCTCTTGCGGCGTGATCGTATCAGTCAATATAGTGTCTGGCGCGATAGCGCCCACTGGAGCTTCAGCCTGTGGCCAAAGTAACAACAAGTATTTTATACGGTCTAGTTTTGCAAATGGGGTGGCCGTAACTTCTGCAAACGGTCTACTTTCGTTCCGTATAATTGTCGTTATCGTGCCTACTGGATAGCCCTCAGGGAACACCTCACCGAGTCCAGATGAAACGAGTACATCGCCCTCTTCGATATCTGCGCTGTGAGGCACATGTTGGAGCTGCATAGAATCTAAACTACCATCACCAACGGCAATAAAACGCACATTATTACGTTCTATTCGAACCGGGATCGCATGCGTAACATCTGATATGAGTAAAACCCGACTGTTGGTTGTGCCCACTTCAGATATTTGACCAACAATCCCGCTGTCATCTAATACCGATTGGCTTAGAAAAACACCATCCAAAGCGCCTTTGTTAATCACAATTTGATGACTATAGGGGTTGGTATCGACAGCCATAAGTTCTGTGATCATCTTATGCATATTGTCGCGTACTGGCGCATCGAGGAGTTTGCGTAAATTTTTATTTTCTTGCTCTAATATACGAAAGCGCTGCAGCTGCTCGCTCATTAAGGTGACTTGGTTGGTTAACTTTTCATTGTCGTTTAATAGTCGTTGACGCGAACTAAACCGGTCTGCGCTCCAACTCAGGACAGCACCTGGCAAGTTCGCAATGTATTGCAGCGGACTTACCATTGAATTCAAATAAGTTCTTGCCGTAGCAAAGTTTTCCACTTTAGTGTCTATTATCATAGCGCCCACTGATAGCACTAGAACCATAACTAAGCGAACAAATAAACTTGGACCACGCGTAAAAACTTCATTCATATTAACATCAAGGCTAACGCCAGCCCTTATTCATAACTAAATAAGTCGCCACCATGTAAATCAATCATATCGAATGCTTTACCGCCGCCACGAGCGACACATGTTAGTGGATCATCAGCAATCACCACTGGAATACCTGTTTCTTCCATTAATAGCCGGTCGAGATCTTTCAACAATGCGCCACCACCTGTCAACACCATGCCACGCTCGGAAATATCCGACGCCAGCTCAGGCGGAGACTGCTCTAACGCCACCATAACGGCGCTCACAATACCAGACAATGGCTCTTGTAGAGCTTCTAAAATTTCGTTGCTGTTAAGAATAAAACCTCGAGGAACACCTTCAGCAAGATTACGACCACGAACTTCAATCTCTCTGACTTCTTCACCAGGGTATGCAGTGCCTATCTCATGCTTGATGCGCTCGGCGGTAGCTTCACCGATGAGTGAGCCAAAGTTTCTACGAATATAGTTAATAATGGCTTCGTCAAACTTGTCACCCCCAATTCGTACTGATGAAGAATACACCACACCATTTAACGAGATGATAGCTACTTCGGTTGTACCACCACCAATATCGACAACCATCGATCCTGTTGCTTCTGATACTGGCAATCCGGCACCAATAGCAGCCGCCATGGGCTCATCAATTAAGTAAACTTCTCGAGCACCAGCACCCAGTGCTGATTCGCGAATAGCACGGCGCTCAACTTGGGTTGAACCGCAAGGCACACAAACCAAAACACGAGGACTCGGTCTAAGAAAGTTATTATCATGGACTTGTTTAATAAAGTGCTGAAGCATTTTTTCAGTCACATAAAAGTCTGCAATTACGCCGTCTTTCATTGGCCTTATAGCCTTAATATTCCCCGGCGTTCTACCCAGCATTTGCTTAGCTTCACGACCTACTGCAGCCACACTTTTGGGACCACCTGCGCGCTCTTGGCGGATCGCCACTACGGAGGGTTCATTGAGGACAATACCTTGATCCTTTATGTAGATAAGCGTATTTGCTGTACCTAAATCGATCGAAAGGTCGTTTGAGAACATGCCTCGAAGCTTTTTAAACATGGAATGCCTTTGCGTTGTTTTTGTTGTTTTTTTGAGCCCACGAATTCAGTTCGAAAAAAGAACGAGTGAGCAGTTAGAACAGGATTATAGGGCTAATCTGGTAACTTTACCAACGCATTGTGATAAGGGCAAGCAACGCGTCGGTAAAATTAGTCACTAATGGCCTCAATCTGAAGCTGCTGGGTTAAATCAGTCGTTAAATACTTCGCGCCAATGGATTGTTCGGTCGTTTCCTCGGTAAATACCAAAGGTGGCGACTGCTTCAGGACTGTCATTATAAGCACTATCGTTGTCCCAATCATACTTAAACCAATCATAGGCATCATACAACACACCTATCTGACCTTGATTTCCAGCTCCCGGTGCTTGTAATTCTACTGCTTGGGTCCTACCGTTAATGAAACTGCCAGTTCCTCCGAGTGCGCTGGTGTGTGACGTATTTAAACTAATATTAGTAAGTGATATTTTACCTGCATCATAGCTAGTGCAATTCTCATCCGGGGTTGCTATAAATCCATTACCATCAAAATGTTCAATTTCCATCAGCTGTGGAAAGTTTGAAGTTTCAGGTCCAAAGCTATTCTTCAAATGTAAACGACCAAATCTAATTTCAACGCCTGTTGGTGATGCATCGACAGTCGTTGTCACGCTTACATTGTCAGCATCTACAATAGTCGCGATCGAAAAGTCAATATCTGACGTGAATGGTGCGACCAATGCGTTGGCAGAACGGTTATAGAAAAAATGATCCGCATCTGACAATTGATAATGTAGTGTCCCTCGTGGCAATGCAGCACCGCTAGATGCAGCGGTCAAATTAGTTTGACTTAAGACGCCATTACTCATAGTTGCCGTTAAGGATAATTGATTGCTATCAACACCGACCGCCGATTGGTCGACATTAGGCACAGTCAGGTTAATATCTGAGGCGCTAAGTTTCATATAGTCATCAAAATAATTTTGAGTAATATTACCTTGTGTATTATGCGCTGTGATGGCCAAGACTGGATTGGTCAAGTAGGAGATAGCTCCAATACTATTGGTAGCTTCATCCATTTGACCGCTATAAGCTGCAAATGTTGTTGTCGAATTGCATGTAGCAGCAAAAAGACCGTTATCGGCTACTGTTTGAGCAAAATACGCGGGAATAAAGCGACCAATGTTAATTGCCGTAGCCGAAATAAGCATACTACCGTCACCATAATTGTTGTCTTGAACATCTAGATTTAGCAAACCGACTTCTGAATATTGTGCTGCATTATACATAGACACCCCAGAAGAAAACGTAGTAAGAGTTGCATTTTGGAACACAGGGCTGGTGCTCGCGGCTATCGTGATGCCGCTTCCGTAGCGCAGATTACCGTCAACACTGCCTGTTAATGTTGGGCCCGTGCGAGTTAGCATTAATTGTATTTGTCCGGGTGAATAGTTCGGTGTGACAACACCTAGGCTATTTATGGCGGTTACGCTTAAATCAAAATCGCCACCGGCTGCATGGGTGAGCGTTGCATTCGCGCTGGCTGCATTTAGCGCGCTTCCTGCTAACGTTGCGCTAACATCAAGTTCGGCTGGACTGACCCAGAACGTATTACTGCTGCCAGATAGTACCCCCGCACCTGGTTGATTATAGCTTGCACGCAAACGAATTTGTCCTGCATCGTGATATATCGGGGTTGGTATAATCGCAATACTCTGGGCACCAAAGTTCAATGTAGTGCTGGTAACGCTTGAGTGTTTCGAGATAATAGCACCATCAACAGTAAAACTGAGACCGCTGGTGCCGCCTGGTTCGACATTTTCTTGAGATAAATTAATATCATGATTACCGTTAAATAAACCAGTACAGACACCATTCTCGTTTTGCACTGCTTGAAGTTTTAACGTGGCGCCAAAGATAGAGCCTGCCGTTTGATTAGGTAATGTCGTCCCATTTCCAGCACCCGAGAGAAACCGGAAACCCGCATCAGTGAACGCCATATCACAAGAACTGCCGCTGCTATCATCGCACTCTGCAGGATTAGAGGCGGTAATTGAGGTATTTGCTAACGAAAAGCTTATCGTTTCAACATCAATATTATTCACATTAACGGCAATACTGCCAGTAAATGCCGGTGAACTTATCACCGAACCATTAACAAGAAAATCAAGCGTAACTGGCTGGGTGCTTAACGTCGAACAACTGGCATTCTCGCATGCGTTCACAGTCACCACTTCAGTATCACAAGTTAAGCCTTGGCCATCATGAACAATTTCGTAGTGGTGGACATATGAAGGCTGCGCAGCGCAAGTTTGGTTAGTAAAAGTGCCGCCCAGTGCTATGCCGCCGGCTTGCTCGCTTGTATGACTACCCTCTGTATCACCGTCCATATCTTCTACGATGCTAAAACCGACGCTGGATGAGGAAATTGAACAGCGCTTGAGCCAACCTCCATCCCCTCCATCACGTCTGTTTTGACTGGCAATGACTAAGGGGGCTTCATTACTATAATCGCCATTTAAGTTGAATACTCGACAGGTATCGATACCAGTAATATCGTCGTTAGTTTGAAATGATTCGTAACTAATTCCACTAGTTAATTGCCCTGTGATACCCGGAGTAATAGCAATATAAGCTATATTTTCATTCGTAGTCAGCGCGCCATCGTCTGTTTCTGCGCGCTCTAAAGCTATGTTAAACGACCCAGTACCTATGTTTTGAATCGTTGTGGCTAAAAAAGGGTTAGAACTCGGGAATGGTGATGTTTCGTTATTCATGGTTTGAATCGAGGCAATGATGGCTGGCGATTGGGAAAATCCCAAGTCTGTTGTATTGATAACTTCCCAGCTAGTGCCAGAAGTACGTTTCCCCTGATTTCTTTGAGTATTTACGCTACTTACTCGCATTGTAGCCCCATCATTTAAGGGGTAATCACCTTCTGGGATAGCCAAAAAATCAACAGTTTGAGAGACATTACCGGCAGGTGGGTTGGGGTTGGCGTCTTCTTCTGATTCAACTTGCGCTATTTCAAAGCCAGTTTTAGTAACATTACGGATCCTCAATGCCAAACGGTCGCTATCACTGGCAGTGTTAGGCAAACTGAAAACTCGGGGCACCTCTGAGAAAGGGGTGTCAAAACACACTGAGGTGAACGCAGGACTGTCTGCCGTGTTATTTAGAGTCACTCGTCCTGCCGTAGCTTCAATAGGGCAGCTTCGCGCACTGCCATCGTAGTTATTGCCTGCATCCTGGTTAGTGAAAATTGTTTGGATCTGAGTTGATGTCAATACAGAATCAAACACCAGTACTTCGTCAATTAAGCCGCTGGCAGATGATTGACCAGTAAAGTAAGATGAGCTCCGGTTGTCGCCGAAGTAAAGCGTTCCGTAACTGTTAAAGGCTGTGGTTTCCCCAGTTCCACCTGAAACACTCTGCTCGACACCATCGACGAAAATTTTGACAGTGCGACTGCTGACATTCCAAACAAAGGTCAGGTGTTTCCAGACGCCGGCACCGACGTTAAACGCACTAACGGTAGTTTTCTGGTAGTCACCATCATCGCCATCTTCAAAGAAGAAGGTAACCCTGCCGTCAGACGCAATTTCTGCATAGAAGTATTTGTCGCCATCGGTAGCATCAAATAGTCTTTTATCCGACCCAGAATTCCAGGCACTATTACCACGATACCAGAGGCTGATAGTTCCACTAGAACCAATAATTTCGTCAAGATCAACCCCACTATCAACTGCCTCAAACGTTGATGCGCTGCTATTATTGGGGATATTAGCAGCATTACAAATTTTGCCTAGTACCGTGGTTACTCCTCCAATAGCTGTTCCATTGTTGGTATTCCCGGAACTGTCAATTACTTCATTCGGCGAGCCACTCCAACTAAGTTCATCAAATCGGAAATCTATTATTGGCTCAACATTCTGTGGTGCATTGCCGCATAAATCGCCAATCTTTACACCGCTAACATCCTCATAAGTTGATGTTGCAGAACCCTTAATTTCCACTTTTCCGGCAGACGATATGGCACCAGTGTGCTGAACATCACTTTCCAGCTTAATCTCATTCCCGATACTATAAAGCACCGCATTTACTCTGCTATCATGTTTTAAATGAATTTTATCATAACTAACAATCGCTAGGTTCTGCGCCGCGCCACCTAAATTTACTTCTGCATCGTCTTCAATATCGAAGTGATTGTCCTGACCATTAACATAAAATGTTACCGCGCCATTAATAATGACGATGGAATCACCCTTTATTTCTAGCTCATTAAACCAATAAGTACCTGGATTAAACGTGACGGTTCCGCCATCAAATAATGCATCATCAATAATATATTCACTGGCACTGGCCAGAAAAGTGACATCGTCATTGCCATTGACAGTTAGCTCATCGATTTGTGTGGTGTTGAACGTACCTGATGGTCCGATAGTTATGCTGCTATTATTTGGGTCGATATCAATAGTTGATGAACTGGTGACAAACGTTGGCAACGTTAGAGCAGGTGCATACGTGCCCGTAATAGAGCAATCGGTGGTATCACAAGTGTCAGTATTACCACCATTTCCTTGGAGGCTGGGAAAAGTCAATGTTGCGTCACTATCACCAATGATTTGTCCCGAATCTGTAAATTTCAGTTGACTATCGTCTGTATGACCTTGAATTGAATCGGGAAAATAAGTAGAACAACTGAGTGTGGGGTCTGGTGGCGGGCCGTCACACATATCCCCAAAATCAGTGTCTGCAATTTCATCACTCTGATACGTGATCGTTGATTGGCTGTTTAACTCAATATTGGCTGCGCTGATCGCACCAAATACATAGCTAGATGAGCCAAGTGTTACGTCGCCCTCGGCGTACAAGCTTCCGGTATAAGTGCTATCATTATTGAACGTGACATCACCATATACATACATGACCAATTTACTAGCATCCCCACTACTATCTCTTGATGGTGAGTTAATTAGGCTTGGAGACGGGAAACTAAGACCGTCATTAACATAAACAAGCGCGGTGCCAGTGCCCAATACTATGATCTCTGACTGACTGCCCATAGTAAATTCATTGAACCAATATGTACCGCCAGCTTGCAGGTACAATGTGTTGGAAGAGCCCAAAGTCAACCTATCCACTATATATTCACTGTGAGTGTCTGAGAAGGTAATAGTCGCTTGTGAAGCTCCGTCAATGTTGTCAAATTCATTACCTGAATTGCCGCCACTTCCTAGTACCACTGACCCATTGGAACCTACACTGACATCGTCTTTTTCGTTTGAAGTCTGGAAATTAACCGCTGAGGCAGCATCTGAGGGTGTTCCTGTTTCAACGCAGTCCGCTGTGTTGCAGGTATTTATAGATGAACCGCTACTGTTTGTAAGCGTCGTGGTTGCGAGCAGATTGTCGTCACTGCCTATCAAATACGCGTTATATCCAAAAGATATATTTCCATTGCCACTGTGTGTGGATGCACCATCTGGAAATACAGCTGAACACTGGGCGGCTATTGCCATATTTGTGGATACAAAAAAAAGTAAGCTAGTCGCTACTAATTTTAGGCTTTGTGAGTTTATATTTATCATCTCTTTTATCCTTAATTCTCTTGCATAGCGTCAACTGACAACGTGCGGCTCACAACAATCCCATCGAATCCACAGGTTCCTGTGCTGGCAAAGCGATAGTAGCGATAATCTTCGCCATTGAAATTGATATCTTCCGTTGTACATCGGGCACTAAAATCACATTCTTGAAATCCCGCAATTGAGCTAAAGCTGGCTGGGCTAGAAATAACTTGATTGCATTGTTGGGGTCCCGTTCCTAGCGGAAATGCGGTCATTGCTAACTCTTGAACGCCTGCTTGCGCTGCATTTTTAGCACGCACACCATACACTTCATATAACACTGAATTTGACGAGGCACTGATCATATTAATTAGCGTTCCAGCTAGTAGTGCCAAAACAATAATGGCAAACAACGCGATAACAATCATGCTGCCGCTTTGTTTCGCGGGGCGTGTGTGCCTACTTTTTCTAGAGACAAGCAATTGTGTAGAATATGCATTTTTTATACTTTTACTAAGGGACATTGGGAACATGTATCTCCTGTGTAAAAGTTATATTTTCACCATCTCGGGTAAAAATAAACTGTGTTTGTGTATAAGCATTTCGACGCAGGGAAGCATCGACAATACGAAATGGATTTGTGCTATTAGTTCCCGCTGAATTAGGGTCTGCACTTAGTTGATTAGCTAGATTTTGTGCCATCAACACCCCGCCACTTGAAAAGGTTGTTTGTGTAGGACTAAGAGACGATTCATGCCGATAGAGCGCGTTATTCCTGACACAATAATTGACCGCTGAATCAGCAATGTAGGCACGCTTTGCAGGGCTGGCTTGAGCAAATACACCACTGAGTGTGAGTTGAACCACACCGTCAGCGTCATCGCTAGTTGAGCAATCACCATCGCCATCGTCACTGCAATCGGTAATTAATTGACGTTGATTGCTTGTGCTTGAGTACACGTCATCGACAGTTGTGGGATAAACCCATGCATAAGTTCTAAATAGAACAGGAGTAAACACATTACCATCAATGTCTTGCATTTCGATAATATCCATTACCCCATCAATACTTGGTGTCTGTGGTAGTGTTAGGTAAAATGTACTCCAGCGAACCGGCACAAACTGCAAGCAATGTGAGCCCGCGTTGCCCGTGAGCCGAACCGAATTTGGCAACGCAGTCGAAATTTCTCGATTAATTCGCTCAACCGCAAAACTACCCTCTCGCAACAGACGCTCGCGCTCGCTAGTATCAATAAAAATTTGGGTAGATGAGCGAATAAAGCCAGTGATACCGACTGAGACAACCGCTAGTACGACTAAAACTATGACTAATTCAATCAAGGTAAATCCGCGTTTATTGCTCAGCATCGACCTTGAATTAGTCATTAAAAGTTACCCTTTATGCTTGTCATAGTAATACGCTCACCACCTGGCGTTGTGATAGTGACGGTTACGAGCTTCTTGTTGGCAACTAATGTCCCTGAATCCAAACTGCCATCTTGGTCCAGGTCATCATCATTAATACCATCAAGATTTTGGTCATAGAACACGCTTACTTGAGCCCTAAAACCAGCATAAATGTTTATGCCATTAACATTAGTAGTTAAGCCAAGTGAGTTTAAAATAGCTGCGCCAGTGACATCAAGACCATCATAATCATCCACATCATTAAACGAACCACGGTTTTCACTCGAATCAGGTCCAAGACCACTGCTAGTTGTGCAAGACACGCTTTCATTGCATCGATCCATGCCGCCAACCCTATTCGAGAATTGATCAAAAGATTTTGCGCGTATTTCACTGCTTAATGATTGTCCTAATGAAGCGGCTCTTACCTGCCAAATTGGGTCAATACCCTTTTTCACTTGCGGTTGTAAAACACTAATCACAAACACCATAGCAACGGCAAAAATAACAATGCCAACAATGAGCTCAATTAGTGTAAAAGCGCGCTGTACTCGCCTATTTGTAGAGCGAGCAAATTGAATTTGAGAGGCCTTATTAACATGCATGAATGAAACCCTCAGATTCAATACACACGGGGGCAGTAGTCACACCGGTGAAAGTCACGGTGCAACCAGCACTGCAATTCGAAATTGCGGTTTGTGGCGACCCGACCGAATCGAAATCGATAGTGCCAATGGTTGTTGAACCATCAACAGCCGTCATTAAAACACTTGCTTCGATAATTTCAGTAGCTGAAGTTCTCAAATATGCAGGGGAGGTATAATCAATAGAGCTTGCACAAGTACCCGATCCATTGCCCGATGCATAATTACTTGAGGCAGGGCCAAAAGCAACTTGCGTACTTGTGTTAACAAAATTTATCCGATGACAAAAAGAGGGACGTGAATCCTGCATTGCTCTAATTTGCATATTGCGCAACACGGATACAAGTCGGTTTTGATAAGTATATTCGGAGTAACCGCTTGCACCGCTAAATCTGGGTACAGCGAATACGGCTAAAATACCGATAATTACCATCACAACAATCAGCTCAAGGAGGGTAAACCCACCTTGAGCTTTTTGTTGTTTAGGTAATGCTCGTTGCCGTAACATTGTTATCAGACAGGGTGTTTACTAACAGCCGCCGGAATCGACAGCAATTGTCGGTGCTGCAGCAAGCGTAGCGTTGGTGTATAAAACCCAACAGTTACCGGTCGTGCCGCCACCATCCAAAGAGATAGTGAATGTGCCAGTTGCGCTGCCAGCCGCCACAGTAAAATCTCCAGCACTTAAATCCATAAATTTAGCAACCTCTGCAGCCTCATCTACATCTTCAGCACTTGGATAGCCGAAGATTGTTTTGATAGTGCCTGAACTCAGAACTACATCTACAGCCGTGGAAGAACGCTGAACACCTGCAATAGCGGCCTTGGCATAAACCAACTGAGAACCGCCCTGCAATGCGGCTTTGACGCCCTCTAATGCGCTTTCACGCGCATCTTCTTGTAAGTCAATAAAACGTGGCGCTGCAGTTACAGCTAGTATACCTAGGATCACGATAACAATGATTAGTTCGATTAACGTGAAGCCTTTTTGCTTGCTCATTTGGTTTTTCATAATAGTTCCTTGAAAACGGATGTTAAAGTTAAAGTTAAAGTTAAAATGTTAAAATGTTAAAATGTTAAAATGTTAAAATAATATCGAGTAATACCTACTCACTTAGTTATCACTAAATACAATCACCTGACCAATCCTTGGATCATAAACAAAGCCATTACCTACATTTGTCGAAGTCGGCTCACTGGTGTTGTTCTTTACACTGCGGGTTAGGTAATAATGACAAACATCGTTACCACCTGATCCCGCATTTTCATTCACGTTAGTGAAGTAGCGAAAATCTGTTACTGCCTGCACACTCCAAGTTGACGAAATCGTCGGTGCACTTTGCATAATTAAGTTGAAGATACTCTCGCAATCTAAACTCGTAATACTGTCGTCCTCGGTACTTGAATCATTATTTAATTGACCCGTTGGATAACCAGTATCACTGTCGACACCAATAGAAAGCCCTTCTATAGTGACAAAACTTAAGTTGTTACCGTTATTGTCTTGTGGCCGTGCTTCAATTTCCCATTGGGCGCGAACGAGGCCAACACTTGTAGCGAAACCACCGGCAACACCCTCGACGGTGGCATCTTCAGCATCTTCTGGCACATCTAAGAAGCGCGGTATCGCGGTTGCTGCTAAAAGCCCTAAAATAACGACTACAATGACCAGCTCTATTAGCGTAAAGCCACGTTGTTTCATATTAGTTACCGTTGCCATGATGCTTTCCTTTATTTAATTCAGTTGTCATTTAAAACAGATTTCCTGTTCCAAGATAATATTCAAAATTTTGATCTTTGCGGCTATACCGACATATATCGACTAGTTCCCCATATTCGTTAATGTTCTGTTTGGATATAAATTCAACTTTTATGTCTAACTGTTTCTCAACATTGACATTAAGCTGTAACCCACTTACATCGACTACTTCTGCGCTTGCAAATACATGTAACAGGCGACTGCAAGCATCCATTGATGGCGCTAAATCAGGCCAGCCTTTCTTGTTCATCTCAAAACGTTCCGTCGGCTTAGCACCGGCTGTTTCATAGACAATCGAATGTGGTCGACCTTCAAATTCCCACTGCCAATGCATTTGCACTAAGCCTTTCTGCATTGCCCCTTTTACACTCTCAAAGCCTACTTTTCGCCATGCATCGCTGTTATCACTTAAGAGACTTCGGTAGAAGCCAGCCGCAATCAACATAATTACGATAAACACCAAGACGGCTCTAAATGACTTGCTAGACATTATTTGCCTTGCACCACGCTCATCATGTCCCACATCGGTGTAAATATGCCTAGCGCTAATATCAGAACCATGCCCGCCACAATAGCTATCAAAATTGGCTCTATTTTTGAGGTTAGACCCTTCAAGTCATATTCAACCTCGCGCTCATAAAATTCTGCGACTTCCTTCAACAGTTCGTCAACACGACCGGTTTCTTCACCCACGTTAATCATCTGCATAACCAATGGTGTAAACAAACCGCTTGCCAATGCGGCACGAGATAAATTTTCACCTTTCTCGATGCGCTCTCGCATATCAATGATAGCGGTGCTCATGTAAGCATTGCTGACTGCATCAGACACTAGATTCAATGCTGTCGTTAATGGCACGCCCGCTCTCAGCATCATAGAGAAGCTACGTGCAAAACGACCTAACAACGAGCGTTCTATAATTGAACCAATAAGTGGTATCTGCAGTTTTAATTTATCCCATTTGTAGCGCCCTTGTTTAGTATCGAGATAATTCGACGTTATGAAAAAACATACCATACCAAGGAGAATGAGGACCCACCACTTGGTGACAAAAAAGTTCGACATTCCTATTAAAAACAACGTCATAGCAGGCAATTCTGCATCAAACTTTGAGAACATGTCTGCAAACACAGGAATAACAAAAATATTCATCACAATGAGGGCTGCGACCAGGGCAAATATGACAAACATGGGATAACGTGTTGCCGCTTTTATTTGTTTACGCGTTTCTTGCTCTCTTTGCAGGTATTCAGAAAGTTGCATAAAAGCGTCATCTAAACGACCTGTATTTTCACCTACGTGAACAACGCTGACGAAAAGTTGATTAAAAATTTTCGGATGTTGAGCAAGTGCAGAGGATAAATTTCGGCCACGTTCTAATTGATCAATAACATCGTTAAGAGCGTGACACATGCGTTTGGAGTTTGTATTAGCCAATCCAGTAACTGCACGAATAATAGGTATACCGGCTTTTGCCAATGAATACATTTGACGCGCAAAGATGACCAAATCATCGATACTGACCTGTGGAACAAGAAACCCCATATCACTGGACTCTTGTTTTTTACTCGCCTTATTCGACAACGCGGTGATATCAACAGGAGTAATTTTTCTTGTCATCAACATCTTAGCCGCTGTTGCGGCGTCATTCGCATCGATCGTTCCGTTAACAAGGACGCCATCTGACTCGCGGCCTTTGTAAGCAAAAGAGGCCACTAGTTATCATCCTCTAGTGACAAACTCGAATCATTAAAGCCTGCCGACAAACCGCTTGTCATTTTCGATGCGACTTGTTCTGGTTGCGGAATTAATTTAGGAACATCACCTTCTGGAGTATGCTCTACCTTGTCATCTTCACCCTTGGCGTCACCTACCATTTCAACCAGTTTCAATACCTCATCGATACTAGTAATACCCTCTTTAGCGTAAAGTAATGCAGAATGGGCCAATGGTTTGTAATCAGGGCTAAGACGTGCCGCATCTGAGAACGCGCTTGTATCTTCATTTTTTAATGAATTCATCATAGCTTCAGTCATTTCGAGTAACTCAAATACACCAACACGTCCACGATAACCACTATGGTTGCACTTCTGACACCCAGTGCCTTTTTTAAATGTAATGTTAGAGATATCCTCGTTGAGCGTTTTGAGCCAAAAATTAGCTTCACTCGACACTTTTTCTTCTACGCTACAGTTATCACAAATACGTCGCACAAGTCGCTGTGCGATAATGCCCCGCAGTGAACTGGCAACTAAATAACCTGGCGCTCCCATATCGAGTAAACGAATTGCGCTACTAATGCTGTCATTAGTGTGCAATGTGGAAAGGACTAAATGGCCCGTTAAGGCTCCACGAAGACCTATTTCAACGGTTTCTTTGTCACGCATTTCGCCGACCATAATTATATCTGGATCTTGGCGAAGTGTGGTTCTGAGAACATGCGAAAAAGTTAGGTCAATTTTGTAGTTAACTTGTACTTGGTTAATTCTAGGTAAGCGATATTCAACGGGGTCTTCTACCGTGATAATTTTTGATTCCGGTTTATTAAGCTCGGTCAATGAGCCATATAGCGTGGTGGTTTTACCTGACCCCGTAGGGCCGGTTACCAAAATCATCCCATGCGGTCGTTTTAATAACTTTCTATAGCGCTTGAGGATGCTCGGTGGCATACCTGTTTGGTTAAGCGAGAGTACGCCTTGTGATTGATCGAGTAAACGCATGACTACCGACTCACCGTTTTGCACAGGCATAGTCGAAAGACGAATATCAATGACGCGACCTTTAATTTTTATCTGTGCGCGGCCATCTTGCGGTAAACGCTTCTCTGAAATATCAAGACCCGACATCAGTTTTAGTCTGAGTACCAACGCTGCTGCAATATTACGCTCTGGAATGACCGTTTCCTGCAACTGACCGTCTACACGCTGACGAATGCGGAGTTGATCTTCTTCAGGTTCAATATGTATATCCGATGCTTTGGCCAAAACGGCATCTTCAAATATAGAATGTAGTAGTTTTGCGACGGCGGTCTCTTGCTCACCATCAACACCAATATTGATTTCAAAGTCTTGTGAGTCGTCATACTCTTCAGCTAACTCTTGGGCGAATGAGGCAATTTCTTCGGTTTTACGATAAAAATTTTCGTAAGCTTCAAATAGTTGAGTTTCGCTAACAACAGCTATTTCAATTGGTTTAGGTAGGCGATTACTGAGGTCATCAACCGCATTTATATCGCCGGGATCACTCATCCCTACAAGTAACTTATCGCCTTTATCGTCGAGTACCAATGCACGGTATCGGCGCGCTTGAATTTCCGGCAATAACTTAACTGCCTCGGGATCAATACGGTAGTTATTAATATTAATCAATGGCACATTTAAATGTTTTGATAACAACGTCAGCAATTGGTCTTCAGTCACCATACCCAGAGCAATTAATGTTCTGCCCAACTTACGACCTGATTGGCGCTGTTCTGACAGCGCTGTTTTCAGTTGTTCTTCATTAATTAAGTTGTTTTGGACTAACAAGTCACCTAATCTAATCTTCATGTTTTATGACCCCGCCAAAGCTGCTAAACGTCCATCAACAAAGCTAACAACCTGTGCTGATAACTGGTTTAATGATTTGACTTTTTTATAAGTAATAACCGCTTCTCCATGCATTTTTTGCTTGTCTTGGCTAATTGCCAAACCAAGCATCCAACGCGCATTGCCTGGTTGGCGTTTTAGTAAAACCGCATAATCTTGCAGAGACGTTGCGTAATCTTTTTCTTTTTCAGCGAGCGCTGCTCGAAAACTGAGTAATTCATTGTCTGCAATCACACTTTTAGGGTGCTCAATAAGCAATGAGAGTGCTTGTGCGGTTCTATCTTCACGAAATAACAAGCGCGCCTGCATTAGTCGCATACTGCTATCAGAGGGTGAAAATTTAATACCTTGATCTAGTAAAAATGCGGCTCTCTTTGGATTACCTTGAGCGAACTCGAGACTTGCCAGACGTTTTCGAGCACTAGCGTTTGTTGGCTCCAACGCAATGAGGCTGTTTAGATCTTGCATTGCTGCCGCAGTATCACCGTTTTTAAGAGATAGCTGTATACGTTGCTCAAACATCTTGTGCGTCGAAGCACTCTTATTACTCGAAGTTACATTAAATATAGGTTTTTCATCCGGTTGCTGGGCCAGGTCATCCAAGCCTTTAACCATTGGTTGAACGGCACTAGTAACATCGACTGATTGGGTTTTAACTTGCTGTTGTATTGATTGCTCGCTTGCCGTGGTTATTTGCGCAATTTTCTGTACCTGTTGCGCGAGCTCTCGGTTAACTTCGGCCAGCTTGGCTTGAGCAACGGAGGTAGCTAACGCTACCCTCTTTGCATCTTCTGCGGTATCTGCGCTATTCCGCGTGGCTTGATCAAGTTCACTAAATCCAGTTTTCTGTTGAGGGCTTTGTGGGATTTCCCCAACGAGTCGCTCAGGACTATCAGCAGATAACTCATTAGTTGGCAGTATAATTAAGTTTGAGGGCATGTTTTGCATTGGCTCAGAGTTTTGGACACGACTTTGCTTTAGCAGCAGCCAAGTTATTGCGCCGACAATCAAAACCAGCACTACAACACCAACAAACAATTTTCGTGGCTGATTACTTTGCGATCCCAGCGGCACATAGTCAGCTTCGTACACTGATTTTTTGTCGCGTAGCTCAAGGTCCTTGAGCATTTTGTTTACAACACTCATTTAATCCAACCCAAATCTAATAAATCAAAATTCGGAGAAATACTGGTCAGTACCAGTATAAAAACAGACGCCGCAATAAAAAGTGAGGTTGGTAACCAGCCCCAGAAGCTATTTTTACGAATGGGAATGGCTGCTTCGGTGTCGTCAATAGCGGTTTTTATGTGTTGTAATGTTATTTTTTGCATGCCTTCCCCATACGCTAGCATGAGTGACTTATGACACAGCACGTTAACTATTCTTGGAGTTCCACCACTAGCCTTATGTAATAGTTGGCAACAGGCTTCATCAAATAATCCTTCAACACGATAACCCGCAACGGCCATTCTATGACGGACGTATTGATACAACTGATCAGCATCCATCAATTTTAATTTATAGGAAAATGTAATGCGCTGAAGCAATTGGCGTAATTTAGGCTGTTTTAGCTTGTCGTCTAATTCAGGTTGTCCAAACAAAACAACTTGCAATAATTTTTGCGATTCTGTCTCTAGGTTCGTCATCAAACGAAGTGCTTCAATACTTTCATCGGGTAAAGCTTGTGCTTCATCAATAATGAGTACTGCATTTTTGTGTTGTTTATGAATTTCGACAAGACGTTGCTGAATCAATTGAGTAAACTCTTGTTGATCCGTTCCCTCGGGTAATTCGACGTTCAATTCGGCAGCAACCGAACGACGTAATTCAGCTGGTGACAAATAAGGATTAGGAATATAGGCGCTAACGAATCCATCCGGAAGTTCGTTGAGGAGCTTTCTGCAAATAAGCGTTTTACCAGCGCCGACTTCGCCCGTCACTTTGATGAAACCTTCCCCACACCTGAGCGCCGTAGACAGCACTTCAATTGCTTCTTTATGACTCGGCAGACCAAAATAATAACTCGTATTTGGCGTGAGCGTAAAAGGGAGTTCTCGAATACCAAAGTGATATAAATACATGGTTATTCCACGTACAACCAATCGGCCATTTGTGCACGACTGGTTTCGATTTGCTGACGCATAGTGTTCTTACCAACCACTGTAGGCTTAAGCAATATAATGAGTTCTTTCTTAGTTTCTTTCTCACGCTTACTTTTGAACAAATTACCCAAAATTGGAATATCGCCCAACAGCGGTGTTTGTGAATTCTCGGTCGTAATAATCGACTGCATCAAACCGCCAATAACGACGATTTCACCCGACATTGCACGAATTATTGTGTCTGATTCACGAATAGTGCTCTGTGCCAAAGGCAGAATGTATTGCTCTTCATTCAACGTAATCACTTTTTCTTGCTCTTGTGTTTCAATGACAGAAGGATGAATGTGTAATAAAATACTACCGTTAGCATCGATTTGTGGCGTTACGTCAAGTGCAATACCGCTAAAAAATGGAGTTAAACCAATATCAGGGGTGATTGAGGTTGAGCTCGATGTAATCGTATTTGAGGTAGAAACATCAGTAACAAAATATTCGTCGTTACCTACTTTTATAACTGCTTTTTGGTTATTAATAGCAGTAACACGGGGGCTTGAAAGTACCTGCACATTGCCTTGTGTATCTAGCAAATTAAGCACACCACTGAAATCTTTATTCAAGAAAGATAAGCTAGTAATACCGCCTAATGAGGCTGAGATCTCGTTCGCAAAACTCCCCGATGAAGTATTAAAACTGAGATCCGTACTCCCCGAATGGGACAATACCTGCGTCCAGTTTATACCTTGCTGATATTCATCGTCTAATATTACTTCCAAGATACGCGCTTCAATAATAACTTGGCGTTGTAGACTTTCTTCAGAGGTACTGAGAAAATTACCGATGGTCTTTAATTCAGATGGTAAACCTCGTACCGTGACTAAGCCAGCTTGCGGCGATACGAGTACTGAACGACCTTCTTCATTACCTAGCATTTCTTTCAAACTTACTTCAAGGTTTCCCCAAAAATCCGTTTCAGTGCGTGTGTTAATTGAAGTACCATTTGAGCCATTGCCGTTACCAGAGTTGTTGCCACTGCGGTTATTACTAACCTGAGAATTTCCACTGAAGTTGTTCGAACCGCCATTATTGTTGTTGTTGCTGTTGTTGCTGTTATTACTGGCATTTTCGGAGACACCACCGGAAATAATACTCGTTTGAGTATTACCGTCGCGCTTCATTAACAAATAGTTAACTGAGAACGTTTCGGTGCGCATACCTGCTGGAAACACCTTATAGATATTGCCAGTGCGATCAATGTGAAAACCATATAGGTCAGAAACAAGATCGAAAATAGTATCAAGTTCAACTTGTTTCAGGTCGAGGGATATAAGCCCGGTTACTGACGGATGGATAGCGACCGAGAACGGTGTGTCTTTTACTAATCCAGCAAAAAAGCTGACCGCATCAATTTGTCTAGCATTGATGTCGTATTTATCTGACGTAAATAAAGTATCGCTAGGCTTCGTCATCTCACCCGCTAGCAAATAATCAGACACTGCGGCCTCTAATTCAGGTGCAGGTTGAGGCTCTGGCATTTGCATTCGCATTTGAGCGTCTAACTCTTTGGCCAGTGACTTTTCAACATGACTACTTTTGGCCGCTTGACAGCCGGCCAGTGAAATCGCAATAAAACAAAGACTCAATGCTTTGCAGATCTGTAAATTATTCATTGTTTGTCTGCTTCTTAAAATCACTTTTTTCATTTACCAAAAACCTTAGAGGCTTCGCCTTCGGTTCATTCTCATTCTTTAAAAACACGCCGGAGTTGGTGATCTCTGTCACGCGCCATGCGCCCACTTTCTCACCTACTCGCAACCAGTTATTATTAATCACGGCGTAAAATACTAGATTCTTTTTCAACACGGCCGTGAGATTAATTGAGGTATTAGCATTTACTTGGTCAACATCAACAAAGCGCTCACTTATACTCGGTGGACGAGTAGGATCGTTGAACATTTTTGCTTGCACCGTTATCGCAATACTAAATAGTGTTATAGATAACGCGATGGGCCCACAAAACCGGATAAAGTTATTAATTAACATTGATATAAGCCTCACTTCTACTTAACGTAAATAGCTCAATATCAACTTGTGCTCGTGGAAATTCTTTCACTTCAAACTGAATTTCTTGCCAGTGCAATTTCCACTCCATTTGCTCTGCCAAAATTAAAAAATCACGTGTATCAAGGTATGACCCTTCAAACCTAATTCGTAGACCATGCTTAAATAATTCCGGACCAATAGAATCGTCAGAATCATTAGGTTTTGTATCATTTCCAAAAATATTATCCGGCGGTATAGAGGACATGCTCATTAATCTCAGTTTTTTCGCCTTTGCGAATAATTGCTCTAGTAACAAAGGCATTGCGTAAGGCGGCACTAGTTGCTCTAGCTCTTCAGCAAACAGCTTCTCCAAAATCACTATTTGTTGATTAACACCCGCAATTTGATTTTTTATTTCGATATCTGGATCAAGATTAAGCTGAGACTGAACTAACTCAACATTATTTGATAAATCCACAAGGCGAAGCTCTTGCTCTTCTATTTGCTGGCGGATTTTAATTGTCTGCGCAATGGCGGGTTCAAGTAGCCCTAAAATAAAGACAATACAAATAACAGCAGGAAATGCATAAAAGAGCATTTTTTGCTCGCGGACCGAAATAGCATTAAATTTCGCCTCGAGGTTATCCATATAATTATTCATTGGTCTCACCCCGCGTTGCTTGTTTCTGCGCCATTTTACTTTCAATCTTAAAGCTCAATTGATCTTCTGTACGAAACACAGTTGCCGCTCCAAAATCGCGATTATTAAAGAAGTCGGTTTTGCCAATAGATTTAAGCCAACTGGGCAGCGCATCCGGCTGGTTGATGTTTCCCTCTATTACGATTTCAGTCTCGTTAACTTTGAATGTCGTTAACCAAACATCGCTATTATTTACCTCAGCAAAAGAGTTTAAAGCTGTCGAAAATGGTTTTTCCTGCAACTGGCTTAAACTCTTAAGCTTGTCAGCAAGATATTTCGCCGTTGAGAGTCTCATTTTTTGAGTAACGAGCTTAGCCAACAAGACAGGATTTTTTTGACGCAACGTTAAGGCCTTGGTTAAATCGTCAAGCTGACGTTGCTTGGATTTAATAGTACTTTGTGCTTGTGATAATTCTTGTATACGTGATTGTTGATCTTGCCAAACCCCAACATAGGCAGCGCTCATCACTAGCATCGCGATGACACAAAATAGAATGGTGTTAGTAGCAGAAATCCATACAAACTGAGGTTTAAATTGGTCACGATAAAGATTAATACGTGTATTCATGACGATACCTCAGCACTTTTTAGAGTGTCGCTATTGCTATCGTCATGCTTAGCAGGTTTTCTTCGCTCGGTTATTAATGATTGTTTTACGTATGCGGCACCTAAACACGAGAAACTAGCCATTTTAAAGTTCAAGGATGAGTCACAAATTAACCTAGGCTCAAAAATGTTAACCGACAAGCCCATGTTCTCTTGAATCTGAATTGCGAGCTTTTCTGATAAGGAGGTATCAAGTTTAAGTAATACTTTTCGCACCGGTGATTGTCTTAGCTGACTTTCAAAATAGTCCATAGAACGTTGTATTTGTATACAAAGAGATTCGGTGATACCCATTGAAAGTTCGTTTTCACTGTAACTCCCTAGATTTTCGAACCCCTTAAGACGACGGGTAAAGTACAGTTGATTATTCTTAACAATATTTAAAACGATTTCTTCGCCATGTTCTTGCACCAAGCTAATGACCGCGTCATCCGATGCTGGCATCAATTCAACCGCAGCGGTTTCTTCGATTAAGATACTTTGCAAGTTTAAATTAGCTTCGTAGATACCCTTACCAATATTTTCGATGTCTTTTTGAGGGACTGCGACGACGGTTAGCTTTGACTGACCGGCTGCTTGCGCAGGTGGGTTTAAGTAGTCATAAACATATTCGATATTGCGCGCTAGTAAGTCTTTTAACGGCCACACTAGGGCGGCGTAAACTTCACTTTCAGGTACATTTGGCTTATCAATCTGTAACAGCTGGTACCAATGGGAGGTTAACGAAACGTAGCAGTCTGTATTTGCTAGTTTGTGACGCTGGACATAGTCGGCCAGTTGACCTTGCCAATTTGAATGGCTGAAGCTTGTGTCTAACACCCACTGCAACTCATCACCCTGTTTCTGTAAAGCACACAAGAGTACCCTTTCGCCAGAAAAAGCAATGCCAATAGAAAAGTATGATGACTTTCCTCTAAGTTTTGACTTGATAAGTTGTCGCCAACTCAAATGCATAAGATATCCGTGCCTTTTAGTTATTTCCGCTCTAATCAATATTCGTCAGTGAAATGATCTGATGTCGATAAGCATGATGTTAAAAACAAACATTGTGTTCAACGTTACTATCGGTTTATCGACTTCAAAAAAATTCTCTTTACTTTTTTAATCACTTTAATCACGGACTTAGTGTATGTGATCGGTTTTAATGATTAGGTATGCAATACCCAACAGCCTGTTTCTAAAATTATACGTATCATTCAATATACAAATGATTAAAATATTGCAAAAAGCTTTACGACAGTGGCTTAGAGCACAAAATTTATAACTATTTATGCTCTAATTAAAATTATCTAATCTAAAAAAAAATGATTTTTAAGGCGTACAGCGCAGGAAAATACTCGAGTTAATAAGAAAAAAATAGCCTATTCCACTGATTTACCTCGGTGCCTCCAGCCATAAATTAGTTAGTTATCAATGGTCAAAAGATTTTTGTAGCGGTGGTTTTATTTAGGATACTTACTTGGTATATTTTAGAAAAAGACGCAAGAGTCGCGTCAGCCCTTCGTATTTTATACCTTTTAAACATGCCGGCACCGAATGCCGAAAAAAACGGCGACGTACTGATAAAAAATATCAAACGCGATAGAAATGGGTGTTCTTAGACCTATTAACACATCCAAAAGTAGCAATACTAGACCCTAAGGTGAATCATTCCTGACTTTGAGGACAAGTCGCAAATGACGTACTCGATGTATTTGTCCATTTAGTGAAACCGCACCCAAGCGCAGTTTCTAGCGTCCCAATTCAACAAGTGCTCGACGCTTTAGGCATACCCATGAAGAAGCTAGCCCCGTATCCTTCAAATACTAAAAAACCTGTAAAACAGCCTATAGTTAACTTCATTGGCATTTTTTTGTACTCAAAAAAATGGGCCTGTATAAACAGACCCTTATGGTTTTTAATCAACATTTTTTGCAAAGATGTAAAAAAGCCCGCTTTTAGCGGGCTTACGGGCTTTAATTCAACAAAATATCATTTATGTACTATTTAGAAGGGGATATCATCATCAAAATCAAAATCAGGCTCCGCCATAGGCGGCGCTTTCGGTGTTGGCTGTGAAGGCTTATTGTATCCGCCACCTTGATTTGACTGGCCACCACCGCCTTGCTGGTAACCGCCTTGGTTACTCTGCCCGCTTTGGTTATTCTGACCGCCTTGGTTACTCTGCCCGCTTTGGTTATTCTGACCGCCAGGAGGACCTGATTGATAACCGCCTTGACCGCCACCACTTTGTCCACCGCCGCCACTTTCATTGCGACCACCTAACATTTGCAGTTGGTCTGCAATGACTTCCGTTGTGTAACGGTCGTTGCCTTGTTGATCTTGCCACTTGCGTGTTTGCAATTTACCTTCCAAGTAAATTTGAGACCCTTTCTTCAAGTACTCACCTGCAATTTCTGCTAAACGACGGTACATAGTCACTTTGTGCCATTCTGTTTTTTCTTGAAGTTGACCTTGCTGGTCTTTCCAACTTTCACTAGTGGCGATACTCAAATTGGCAACGGCATTACCATTAGGCATATAACGAACTTCTGGGTCGTTGCCCAAATTGCCAACTAAGATTACTTTATTCACACCTCTAGAGGCCATGCTAACTCCCGTTATTTACACTTTTTTAATTGTTCTTATGTCGCTTAATTCGAATCTTATGCTATTCGCTAATCTTAGCTTTACACATAAACGGATGTCGATATTGGCGCCTTAATTCTGTTGACTAATATACTATTGTATTGGATGTATTGCACACCCAATTCACTTGATTTTTCAATAAACAGATCTGTGGTTCAGGCTTTACTAATGTCTGAGTTTAAATCTTTCTCAGTTAATCAAGGATTTAGCTTTTTCTATATCAAATCCAGTACTGTCGATTTTCAAATATAC
>Ga0256371_100006_pt1 | contig 67247 bp, 64 predicted proteins | sample SI3MviralmetaG_FD_190079 | JGI IMG/M metagenome (GOLD analysis project Ga0256371, IMG submission 190079) | Sea-ice brine viral communities from Beaufort Sea near Barrow, Alaska, United States - SI3M | ecosystem: Environmental > Aquatic > Marine > Coastal > Brine | place: USA: Alaska | collected...
GAAATAGGTGATAATCGCGACGACGTTACGCTTATTTAGCTTACTGTATATTTTTTCACCTGCTCTTTATGTATTAGTGTCAAATACGTCGTGCTTGATCCGCAAACTTTAAAAAATAATAATAAGTTAGAGCATAGAAGCTTGACGCAGTTATATCAGGAGCACTCAATATGACGTTGTTAACAACACGTAATTTCACTCTCACATTGTTGCTGTGTTTGGTTTTATTCTATATAACAATCATTTCTGAATTCTTCGATTTTAATATTCTGAATAGACTTCCTGACGTCAATAAAAGCACACTTGTGGTAACTTGCGCATTAGGTGTTTTTTGGCTTGTATTTATCGTCCGAGCTCGTCACAGACATTAGGCGGCAAATTAGCGGCCCTTGATTTCAATTTAATAACGAAATTCTTCACAGAATGATGAGATATGTCTGCGCTAAGTGATACAATCAATTTTTGATTGTTAAGAATTTCTTTGTACTATGTTTTTGCTTATTATTTATGTTGTTATCGCACTCGGTTTTTCGTTTATATGTTCAATTGCAGAAGCCGTAATACTGAGTGTTTCGCAGGCTTACATTTCACTCTTAGAAAAAGACGGTAAACCGTCAGGTACGCTGTTAAACAAGCTAACAAGCGACATTAATAAACCGCTATCAGCAATACTTACATTGAATACCGTCGCACATACCATGGGGGCTGCTGGTGCTGGAGCCCAAGCCGCTGCAGTATTCGGTGAAGCATATTTGGGCATCATTTCCGCCGTGCTCACTTTTCTCATTCTGATATTCTCTGAAATTATTCCAAAAACGCTAGGTGCCACTTATTGGCGACAATTAGCCCCAGCAATGGCTCATTTCCTTAAATATTTGATTATTTTATTATATCCATTCGTGAAAATGTCAGAAAAATTAACCAGTGGGTTTAAAGAAGACAGCCCGCTTAAAGGGTTAAGTCGAAGCGAGTTATTAGCAATGGCGGAGTTGTCTGGTCAAGAAGGGCAATTAGCCAAACAAGAGTCACGCTTTTTAAAGAACTTATTGCAGTTACATACATTAAATGTAAAAGACGCGATGACTCATCGTACCGTTGTATTTTCGGCGCCTGAATCAATGTCAGTTAATGATTTTATGGATCAAAAGTTACCCACTGAATTTTCTCGTATCCCAATTTATGAAGACGATCATCGCGAGAATATAAGCGGTTTCGTCATTAAGTCTGACATCCTATTGGCTAAAGCGAACGGTGAAGGTGATAAAAAGCTCTGCGAAATGAGTAACGCTTTACCCACGGTGTTGAGTAGCATGCCCTTATCCAGCACGTTTGACCAATTTTTGAAATCTAGAATTCATATGGTCTTAGTCGTAGATGAATACGGTGGGTTAGAGGGTTTGTTGACGTTAGAAGACCTCCTCGAAAGCCTCTTAGGCATAGAAATAGTGGATGAAAGCGACACTAACGTCAGCATGAAACAGCTTGCAAAAGTAATGTGGCGCCGGCGTGAACGTCGCCTTTTACGCAAGGACAGTGATCAATAACCGGCCCCAATAATACAAGACCAAATATTGCTTTAATCATTGTCCATTTTGTTGCTGGCTTCGAATTCCCCTAACACTCGGTGCCAAGCCGCTAGGTGATTGGCATAATTTTCTTTTAGTTGACTACTGACTTCTTCAACATCTAAAAGATCTTCTGGAATTTCCGCTAATATACGCCAGTGATTAAGGCTATTTGTTGCCGCAGCACACAGCTGTGAAATAGAAGCATGAGCCTGATTTGAATTTTTAATATAGCCGTCGGTTTGCTTACAAAGCAATGCAAGCGGAGAATCAGCGATAGGCGCCATATTTTTGGTTACCTGATAATCGCGCAATAGCTGTTGATAGTTATCGTTGTCCTCAGCAATATCCTTACCGCTATCATTTACTTCTCGGATAATCGCATGAGCATAACCCATTGTATCAAAGGTACTCAGATGCAATTGTTGGAATACAGCTTCTTTGGCTTGCAATCTAGGGTCTACAAATTTTCCATCAGACATTTATTGTCCTCCACGAACTGGGTAAAAAGTACATATTGCATTTAACACCTGTATATACGCAAAATACTCAATATTGATTTCTCTCATATACAAAAAGAAAAAGTAAAAGAAGATAAAAATAATACTGCTAAATATTAATCGTAGTTAAGTCGCTGATTCTGATGGGCTTAGTTAGACTAACGTCTTACATTCGAGTTTGGCTGTTTCTCAATTCTACTCGTTTTTCATGTCAATAAAGTTTGGTTAGCCGCTGTGCTGGAATATTGTGAGCTATTGTGGATAACACCCCGGTCATGTTTGCCGTAAAAACAATATATCCTGAAATGACTGAAGTGCAGTGGTTGTTAGTAACGTTAACCGCTGGCGTTGGAGGAAGCCTACTTTTTATTGGCTCTCCAGCAGGTGTTGCATTGATGGGGCAAGCTCGCGGCCATTACCCCTTTTTTAGTCATTTAAAATGGACGCCTGCAATTGCCCTCGGTTATGTCGCTAGTATTGGCGTGCACATGTTATTAAATGGCTAAAACTAGGTTGGTGTTAAATACAATCGGGAGTGGGTTGAACTAACTAACCCCCTCAGTTTCCTTATTCCTAAGTGTTAACTTTTATCTTATTTCCTTAAGATGTGACTATTTAGCTTGAATTTTGGCATAATACCGCCACTTTTTGCGGTACGCGCAAAATCACTATATTCACATAAGTGAAAATGGCTTGAGAGGCAGAATGAAAGCATTAGATATAAAGGGCTTGGCAAAAACCTATAAGGGTGGAGTACAGGCGCTAAAAGGCATCGACTTAACCGTTGAAGAGGGCGATTTTTTCGCCTTGCTAGGCCCCAATGGGGCAGGTAAATCGACAGCTATTGGGATTATTAGCTCATTAGTGAATAAATCTAGCGGCAGTGTAAAAGTCTTCGAACACGATTTAGCGACTGATATTGTTAACGCTAAAAGTTGTATTGGCCTAGTTCCTCAAGAATTTAATTTTAACCAGTTCGAAACGCTATTTCAAATCGTTGTTAATCAAGCTGGTTATTATGGCGTTCCTCGTTCAATTGCAAAAGAACGTGCCGAAAAATACCTCAAGCAACTTGATCTGTGGGATAAGCGAAATTCCGCGGGTAGAGAGTTGTCGGGTGGCATGAAGCGCCGTTTAATGATTGCTCGGGCGCTAATGCATGAGCCTCGCATGCTAATCTTGGATGAACCTACTGCGGGTGTCGATATTGAAGTACGCCGTTCAATGTGGACCTTCCTTAAGAAAATCAATGAGGAAGGCATTACTATTATTCTGACAACGCATTATTTGGAAGAAGCCGAAATGCTGTGTCGAAATATCGCCATTATTGATAAAGGACAAATTGTTAAAAATACCAGCATGAAGGCCCTCTTAGCCACCTTAAATGTCGAAACCTACGTGTTCGATCTTGCATCAGGAGCTAAGCACATAAGTATTGAGGGTTTTGAGACGCGAGCCAACGATGATCAAACCTTAGAAGTCGATGTACTCAAACAAGGTGGCTTAAACCCAGTTTTTGAGGAGCTATCAAAACAAAATATCCAAGTGATGAGTATGCGCAATAAGTCAAATCGACTTGAAGAGTTATTTGTCCGCTTAGTCGAAGCCAATCAAGAAAAAGGAACTACCGATGAGTAATCGTAATATGACCGCGCTCTATACCATTTGGATTAAAGAGTGCACGAGGTTCTTACGAATTTGGGTGCAAACATTAGTCCCTCCTGCTATCACGATGTCCCTCTATTTTGTGATTTTTGGTAAACTTATGGGTGACAGAATTGGTCCAATTGACGGCTCTAGTTATATGGAGTTTATTGTTCCAGGATTAATTATGATGGCAGTTATAACAAGCTCATACTCGAATGTATCGTCTTCGTTTTTCAGTGCCAAATTTCAGCGTAATGTAGAAGAGATACTCGTGGCTCCGGTGCCTACTTGGGTCGTCATTATGGGTTTCGTAGGTGGTGGTGTTGCCAGAGCTTCTATTATCGGCGTCGTTGTTATTTTTGTATCAATGTTTTTTGTTGATATAAAAATCGCTCATTACGGAGTCATTATTGTGACTATTTTACTCACTTCTATTTTGTTCGCTACTGCAGGTTTAATAAACGGAATCTACGCAAAAAGCTTCGACGATATCAGCATCATTCCTACGTTTGTGCTAACGCCTCTAACTTATCTTGGTGGTGTGTTTTATTCAGCATCAATGCTAGAGAAAGTATTCAATGATTTTTGGCAGGGTGTAATTCAAATTAATCCTATTTATCATATGGTTAATGCTTTCCGTTACGGGTTTTTAGGCAGTGCTGATGTTAATTTCACACTAGCGCTTAGTATGCTGATCGGCTTAAATATTGTGTTGTTTGCAGTCGCTTATCGCCTACTTTCTACGGGCACCGGTATTCGCACTTAATGGAATCGAGCCCTAGAGAAGTTACAACGAATCAGCAAGGTACGCATGAAGACCTTGCTGATATTGTGAATAAGTACCGCCACTGTGAATTTAAAAAGCCGATTGCGCAGCATACCAAGCAGACATTCGATTCGGTCATTGAGTGGTTGGGAAGTTGGCAAGGTGACGTGATTATCGACGCGTGTTGTGGTGTCGGCGAAAGCAGTATTGTGCTTGCCCAACAACACCCGAATACTAAGATCATTGGTATTGACAAGTCGTCCGTGCGACTGGATAAACACAGCCACTATAAACGACAAAAAGACGGTGATATCAGCAACAATGTTAGGGTATTTCAAGCTGACTTAAATGATTTCTGGCGATTAATAGCTGATCATCTGAAAACAGCAAAGTGGACAGTGAGTAAACAATGTTTGTTTTATCCCAATCCGTATCCTAAGAAAGCGCAGGTTAGAAAACGTTGGCATGCGAGTCCAGCGTTTATAGCGTTGCTAGGTTGTTCAACCAACATTGAAGTAAGAAGCAATTGGCTCACCTATCTTAACGAATTTCAGCAAGCACTCGCTATTCATGGTGTAAAAAGCCAAATCAATCAAGTCAGTAGTGTCCCCATTACGCCGTTCGAACGAAAGTACACTGAGTCAGGCCAATCATGTTGGCGGCTTTACACAATTGCTGAGGGAGAAGAAAGATAAAAACCTTGTCCGAAGTCAATGCCCATTGAGGTAACTAACTCAAGTGTCGATTTGTCTTCAATGTGCTCAGCAACCAGTTTTGTATTGGCTATTTTGCACAGCTCGACAAGTTCAATCAGTGCTTTTTTATCTATATTTGGACTATTAATCATCTTGCCTGAAAGCTTAATAGCTTGAATTTTTAGCTTCAGTGTTTGCGTCAAAATAGCACTCGAAGTTGATACATCATCTATAATAATGGTCAAGTTTGGACAGTTTTCAGTTAAATGAGCAATAACCGCAAAGTGTTTCTGTAATGCAGTATGGGATATCTCAATACCAAATAGAGTCGTCGGTGTATTTTCATGAGAGCGTATTAACCAAGTCACTAACGACTCGTCATTTAAATCGTTTTCGCTAAGATTAATACTCCATGGAATATTGCGATGTGCACAGTAGCGGTGACTTTGTTCGTAGATATGATAAGTTAGTTTGGCATTCCAATTCTTCTGTTCAACAATGGTTAAAAATTCACTAGGTAGAAAAATATGTTCGTTGTCACCTAATAACCTTGCTAGACACTCGTATCGCCACACCCTATTATTACGTAGATTCATAATCGGTTGAAAGTACGGAACAACACGTTCCATTTTGAACTGTGTTTCGACCCGTGAATGACTCATTTAAATACCTTATCCCATTTTTTTAGGTTAAATTTCAACCATATGTTCAATATGTATCAGTTCTAAATGCAAAATCTTGAGTTTTTTCCGCAAATTCAAGTGTTTTTAAGTGCATTTCATGCATTTTGTCGATAAATGTCACATTCAGTATCTTGGTATTGATGTAGAAGTGGGGTAAAATTCAAGCTTGGGATTTTTCATCTAAGGTTACAAATTGTCAAAAGCAGAAGTTAGCTTAGAGCATTTATTTAGAGTTTTTACTAAACCTGAGCATAGTGATTCAACGTTAGCCAAAATAGAAAGGCATTTGTCCGACAATATTTCGGATTTCCTTTCCCAGCATGTGGTCACAAAAAAGACCTCTTTAGAAGAGATTGAAAAAGATTTCTTTAATGCATCTGTGCCCGATAGTCCTGAATTTGTTTCCGAGCATGCAGAGTCACTACTCAACAAATTGGTTGCTCATTCAGTTAACACCTATTCCCCCACGTTTATAGGTCACATGACGTCGGCATTGCCATATTTTCACCTAACCTTAGCCAAGCTATTGGTTGGCTTAAATCAAAATCTTGTCAAAATTGAAACTTCCAAGGCTTTTACGCCGCTTGAAAGGCAGACTCTTGGCATGATGCATAATTTGATTTATCAACAAGATGATAAATTTTATGAAGATTATTTACATAGTGCGAATCATGCATTGGGCTCTTTTTGTTCTGGTGGTACGGTCGCAAATATAACCGCACTATGGGTTGCTAGAAATCATTTATTGTCGCCGGATGGCACATTCCCTGGTGTTGCAAAAGCCGGCGTAGCAGCAGCTTATCGTCACTATGGTTATGAAAATATTGGCGTTATGTCCTCTAATCGTGGGCATTATTCTTTATCTAAAACGGTAGATATATTGGGTATTGGTCGCGACAATATGCTTACGGTCCATAGCCCAACTCAAAAACTTGATCCAGAGCAAGCGCTGAAACTGGGAAAAGCGTATCAACAATCGGGCAACAAATTACTTGCGATTGTTGGTATCGCAGGCACAACCGAAACGGGTCATGTTGACCCATTAAATGAACTTGCCGATGTAGCAAAAGAATTGAATTGTTGGTTTCATGTTGACGCCGCTTGGGGCGGAGCGACTTTATTCTCTGAACGTTATCGCGCAAGATTAGCGGGCATTGAACGAGCCGATTCAGTTACTATTGACGCGCACAAGCAGATGTATGTGCCAATGGGCGCAGGAATGGTTTTGTTTAAGGATCCTAAACACAGCAATGCGGTGCGCCATCACGCGCAGTACGTTTTACGCGAGGGTTCTAAAGATTTAGGCGCCACTACTTTAGAAGGTTCGCGCAACGGTATGGCACTGATGGTGTATTCGTCCTTGCACATCTTAGGTCGCAGAGGATATGAGCTTCTGATCAATAAAAGCATTGAGTTAGCGCATGAATTTGCCGAAATGATCAATGTTCATTCTGAATTTGAGTTAATAACTCAACCCACTTTATCCTTACTTACATACCGACTTAGACCTAACGCTTTGGCTCAGTTGGCGAGTATGTCAGCCGCTGACATTGCGAATATTAATAAAAAATTGGATAGTTTAACTGTGTCGGTACAAAAGCAACAACGCGAAGCTGGAAAGTCATTTGTATCCAGAACCCGTATTGAAATTGAGAAATACAACGGCGAAGCTATAACGGTATTCCGTGTGGTTTTAGCTAACCCGCTGACCACCAGAGAACATTTGTCTGACATTCTTGAAGAACAAATACAAATTGCCAATGCAAATGAAATATGGCATGAACTTTCCGCAAATCCGACATCCAAAATAGCGTAGTCTTGCAACTTGAATCGTCAAAGTGCGAAGCGCTTATCAGGTACCTGAGTACTAATCAATAAAGCGCAGGTCACTTTTTTATCACCTGATTGAATATATCACTCAACCATTCTTGCTGTTGTCCATTTCAGCCAATCCCTCATTAGTCTCTCCTATAGTTACCAAACTGAGCGACGTTTTTTGTGAAGCCCGCGCGATCTTGGATTGAAGTTGCAATAGCTGCGTCTATATTATTTAACGTTATTAATAACTTATTTCCGATAATAAAAAATTTAGGTGCTATTACGTTCATTTTCGGTCTAATTCACGGTATGGGTTTTGCTGGGGCCTTGTCTGAATTTGGTTTCAACAAAGAACATCAGTTGTTAAGTGTATTAGGCTTTAATCTAGGTGTCGAAATAGGGCAGTTGGTTCTGTTAGTGGTTTTCTTGCCTATTTTGCTATGGTTAAGAAAAAGCAATTACTATAAATGTTATGGCATGCAACTACTCTCCCTTTTGGTTGGTGGCGTAGCTATATATTGGCTCTTTGAGAGGTGGTAAGAAAAAATCGGAAGGGCTATAAAACAGACTAATCGTAACCTCAATTATACTTATATTGTTTTTTTACGACCATTCTCTTTAAGATATGCCTTACATTACTTCGACTATTTAGATTTTGTGCCTTCATTTTGGGTGCAATTATTACGTAGTATTGATATCGTACATTCGTCTAACAATAAAACTAATCAACTTGCATTACCAAAAAAGTAGCTGGTAATAAAAAGTGAAGAAGAAGAAGTGTGCTAAAAAAAACAACCATAGCAGTATTATTGGTTTGCGTTAGCTTACTTGTGGATGCTGAGCAGCTGCTGGCTAATACTAGCCAAGCTAAAGGCAAAATGATGACGACTAAATCAACGAAAGTCAGTTTAGTGAGCTCTCAACAAGGCAAGCAATACCCAAGCTATCAACAGAAAAAGGCTCAGATTGCCATCATTATTGATGATATCGGAAATAAACGAGCCGATTCTGATGCTTTCTCTCTCCCTAAAAAAGTTACTTTTTCAATACTACCTCACACCCCGTTTTCGACAGAATTTTCAACTTATTCTTTTCAGCAAGGTCGAGAGGTAATGCTGCATATGCCCATGGAGTCATTGCATGGCGAAGCGCTAGGCAATGGTGGTTTGCTAGCAAGCATGTATCCTAAGGAAGTTGAGAAGAAATTATTGTTAGCTTTGAAGTCTGTACCCCATGCGACTGGTGTGAATAATCATATGGGCAGCAAACTCACGCAAATTACACTGCAGATGAATGCAGTTATGCAGGTTCTTAATAATAATAATCTATACTTTATTGACAGTCGTACAACTAAATTTACTAAAGCATATATAATTGCACAGCAGCATGGCGTGGCAAGTGCCAAGCGTCATGTTTTTCTTGACCATTACGCGAATGAAGCGTTTCTTGAAAAGCAATTTGAACAGCTTGTCCTAAAGGCCAGACGCAATGGTTCGGTTATTGGTATAGCACATCCTTACAAAATCAGTATCTCCTTTTTACAACGTAAGTTGGCTAATCTACCCGATGATATAGAGCTTATTACGGTGAGTGAGTATCTGTCTTTTGGGAGCAACGATGGCATCGGTGATGTTGAACCGCCGAGGATTGCAAAAGAATCCTCAAGACCCGCAACTGACATTGCCCCAGAATAAATATGTAAAGTAAATACACGCGTATTGTTTTAATGTTTTTACAGGTCTTAAATTAGATGTTATATTATAACGATAATTTGATGCGTGCCGAGCTTCCTCGGTTTTTGAGAAGAGTAAATGAACAGCAAATTCGCTGACCTTAAGCCAGATATATTAGAAGCAGATACCAATGCAATGGCAGCTGTGCAAGCTGTTGTCGACCCTGAAACACAAAATGTCGTTTTAGATCGCGTTGGTATTTGGGTGTCCAGTATTTGCGCCTTGCATTGTTTGCTTTTACCAATACTACTGCCGCTTGCACCATTGGTGGCCAGTAGCGTTTTTGCAGAAGTGTGGTTCGAGCGAATGATATTAACATTCTCAATTTTAGTTGGCTTTGCCGCATTATTTGTTGGTTTTCACAAATATCATCGGCAGCTTTATCCTCTGTATTCTCTCACTCTAGGTGGTTTAATATATTGGAACAAGGACATGTTTGGCCATGAGTATGAACCCTTCACTATTGCGATTGGTGCTTTCCTGATTATAGCAGCTCATGTAACTAACATACGTTTGTGTAAAAGTTGTAAAAGCTGTGAAGATGTATGTGGGTCAAAAAAATAAGACGTAAACAGTGGAATGCCCCATTCTTAGCCAATCCCAACTTAATTTGTAAACCTAGTATATTACTCTATACTAATTTTTACTTATTGAGATAGGTTTTGGTCATGACATTTTCTTATTTATTAAACGATGCTCTAAAAGAGTTTAAACGCTCTCTAGCTTCTAAATTAATGCTAGGTCTTTCTTTTCTTGTCTCTATCGGCCTGCCTCTGTCACTTTTACGATGGCAGGAAATGGGTTTTCAACCCATTTTCCTGCTGCATATTACACTTACAATTATCGTCTTAGCCTGCAATTTCAGACCAAATAAATCTAACTACACGCTAGATTTAGTGGTTATCATTTTAGTTCTTAGCGCCATGATCATAGTCGGAATGCTCTCCTTTGGATTACAAAGTGGGGTGATTACATTCGCAACTTTCACCTCGTTTTTGGTTGCGGTTTTATGGGGGATTCGTCCAGCGATTTGGTTCTCAGCTTTTTGGTGCGTTTTCGTCCTTGGCCTAGGCTTGTTATTTGTCAATGATGTGATTGAATATTCGGTAAGGCCAGATGTATATGCTGGTATGTTCGGTTCTTGGGTAATTGTTGCCCTAGGTTCGGCCCTGTCAATTACCTTAATTTTGATCCTGACCTCGCAAGGTTTCAGAGAGTTATCGAAGCAATTAAAAATAATTGTGTCTCAACAAAAAGAAATAGAATATTTTGCAAATCACGACTCCCTGACTGGATATTATTCGGCAAGACTGGCTATGCCGATGCTAGAAAATGCGCTTAGCACCGCAAAAATAAGTGCGAAAAAAATAGCGGTTGTGTTTATTGATTTAAATGAATTTAAACAAATAAATGACACCTTGGGCCACGAAATTGGTGATGAAGTGTTAGCCTCCATTGCAAAACTATTCAAAGAAGAAATCAGACACATAGATATTGCGGTGAGGGTAGGGGGAGATGAATTCCTGTTTATTTTGCCAAATTTACAATCGTCCAGTGAAGCGGTGGAAGTAGTTAATAGGTTAACAAATAGGTTGTCTTCATTCACCTCAGGCGGGGACTGTAATTTATCGGTGGGTGCCAGCGTTGGTATTGCTATGTATCCAGACGACTCATTGCTCCCCTCAAAGCTCAGAAGTTTTGCGGACCAGGCAATGTATAGTGCGAAGCAAGATAATGTGCAGATGAAATTTTACAACGACTTAAAACAACCAGTCCTTGCCGGGCTATGATTCAAGAACAGTAATGACGATATTGTTAACTATACATATTTGTAGAATCCTTTTTAATTATAAATTATTGATTTTATTGGGTTTTAGGTGTGCTTGTTGTACTATTGTTAGTGGTTTCACAAAATAAAAATAAGCAAACATGGATTCTTTGACACAAATCGCGTTAGGTGCATCTGTTGGTTACGCTGTACTAGGGAGTAAAGTTGGTCGTAAAGCTATCGTTTGGGGGGCTGTTTTAGGGACATTACCCGATTTAGACGTGTTTCTACCCTACGCTAGTGAAGTCGAAGCCTTCACCTATCATCGCGGCTTCAGTCATTCTCTTTTCGTTCATCTTCTTGCTAGCCCTGTTATTACCTGGTTAATATTGAAAATCCATTCTAGCGATCGGCAGTATACAAAGCAGTGGTTTTGGTTAGTCTTTTTAAGCTTATCTACACATGCAATTCTTGATAGCTTAACTGTTTATGGAACTCAATTAATGTGGCCCTTTACGGAATATCCCGTAGCTGTTTCCAATGTGTTTATAATTGATCCTGCATATACATTACCTCTTCTGCTGGGCCTAGCGTTTGCATTATTCCCAAATGTGAAGACGACAACAGCACGGCGTATGAATTTTTTAGGACTAGCGTTAAGTAGTGCCTATATCTGTTGGTCTCTTATTGCCAAAGTAGCTATCGATCACAAGGTAGAAACCGCTTTAATGAATCGAGGCATCCAAGTTAACGCTTATATTAGTACTCCTGCGCCGCTAACCACCATGCTTTGGCGTGTAGTGGTGATGTCTGATGGCGATTACTATGAAGGCTATGCTTCCGTTTTTGATAAATCTAAAGATGTCACATTGAACGCTTACCGCACTTATCCTGAATTGCTTGAGGATATTCAGGGTGAATGGGGTGTTGAGCGTTTGCAATGGTTTACTAAAGGTTTTTACTCAGTTCGACAAAAAAACGATAAGGTGGTTCTATCTGACTTGCGCATGGGAGTTGAGTGCAGTTATGCATTTAACTTTGTCGTAGGCGAGCAAACGAGTTCAGGTATTAAGGTCGGAGATTTTGAGAAAGTAACTGAGCGACCCGACTTAAGTCAAGTCGGTCGTCTATGGGATAGAATCTGGGATCCGAGTGTTTCCTTAACCTCGCCGTTAGCCGCAAATGGTTGTTCAGATAAATAATCATTCGTTGCGAAATACCTATTAATAGCCTCGAACGGGGGTTCGAGCGATGCTTTCTCTGTCCGTAATAAATTGTCTAGCCCAGTCCGGACGATCTGTAAATATACCATCAACACCAATGTCTAGAAGGTCTATTAACGTTGCTTGATGGTTTACGGTGTAACACCATACCTTCTTGCCGCGTCTATGCGCATCCTCTACGAAGTCGGCATTAACTGTATTCCAATCAGTAGCTGCGATTAAGACACCCAGATTACTTGCGTATTTAGCATGGTCAAATGGGGCATGAGCAATTAATGCACCAAACTCTACTGGGTAAGAATCGTCAGATGACAGTTGTGCTTCGGTAAAGTCACTGAAACTCGTTTTTATCGCCATCAGTAAAGGATGATCAAAGGATGAAATCACTACTTTGCATTGATGTGCGGCAACAAACTTTTTAACATAAACGACGAACTCTTGAACTGATTGCAGTGATTTCACTTCAATATTCAATATAACTTTGTCGCCTATTAGTGCAGCAACTTCGCCCAACGTCGGTATTGTGTATTTATGGTCCACAAGAAGTTGACGCGCCTGACTGAGCGGCATATCAAAGATACGACCTTTACCATTGGTCAGTTTATTAACGTAAGGATCGTGAAAAACTAAAAATTCGTGTTCAACTTGATGAATGTCCAGTTCAATGGCGTCGACATCAAGCATTAAGGCCTGCTGGAAGGCGATAATGGTGTTCTCAGTATATTGACTGCTAAAACCGCGGTGGGCAATTACGAGCATTGTTTGGCTTTTTGGTTTTCCCTATGGGTATTAATAGTCTCGTATACTGCTGCTGAAATTACCAGTAAACCTCCAATTAAAGTTTGCCAAGTGGGTTGTTCATTAATCAAAATCATCGCAAATATAATTGCGTAAAGAGGCTGCATACAAGCAACTAAGGAAAATGTTTTCGCACGTAAATGCTTTAAAGAAGTAGCAATCATGGCATGCGGTACCGCAGTAAAAAATGTACCCAGTGCAACTAGTAACCATAAGGTGTTTACATCAATCATTATCAATTCATCTGATATAAAAAATATCAAGGTAGGGCATATGATTAGGGTTTGCCATGCCATCGCTTTAGTGCCGCTGTAGTGCGAAAAACAATGACGATGCAATAGGTTGCGGATGGCATAAAGAAAGGCCGAAAAAATACCAACAATAACTCCTAAGGTAACATCATTGTCCAATGAAGCATCTGGAACGATTAGGGCAATACCAGCTAAGACGACAAGTGCACTGACAACGTCCTGCCATTGCAAACGGTTTTTTTCAAAATAAGGTTCAATAAATACGGTAATCACGGGAAACGTAAATAGCGCAATAATACCGACGGATACGCTAGATAACTGCATGGCCATAAAGTACGAAACCCAATGTACAGCCATAATAATACCGAGACCGAATGCAATGAAATAGTCTCTACTTGAATTCAACCTCAATCTTTCACCAGCTAACTTTGTAACCACAAAAAGCAGCAGACAAGCAACGACAGAACGACCAAAGGTGATGTCGACGGCGCCTAGTGGGATCAATTGTGAAAAAAGTGCAGTGCCACCCAATAACATGACAGTTAGGTGCAGTGATATTAGGCTTTTTTTGACAGGGTCCATCAATGTTATTCTGAATCGCTTAACGTTTTTTCCGTGTCTTTTAAAAAGGCGAATGGTTCGCCTAAACGAGTTAACATGCCGGCTTGCAGGTCGGCAAATTCAACTGCGTTGGGTTCGAAACAAACCACAATTGTTGAACCTAGTTTGAAACGTCCCATTTCATCGCCTTTGTTTAGCTGAATATCTTGCTCTTCATACTGCCAATGTTGCACTGTTTTACCTGCTGGTGGTGTTATGTTACCGGCCCAAACAGTTTCAATACTGGCAACAATCGTGGCTCCAACGAGCACAATGGCTACTTTACCTGCCGGTGTATCAAATATCGTCACAACGCGTTCATTTCGTGCAAACAATCCGGGTACATTTGCTGCGGTTAGTGGATTAACTGAGAAGAGCTCACCAGGTACGTGCAACATATCGGTAAGTTTGCCATCAATGGGCATATGAATGCGATGGTAGTCCTTAGGTGATAAATAAATAGTGGCAAAATCGCCACCTTTGAATACACTCGCCAACTCCGGCTTGCCACCCAATAGTGTTGTTAAACTGTAATTATGGCCTTTTGCCTGAAAAATCTCATCACCAATAATTTTTCCGAATTGACTGACTCTGCCATCAACTGAATGGCAAAGTTGTTTTTCATTGCCTTCGATAGGACGGATGTCGTCTTTTAATTGGCGCGTAAAAAACGCATTAAAGGTACTATAGTGGGTTGGTTCGGGATACTTTGCTTCCGACATATCAACTTTAAATGCTTTAATGAAAGTTCTGATTAAGAACTGGGTTACCGCACCTGCTTCCGCTGCAGCTAACCAACCGACCATTCTTGATACTACGTGTTTAGGAAGTATGTATTGAACGCGAATCTTGAACCAATCTAGCACTGAACTCTCTCCATTATCTATAATTCGTTATTGTACAACAAAGAATAAACTATTGAGAAATTAAGTTCTTATTTGAAATTACCCTTTCGAATAAGAAGGGCGGTTTTCTTCTACAGACTCTACAATCTTATGATAACTTTCATAGCGATCTTCTGTGATTTTTTCATCTATAACGGCCTGCCTGATAAGGCAGCCCGGATCGGTTCCATGCTTGCAATCCGTAAATTTGCAGCCGCCTATATAATCACGAAATTCAATGAAACCAGAGGTAACTTTTTCAACGGGTAAGTGCCAAAGCCCAAATTCTCTGACTCCAGGAGAATCGATTAAGTCACCACCTTGCTCAAAATGTAATAATTTCGCAGCGGTTGTTGTGTGCTGTCCTAAGCCTGAATTTTTAGAAATATCACCAACCACTTCCTCTGCATCAGGCAGTAATTGGTTAATTATACTGGACTTCCCTACACCACTTTGGCCGACAAACACGCTAATCTTGTCTTTTAATAGAGTGGACAGCTCAGCAATACCTTCCTGAGTAACACAGCTCATGTAGATTACTCTGTAACCAATTTCTTCATAGATTTCGACGACTTCCTTCACGTATTCGCGGTCTTCGTCACTTAACAGTTCCATTTTATTGATGACTAAAACCGGTTGTATGTCGACGTCTTCACATGCGACCAAGTATCGATCGATAATATGGGCTGACAACTGAGGCACTATGGCTGCCACTACAATAATTTGATCTATATTGGCGGCAATGGGTTTCACACCGTCGTAAAAGTCAGGGCGAGTGAGTGTGGTAATTCTGTCTAAAACAACTTCAATTACACCACGGTCGCGCGAGTCATCAGATTGGGAAGGTCGAAACAACACATTATCACCGCAAACAACTGAGGTAACTGTTCGTCGAATATGACACTTATGTACAATGCCATCGTCGATGGATTCGACATTAGCATGTTTCCCAAAACGACCAATAACGCGGCCTTTTAACTCTGCCCCAAGGTGCTCATCGCTGTGAGCTACTTGCTTGCTTGCGAGGCGTTTTGTGCGGTTATCTTTGACCTGTCGTTTTTGACGATCGGATAGTTTTGGTTTTTTAGCCACGTGAACCTTGTTGATTGAATACTTGCTGGCGAAATGCTTATTTGCATGTTACCTTTTTTAGCTATTATTTTCATGATATTTAACAACAGGAGTGATCATGTCACTGAATGAATCGCTTAATGACTCAAATTTAGTTTGGATTGATATGGAAATGACCGGGTTAGACCCTGAAACTTGCGTAGTCATGGAAATTGCAACTGTCGTAACAGATAAAGAGCTCAATATACTGGCTCAAGGTCCTGTAATTGCAGTGTATCAGTCCGCTGAAGTGTTGGACAACATGGATGAATGGTGTGTGAAAACGCACGGTTCGACAGGATTGACAGCACGCTGCCTGGCGAGTGAATATGATGTTGAAGCTGCCGCAAACGAGACTATAAAATTTTTAGAGAATTATGTACCCAAAGGTAAATCCCCTTTGTGCGGTAACACAATTGGTCAAGACCGACGTTTTCTAGTTAAATATATGCCAGAGTTGGAACAGTATTTTCATTATCGAAATGTCGATGTCAGTACGATTAAGGAATTAACGGCTAGGTGGAAACCAGAGGTGTTAGCTGGATTTAAGAAAAAAGGTGTGCATTTGGCATTAGATGACATTATTGAGTCAATTGATGAGATGAAATTCTACCGAGAGAATGTGTTTAAGATTTAGGCAAATACGGGTTATTTTATAAATAATTGCAAATTAGACTTGCACTGCTCAGAGATGTTTGTAGAATGCGCCTCCAGATTGCGGGAATAGCTCAGCTGGTAGAGCACGACCTTGCCAAGGTCGGGGTCGCGAGTTCGAATCTCGTTTCCCGCTCCAAATACAATAAAAGCACAGTTATTACTGTGCTTTTTTTGGTTTTAACGGGCTCACTTTGCGTTAATTCAGTCGTTAAGCGATATAGCCCCTCCGTATTTACCGATCAAATCCAGATTACTTCACTTAATATATACAGCGACTAGTTTTACTAAAATGCTACGGGGAACCATTCTTGATATGCTACCATTTTCAGATACTAGTGAAATTATACACTTACTCAGGTCGTTTTTATGCGCATAGTAAATCCACTAAGAACCTTTGCTGACAACGCTATGAAAAGGCCACTGTGGCTGCGTTTTAAAATGTTGACTTGGATGTTTCGATATAAAGTTAAATTGGTTGGTACGTGTCAAATAGACATAAAAGAAACTGATTTAAAAAGCGTCACTTTTTTTGTTAAAAATCGAAGGAAAGTACAAAATCATATCGGCAGCGTTCATGCAGCGACCATGGCACTAATTGCAGAATCAGCAACTGGATTTGTAGTCGGGGTAAATTTACCTGGCGATAAACTCCCTCTCATCAAAAGCATGAATCTTAAATACGTAAAGCGAGCGTATGGCGATATGCAAGCAACGGCAACTCTCACCGACGAGCAGATACAAATTTTGAAAAACGAACCAAAAGGTGATTTTTTGGTTGATGTTAAAGTTACCGATGAGAGTGGTGACGAGCCGGTTATTGCTGAAATGCAATGGGCATGGGTATCAAAAGGCAAAAAATAGTTAGTATTGAATGTCGTTAAAAACGTTTATTCAAGCACTCTATTTATCCATGTTTCAATATGTTTTCTTTATTCTAAATAAAGACTTATTAGGAATTAATTACGCGCGCACTTAATTAAGCCAAGATTTAGATGTGTACATTTTTTTATAATGTTTAAATTATCAGTTGACAAACCCGCTAGTTCGGATTATTAATGCGACTTGTAAGCATATCCCATTGTTATTTGTCTCAATTCGGGGAGCAATTTCTTGTGTTAAATATGAATAGCGAATCACTTTTAAAACGTATGTTTAGCGATCCTAAGCATTATCCTTATGGTTTTTCTCGGTCTGGTGATTTTTCTATCGCTGAGAGTAAGGCTTTATCGCAATATGGCTGCTTAATTTCCGCGTTGGTTGATGGTCACTTATTGCCATCAAACAGCGAAGAAATAGGCTTCATTGATTCCGCGTTAGGACGCAAACAACCAGACACTAATGCAGAACGTGCTTGGTTAAAGTACCAAAATCGTATTAACCGACCAAAATATGCCAGTATACATGGCACGAAGAAGGGATCGAACCAGAGCCGACCAGATGACGACTTAGTAAATGATATAGATGATGAAATAGACATCAATATGGATGATTAATTAGGCTGAACATCCTATTTACATGCTGTTAACATTCCAGTATTAGAATAACCATCCTAATATTTGGGTATATTGGGATGATTATTTCACTTTTTCTCTCTGTTGGGTTTTATCTTTGTTCCGGGTGGGCTATATTCCGGAGGTAAGATTTTTTTGATGACGAAAACGCATGAGGAGAGAAATCTGTGAAAATGATGTCGGGCGCTGCAATGGTAGTAGAAGCCCTAAAAGAAGTTGGTGTAACGCATTTGTTCGGTTATCCGGGCGGCGCGGTGCTAGATATTTATGATGCCTTACATGCTCAAGACGACATTAAACATGTGCTTGTGCGACATGAGCAAGCCGCTGCGCATATGGCAGATGGTTATGCTCGTGCTACCGGTAAAACTGGTGCTGTGTTAGTCACGTCTGGACCGGGCGCAACAAATACAATTACTGGCATAGCGACAGCTTTTATGGATTCCATTCCAATGGTCATTTTGTCAGGGCAAGTTCCTTCGATGCATATCGGAGAAGACGCTTTTCAGGAATGTGACATGGTGGGAATATCAAGGCCCGTCGTCAAACACAGTTTTTTGGTAAAAAAAGCTGAAGACATTCCAATGGCAATTGCAAAAGCTTTTTACATTGCCAATTCTGGTCGTCCAGGTCCTGTGGTTGTTGATTTACCGAAAGACATTGTTAATGTTCAAGATTCACATCCTTATGTGTTCCCCGATGACGTAACAATGCGTTCTTATAATCCCACATTGAAAGGCCACAATAAACAAATCAAAAAAGCGGTTGCATCAATATTGAAGTCACAGCGCCCTATATTATATGTAGGGGGTGGTTCAATTGCAGCGGAAGCCGCTACTTATGTCACGCAATTGGCAGAACTTTTACAGGCGCCTGTGTGCAGCACATTAATGGGCTTGGGTGCTTTTTCATCAGTACATCCTCAGTTTGTTGGTATGTTAGGCATGCACGGTACTCTTGAAGCCAATAAAGCGATGCATAATTCAGATTGTATTATCGCATTAGGCTCGCGCTTTGACGACAGAGTAACTAACAATGTAGATAAATTTTGTCCGCATGCTGACATTATTCATGTAGATATTGATCCTGCTTCTATTTCAAAAATTGTTAATGCACATATACCGGTGGTAGGTTCCGTTGACAAAGTGGTTTTGCAAATGCTGGACCTGCTTGCTGATGCAGATTTTACTAACCAAGGAGAAAAGCTTGCTGATTGGTGGCAACAAATTGAGGAGTGGCGTGGTAAAAAATGCTTGGAATTTGATCAATCTACTCAGGTAATAAAGCCGCAAAAAGTTATTCAATCTTTGTATGAGCATACTAAGGGCGACGCATATGTCAGTTCTGACGTGGGTCAGCATCAAATGTTTGCGGCACTTTATTACCCGTTTGCGAAACCTCGTCGCTGGATTAATTCAGGTGGGCTAGGCACTATGGGATTTGGTCTTCCTGCAGCTATGGGTGTGCAGTTTGCTTACCCAGATGCGGTCTCCGTTGTAGTAACGGGTGATGGTAGTATTCAAATGAATATCCAAGAGCTATCAACGTGTATGCAATATGGTTTACCGATAAAGATTATTTCATTGAATAACCGTGCTCTTGGTATGGTTCGTCAATGGCAAGATATGAATTATAAAGGCCGCTATTCTAGTTCATATATGGAATCTATGCCTGATTTCGTTAAGTTGGCTGAAGCCTACGGTCACACCGGAATTAAAGTAGATCATCTTGATGAACTTGATGATGCAATGGCACGTTGTTTTGCGACTCCGGGTCTCGTGTTTATGGATATCATGGTTGACCAAAATGAACACGTTTATCCTATGCAAATTAAATATGGTGCAATGGATGATATGCGTCTGAGCAAAATGGAGCGCACATAATGAGAAGAATCATTTCAGTGCTAATGGAAAATGCGCCAGGTGCATTATCAAGAATAGTAGGTGTTTTTTCGCAACGTGGTTTCAACGTTGACTCTCTTTGCGTAGCGCCAACTGACGATGAAAGTTTATCTCGATTGACTATCATCACTCAGGGTAGTGACAAAGTCATTGAGCAAATTACTAAGCAGGTAAACAAGCTTATTGACGTGCTAAAAGTAGCTGAGCTTACCGAAGGTCCGCATATTGAACGCGAGTTAATGCTGATAAAAGTAGGCACAAGAACAGAGTTGTCGCGTGCCGAGGTAAAACGAAATGTAGATATCTTTAGAGCTCGTATTCTCGATGTAAATGCCAATAACTATACTATTGAAATTACTGGAACTAGCGATAAATTATGTGCATTTGAAGATGTAATGTCCCAATGTGGAGATATTATTGAGTCTGCGCGTACAGGTGTTTGTGGTCTGGCAAGAGGTGACAAAGCCCTGCGACCATAGCGTTTGGAATGAAATTAGGATAACCACCATTGCTCAAAATTGTTGAATTAATTAGCAGTTTCAGCGAATAAATATTTGCAATGGTGTTTTTTGTGCTACACTATTGTGGTTTCTGAAAAGACAATGTTATTTAGTTTGATACTGTAAGTGCTATAAACCTCTTTGTTCACGCCCGTGACCATTAGTTAGACGTTTTTCCATTTGTTAGTGAGATCTCAGTAAGTCATCTTCCCAGAAATTCGGAATGCGCAGCTATTTGCGCGGTTAATTTATATATATTTGAGGTTTACATGTCTAAAGTTACAGGCACAGTTAAGTGGTTCAACGCTGATAAAGGTTACGGTTTTCTTACACAGGACAATGGCGGCAAAGACGTTTTTGTTCATTTTAGAGCTATCGTTGCTGAAGGCTACAAAACTCTTCCAGAAGGCCAAAAAGTGTCTTTCGAAGTAGAAGAAGGCCAAAAAGGTTTGCAAGCTGCAAACGTTGAAACAATCTAAGTTTCTTATGAGGTGATGCGTTTGCGTCGCCTCGTTATTCCCCTCTTTATTCAAGCTTAAAAGCCCTGATAAAAGTAAAATGTACCTCTTCATTTTAGTATAAAATCAATCAAACCCTTACACTCTCGAATGAACAAATCAATTTAATCAAAAATAAATGTGTTGATTAACTATAATTTACAAAAATTATATTGAATTAGCCCGAGCGCGTAAAATTAAAGTAAAGAAAATTACTCACTCCTATAATTAATAACATTCCGCCTAAGCTCGTGATCAATAATGTTGAGTCAGACCAAAAAGCATCTAATTGGTACAGAGAAAAGCCAAAGGCTAAAGTGATACTGCAGATTAGAAAGCGTTTCTTTGTCAACATTGGACGAATGTAAGGTATCGACCAGGTCAAAAATAACAGAATTAACAGTTGCGGGATGATATTCCAGATTGTGTGGTATTCGATAGCTGTGCTTTTATATACTAATGAACAAATGCTTAACGTTAAAAATACGAACGCAGTCCTTCCATATTGTATTGCTTGCATTAGATAATCCGTTATTAATTATGCTTCATCGTTAACTAAAAAACAGGAACTCCACAATAGAACTTTATCTATTTAAGTGCGACCAAGAGTCACCTGTTTACTTATTTTTCACAATACTCGTTATAAGCGATTATAGGGCAGCAATATGTAGTCATCCTGGAATAGCGTGGTATCTTTCGCTGCGGCATCAAATACAGCATCTACTACTTTGCCAGCAACATAGCCAATAACAAAGCCATAAAATCCGCCGGACACTAATGTTAGTTCTGAAGTCGTTAAATCTTTCATTTTTAATTCATCCTTAAATTTAGAAAAGTAATCACTGTTACAATATGCATAGTCTAGTCACACTTGGCTTTAAGCTATGCATAAAGCCCAGAAACAATATTCATAGAAGAGCAAACTGCTTTACTATGAATATTGACAATAACATCGACGATATTATTAAACACCTGCATCCAAGACGGGTTTATCTAATGCACTGTTGATCACGATTAATTAGCGATTAAGAAACAAAAGATAATGGGTAGAGACAATGCATACAGCCCGACATATTTATTAACAAGGCATAATCACGCGTATGTTGTGTATTAGCACACGACTCTTTATTATTCAGCGCAAAATATAGAAAGGACTGCTGTTTAGCGGTAACATACATTAAATAAAGGGAGTTTAGATATGCAACGACGCGCTATCCACAGTTGGTTAATAGGGACGTTTTCCTCAGCCATGCTATTTTCAAGTCAGTCTTACGCTTTCACTGAAGCGGATGATATTCAACAGTTCACATTAAACAATGGAATGAAAATAATTGTATTGGAAGATCATTCCATTCCTAATGCCAACATGTATTTATTCTGGAAAGTAGGGTCTCGAAACGAATATCCAGGAATTACCGGCTTGTCGCATTTTTTTGAACATATGATGTTTAATGGTTCTAAAAAATATGGACCTAAAATGTTTGATCGCACAATGGAGGCTGCAGGCGGCTCCAACAATGCTTATACTACTGAAAATGCTACTGTTTATACCGATTGGTTTCCTGCAGATGCACTAGAGCTTATGTTCGACTTAGAAGCTGATCGTATCCAGAATTTAGATATAAATCCTGATGTAGTTGAGAGTGAACGTGGGGTAGTAACATCAGAGCGTTCCACTGGTCTTGAAAATTCAAATTACAGAATGTTAAGTGAGCAAGTTAAAGCCACTGCATTTAGGGCTCACCCCTATAGTTGGGCTGTAATTGGGCATGAATCCGACATCGCCAATTGGAAATTACAAGACTTGGAAGATTTCCATAAAACTTATTATGCACCTAACAATGCTATTGTCGTTATTGCGGGTGCGATTAAACTTGATGATGTGAAGCGCCTAGCAAAACAGTACTTTGAGCCAATTCCAGCGCAAATTGCGCCGCGTGAAGTGCATACCGTTGAGCCAGAGCAAGTCGGTGAAAAGCGTGTTTATGTGCAGAAGAAATCGGTTACCAGTCCTAACGTCATGCTTGCCTATCATGTGCCAGAAACAAAACATGAAGACTATTATGCACTGCAGGTGTTAGCTGGGATCTTAAGTGATGGGGATACTTCGAGGTTATCTACCGCGTTAGTTTATGAACAGGAATTAGCAGCCCAAGTATTTGCCTTTAGTTCTGAATCTATCAATCCTAACCTATTTTATTTCTATGCTATTGCAGCACCAAACGTCGCAGCAAGTTTACTAGAAAAAGGCTTGATTGGGCAAATCAATAAAATCATGAAAGACGGTGTATCAGATAAAGAATTGCAAAAGATCAAAAACCGCCAGCTAGTTAATTTTTATCGTGAAATGTCTACTATTAATGGTAAAGCCAACACGGTGGGATCGTATGAGTTCTATTTTGGTGATTACAATGCTTTGTTTGCTTTGCCAGGTTCGCTGAACAAAGTCACTAAGGAGGACGTACAACGGGTTGCAAATTTGTATTTACGAAAAGCAAACCGCACTGTCGGTATATTAGCTGCACAGGAGGATAGCAATGAAAACGATCTTTAATATCCGGCTAATAACCATTGTATCAACAGCCCTGTTTAGTCTCGTTAGCATTGCTAACGCAGCAGAGTTTAATTTACCCAAATATGAAAAGATGGTACTCAACAATGGCTTAACTATCTATTTAATGAAACAAGACGAAGTGCCGCTAGTTGATGTTGTGGCAATCGTTAAGGCCGGCGCTGTAAATGATAATAAAGCGGGTTTGGCACAAATGACCGCGAATAATTTATTATTGGGTACTACGTCGTTAAATAGACACGAATTTCAACAAAAGCTTGATTTTATTGGCGCGCAAACGAGCAGCAGTGCAGCCTTAGAATACAGTGTAATAAGCGCCTCCTTGGCAAGTAAAGATATCGATATTGTGTTGCCTATTCTGCGCGATGTTTTGCGCTATCCTGCATTTGATCAAGGCGAATTTGAGCAACAGAAATCACGTTATTTAGCCAGTTTGGAGCGCCAGAAAGAAAGCCCAAGAGTCAAAGTAGAGCAGTTCTTCAATGCGCTCTTGTATGCTGACCATGCTTATGCAAATACCGTTAGTGGCACTGTAGATTCAGTCAAAAATATCACCTTAAAAGATGTTAAAGGGTTTCATGAAACGTGGTTTAGTCCTCGTAACTCCGCGCTTATTGTCACTGGTGACATTGACCCTAAAGCCATGGTGAAAAAGCTGAAGATGCTTTTTGGTGAGTGGGAAGGTGAAAAAATTGTGACCAAGGTTAGCTCAACATTACCTATTCCAAACAAAGCAACAGTGCTGTTAGTGAATAAGTCGGATGCGACTGAAAGTACATTTTTGATTGGCGGTCCAGGGATAAAACGCAGTAATCCTGACTTTGTTGCCGTATCGGTCATCAATACCATTTTGGGGGGTAGGTTCACGAGTTGGTTAAATGATGAATTACGCGTTAACAGCGGTTTGACATATGGTGCGAGAAGCTCTTTTTCAAGTAATAAGGAAGGTGGCGATTTTACTATCTCCACGTTTACCAGAACAGGGACTACGATTGATGCGATCGATCTTGCACTAAAAACCTATGCCAAATTATGGGATCAAGGTATTGATGCTGACACCTTGGATTCTGCAAAATCTTACGTTAAAGGGCAGTTTCCGCCAAGATACGAAACATCGTCAGATATCGCATTTTTGCTAGCCGAAATGTTTGTATATGACTTTGATGAAGCATTTATTAACACGTTTACCGAACAGGTCAATAAACTCAACGTAGAACGCAGCAAAGAAGTTATTGCCAAATATTTTCCGAAGGAAAATATGCAATTTGTTATTGTAGGCAAAGCTGACGATATAAGAGAACAGGTCAAACAATATGGCAAGCTAATTGAAGTTGACATAAAGGATGACACCATCAGCCTTGATTAGTGCTAGCAGGTTCGTTGCGGCTTAAGCTGCATGAGTTAGCTGTCTGAGCACATCGGCATAACCTCGGGCTATATGGGTGTTATTATAATACCCCTTGTTAACTAGATACTGATGAAACTTTTTTAATCGGTAACATGGCACATTGGGACGTAAATGATGTTCTAAATGAAAGTTAACGTAGTTAGGCGCTACCGTCAGTCTTTCCCACCATCTTGCAGCCGTTGTGCGTGCGTGTTGTCGAGGCTCGGTATCGAGCAGGTTTGGCACTGCACCGTGCTCAGCTGCATTTCTTATGCGTAAAAACAATTGGTAAAATGTGAAGTAGCCTGCAACCCAAAGTAGATACAAGTAAGCGTTTCCAAGTGAGAACAAAATAGACCAGAGAAATAGGTTACAAAATACAGGTAGCCACAATCCCCTAACCAAATTGGTTAACACTTGAGAAAACGTAAGTGCTTGCTTAGGTTCTTTGTTTTTATAAACAAAATCGTAAGATAATAAACCCGCATTCATGAGTAGCAGAGCCCAAAGGTTTTTTATTCCCGTGATGCCAGTAAGATCGCGTGCTATTTTTCGCAAAAAGCTAGTCTGTGTAACTGGGTAGTTTTTGTAGTTTGGGTAATCTGGATCATTCAGCGTACCGGCGTCTTTGTGGTGCTTTAAATGATACGTTCTATAACCGTGTAAATCAGCAATAACTGGCGCTCCACAGAGGGTCTGACCTATTAGACTATTGAGTCTTTTGCTTTTGAAAAGCACGTGATGCGCAGCATCATGCATCAAAATAGCGATACCCAACTGCCGATTAGCAAGTAAAATAATGCTTAACAGGTAGGTTGGCCAATATGGCCAAATTGCTGAAACAGCGAACGCGAGGGAAATCAATGCCCAATTTGCTGCGACTAGCACTGAACCTTGCCAATTCGATTTCTCATAAAACTGTCGAATTTCGGCATTATTGAGCTCTCTAAAATCGTTTTTTGCATGCATATATTGCACTTCTCTAGCTAGGCATTGTTGTCAGTGTAATAAGCGAATTCAACAACAACATAGTCTAATTTTAATCATTAGAGGCCAGATTTTAAATCAGCCTCTACCTTTAATTCTATTTCACTCTACTCCACTTTCGGGTTTTTTTACCACCTTTTCTTGCATTTTATCCGCGCTTTCGTGCAATTTCTTATTATTCATTATATTTTTCGAACGCTTAATCGCTGACAACATTAAGTGAGAACCAATTAAGGAAATCATGCAATATCCTACAAAAAAGTAAAAGCCCACCCCTACGTTTGACATGGTTTGAGTGCTGATTTCAAAGTCTAAAGACATACCAAAGAAGGAAAGTTGGTGTTGCTCTACACTTTGTGCATGGTCAGTTGAAAGCACAGCAAGAAATATAGCAACGACAAAGACATCGGCCATCGACCACTTGCCGATTACAGCCACAAATCTACTTATTTTATGCTGAAATTCAATACTTTTAGTAAAATAAACGGCCGTTAATAAACTGGTCTTAATTAACGGAATGACCACAGAAAAAGTAAATATAAGCAGAGCAACTAGTAATCTATCCTCATGCACGAGTTGTTGCACCGTTCCTATAATTGATAGTTCTTTGCTTACTAACTCTGATGAAATGGTGGGGCCTGCTAGGACCAAAGCAAGCTCCATATTTAATGTGAACATGGGTGCTAGAATGCCTGGGACGAACAATCCAATAGCGATAATGCTCAGTGCAAATCCTATCTGTTTTTGAAACAATTTTGTTAGCCTAATGTTAGTTAAAACGAGTAAACTTGATTATAAGGTGACTAGAAAGTAAGTCACTTAATTCTTTGTTTCAAGATTTTTCTGCAGTCAGTTTATTAGTTATTTATGCTCTGTATTCGAAACATAAAAATGCACAAGCAAAGAGAAGGATATAAAATGTTAGAAACGCTTACATGCTTACGTGATAATTAGGGACGAGCAAAACACAGTTTGTTACGAGTTTTTGTTTTTAACTTCCACAACACTGACTAGTATAGATTGAGGTTCGATATTACCGTCGGATCCCTCCGACCCTAAGGATAGAGAAAATTATGAAAAGACTTAACATAATCGCGTTAATAGCATGCTTATCAACGTCAATTTTAGCTCCAACCGGGGCATTAGCAGCGTCAGTATGGAAAGTCACAGATGGTGAATTCACGGTTTATTTTGGTGGCACTATTCATATTTTAAAAGCTGAAGACTTGCCTTTACCCCCTCAGTTTCATACCGCCTATGCTGCTGCTGATAAGTTAGTTTTCGAAACCGATATAGACGGTGCTCAAACCCCAGAGTTTCAACAAAAAATGCTGTCACAAATGATATTGACGGACGGGACTACATTGCAAACTCGCTTAAATGATAAAACTTATACTGCGCTAAAGGTGCATATGGATTCGAAAGGTCTACCGATTGCTAATTTCCATCCACTGAAACCGTCGATGGTGGCAATAACGATTACAATGATGGAGTATCAAGCAAACGGTTTCGATCAAGATGGTGTTGACCAAATTTTTGCAGTTAAAGCAAAAGCGGATGGCAAGCCGATCGAATGGTTTGAATCAATTCAAGAGCAATTAGACTTTATTGTTAATATTGGTGGCGATGATGACAATGCCATGATCAACTATACGCTCGATGAAATTGAAACCCTTCCAGCATCAATTGACGATATGTTATCAAGCTGGAGAGAGGGTGACGTGGACAAATTGAACAAAACGATTGTTGAACCGATGGAAGAATTGTCGCCTGAAATTTATGCGAGTTTAATTATACAACGTAACAATAACTGGATGCCTAAGATCATGGCAATGCTCAAGGACAAGCCTACTGAATTGGTGTTAGTTGGCGCCGCACATTTAGCCGGCAAAGACAGTCTTTTTGCTAAATTAGAAGCCAAAGGATATAAAATCGAAAAAGTAAACTAACCGAAGGCTAAGGTTATTCACAAAAAAGCCACTATTTTATGCGTAAACAGGGGCTTTTTTGTACTATAAATAGGTCAATAGCGCCGCATTTTCATTGCGGCGCATTGTATTCTGCTGTACCCTACGCGACCTTAGTATCGCCTAGCAATATAACCAAGCTATTTTGCGAGGCGGTTCCTACTTAACCGCGTGTTAGGTCTCATCAGTTCTTCAAACGAGTATAACCATGTCATTTACATCCTTAGGATTATCTCCTCTTATTCTTCAAGCTATAGAAGAAAAGGGCTACAAACAACCATCGCCAATCCAAGAGCAAGGGATCCCGGTTGTATTAGAAGGCAAGGACGTCATGGCCGCTGCGCAAACAGGTACAGGTAAAACTGCTGCGTTTACGCTGCCAATATTGTCCATGTTTGAGAACTCTACACCAGCGGCAGCTAATAATGTGAAGGCGCTTATTTTGACGCCAACGAGAGAGTTAGCAGCTCAAATCGATGAAAATATTCGTCACTATGGTAAACATTTAAACCTGAAAACTCAGGTCGTGTTCGGCGGCGTCGGTATTAATCCTCAGATGCTTAAACTGCGCAGAGGTGCTGATATATTAGTCGCGACGCCTGGTCGGTTAATGGATTTGTATCAGCAAAAAGCAGTAAAGTTTTCTCAACTTGAAATATTAGTACTTGATGAAGCTGATCGCATGCTAGATATGGGCTTTATTCACGATATTAAAAAGATCATGGCATTGCTTCCTAAAAAACGACAGAACCTTCTTTTTTCTGCCACTTTTTCAGATGATATTCGTAAGTTAGCCAAAACAATCGTGAATAATCCGGTAGAAATTTCGGTTAATACCAAAAACAGCACTGCATCGGCTGTTGAGCAGGTCATTATTCCGGTAGATAAAACAAAGAAGAATGAATTATTAAGTCATTTAATTGTTGAAAATAATTGGCATCAAGTCTTAGTTTTCTGTAGGACAAAACATGGTGCAGATAGACTCGCAAAGTTTTTAATTAAGAAAAACATCAGTGCATCAGCTATCCACGGTAACAAAAGCCAGGGCGCCAGAACCAGAGCATTAGCCGACTTCAAAAATGGTAAGGTCCAGGTTTTAGCCGCCACCGATATTGCTGCCAGAGGTATCGATATCAATGAACTCCCACAAATTGTGAACTTTGACTTACCTAACATTGCTGAAGATTACGTTCACCGAATAGGGCGCACAGGAAGAGCTGGTGCAACAGGCCACGCGTATAGTTTTGCAACTATCGAAGATAAAAAGAATATTAGCGAAATTCAAAGTTTGATAGGTAAAGTCATTGCAACCGAGGTAATAAAAGGCTTTGAGCCCAATGAAAAATTAGCACCTGTTGCCTTAAAAGCACAAAAACCAAAGCGTCCTAAAGCACCTAGAAATGCCCGTACTGAAGGCGCAAGTGGAAATCGTCAAGGCCGAGGTGATAAACCGAAGCAACCTAGAAGAGCATAGCCTGGCAGTTAATCTGTTGGCATCGCCGATCTGAGCACTTTTATTTATTCATTTTACAAAGGTAAAGGGCGACTGTTTAGCCCTTTTTTTATGCCTGATGAATCTGCTTGATACCATTGATTTTTACTTTACTACAAGTTGTCGCATGCTTGTCATGGTCAACGCTTCCGCTGATAAGCCCCTCCATAAATATCAATGATGCTTGTATATAATCCGCTTACCCGCTAATTTATGCGCACAACCACTTACATTGGCAATGAACATGACTTTAACTGCGGCTTCAACCGAACAAAAACACTATTCTACCTGCACTCTGTGTGAGGCCATGTGCGGTATTGAAGTCACCACCATAGACCGTGAAATATTATCCATTGTAGGTGATAAAAATAATCCTTTTAGTGAAGGTCATGTCTGCCCTAAAGCGATGGCGTTAAAAGATCTATATGATGACCCAGACCGCATCAAAATGCCTATAGAGAAAACCGCTGATGGGTGGCGAGAAATTTCATGGGCAGACGCGCTAGATAAAGCCGCTAATGGTTTGTTTGAAACTCAGAAAAAGCACGGGGTGGAATCGGTCGCGACTTATTTAGGTAACCCTAATGCACACAATATGGGGTCCATATTATTTGGTCCTTACTTTTATCGCGCATTGAAGTCACATAATCGTTATTCAGCCACGTCGGTTGACCAGCTTCCTCATCATATTGTCAGTCGACAGCTATTTGGTCATCAATCTCAAATTCCTATTCCTGACATTGATCATACACAATATTTTATGATCATTGGAGGCAACCCTTTAGCATCAAACGGCAGTATTATGACCGTGCCGCACATAAAGCGCAGATTAAAAGCCATTCAAAGCAGGCAGGGAAAAGTGGTTGTTATTGACCCTAAAAAGTCTGAAACAGCAGATATGAGTAGCGAACATTATTTCATTAAACCAGGTACTGACGCATTGTTATTGCTTGCCATGATAAATACCTTGTTTGCTACACACAAAGAGGCCCCCGCAAGGCTGCTTGAATTTGCACCTCAGTTATTAGAGATTGAGCAATACGTATTGCCCTATACTCCACAAAAAGTGGCAAGTAAGACAGGTATGACAGCGGATCAAATTGAACAGTTAGTCAGTGATTTTTGCGCTGCGGAATCGGCTGTTTGCTATGGTCGAATGGGCGCAAGCGTACAAGCATTTGGCACGTTGACACAATATTTAATTATGCTGTTCAATATGTTAACAGGCAACTTGGATAAACGTGGTGGTATGATGTTTACTCAACCAGCTGCTGACCTTTTACCACATTCTGGCCGAGGTTCAATTGGTAACTTTCATACTCGCGTGCGCAAACTTCCAGCATTTGCTGGTGAATTTCCAGTGTCGGCGTTAGCGGAAGAAATGTTAACACCAGGCGAAGGTCAAATAAAAGCAATGGTCTTAGGTGCTGGGAATCCCATTATTTGCACGCCGAATGGACAGCAGCTTGATGCTGCATTTAAAAGCCTCGACTTTGTAGTTGCGATTGATTTTTTTATAACCGAAAGCACCAGACATGCAAATATTATTCTACCGCCAGTAACGGCACTTGAAAGAGATCACTACGATATTGTTTTCCATAATTTTGCTGTTCGTAACAGCACTAAATATTCGCCTGCTATATTTCCGCCAGAAGCAAACAGCAAAACAGATTGGCAAATATATCTTGGCCTAGCAGAGCGACTCGACAAACTAAATGGCTTGCCTACTGATAAGTACCAAATGTTGTGGGATAAAAAGCCGACCGGTGTGGTTGATGATATGCTGCAAATGGGACGTTATCAGCATGCAGGAAAACCTATTAGCATCGCTACTTTGTTAGATGTGCCCCATGGTATTGATTTAGGGCCATTGCAACCTGATTTACCGGACGCAATTTTTCACGCTGATAAAAAAATCGACATGAGTTTTGATTATTTTATGCCAGACTTAACGCGTTTGGATAAGCACTTTTTTGCGACCAATTTGGCAGATGATAACAGTCTGCAACTTATCGGCAGGCGTCATTTGAAAACCAATAACTCGTGGTTGCATAATAGTAAGCGCATGGTAAAGGGAACAAACAATGGACTATCTCGTTGCACTGCGCAAATTCATCCTGATGATGCAGTGAAATTCGCAATACAAGATAAACAGATGATAAACGTAAAATCGCGTGTGGGTGAAATCAGTTTGCCAGCAGAAATTACGGCTAAAATCATGCCTGGTGTTATCTCTATCCCACATGGTTGGGGTCATAATAAGAAAGGTATGCGTTTGCAAACAGCAGAACAACATGCCGGTGTGAGTGTGAATGACCTAACCGATGAAATGGTGCTGGATGAATTGTCAGGCAACGCCGTCCTTAACGGCGTTCCAGTTTGGATACAGGCAAGCTCACAAAGCAGAGTAAAGTGAAGCTATAAAGGCTTCATTTGTCCTGGAATACGATAGACTTGCCTCGGCCATTTTTTTCTGATGCCGCTTCAAGTGTTCCGCGGTTATGCACAATGATCTGCATATCACCAAATTGACTTTGACGCATAATGTAGCCCATGTTTTCAAGCTGGCTGATAACGTGTTGATCAAGGCCATCGTGATATCGAATCTCGTCTTTTGGCAGTAATTGATGGTGGAACCGGGGGTGGTCAACAGATTCTTGCGCACTCATACCAAACTCTAGTACATTCAATATAGACAAATAAACCGAGCTGATAATGGTTGTTCCACCCGGTGAACCCGTTACCATAACCACTTTATTGTCTCGTAATACGATGCTTGGTGTCATTGATGACAACATACGTTTGCGCGGTTGAATTTCATTAGCTTCCCCTCCTACGGCGCCAAATACATTGGCAACGCCAGGTTTAGCACTGAAATCGTCCATTTCATCATTCAATAAAAAGCCAGCCCCTTCAACAACTACGCCGCTACCAAAACCCAAATTAATTGTCGTGGTATTGGATATTGAGTTACCCCATTTATCCAAAATTGAAAAGTGAGTCGTTTGTTCACTCTCTTTTAATCCAGGTTTAATGCTGTCGGTCACGGAAATTTTATCGCGTAAAACAGTTTGACTGCGCATGGTGATATACTCATCAGCAATTAACGCATTAATTGGAACGTTTACAAAATCAGGGTCTCCTAGATATTCGGCTCTATCGGAAAATACACGTTTACCTATTTCGGCTAATAAGTGAATGTAGGGGGCGGAATTGTGCTCAAGCTTTGGCTGGTTTTGGGTTAAGCTATCATACATTTTTAACCACTGTACTATAGCTATACCACCGGAACTTGGGGGAGGTGCGGTCATCAGTTCGTATTCACGCCATTGGGCTTTAATCGGCTGTCGACTTTTGGCTTGATATGAAAGCAAGTCTTCTTCAGTAATCAGTCCATTTTCCTTACGCATAAAGTCACTGATTATTTTGGCTGTTTGGCCTTTGTAAAAACCGTCCCGCCCCTGGTCCCTTATACGCATCAGCGTGTTAGCTAACTCTGCTTGTTTAAACACTTCATTGGCATTCGCTGAGGCAAAGTAATCTTTAAAATTGACATCAAATCCACGTTCTTGCAGATTTTCAATATGACTCTTAATAGAAGAAGACAGTTTAGGATGCACAATAAAACCTTGTTCTGCCAATGTAACAGCTGGTTGTATTAGCTCTTTCCAAGGCAAGCTTCCATGTTTTTCATGTGCTAACCACATTCCGGCTACAGTGCCAGGGACACCAGATGACATTACTCCAATTACAGATTGATAAGGAACGACATTGCCTTGCTCGTTTAAATACATATTTTTATGAGCAGATAAAGGTGCTTGCTCTCTATAGTCAATAAAGTCGCCTTTTCCATCTTTATAGATCAACATAAAACCGCCACCACCGATATTGCCAGCTTCAGGCAAGGTGACTGCTAATACAAATTGTGCCGCAATGGCGGCGTCAACGGCATTACCACCTTGTTGCAATATTCCTTTTGCAACATCAGCACTATAACTATCGGGCATGGAGACAGCGGCTTTTGCCGACTCCATTTTACTGGGAACAGATGTAGACTCACTGCAAGCAAATGTGGTTAAACAAAATGTAGCAAACAGTATGAGACGAATTGAAAAACAGCGGATCTTTAGTGACAAGAGAGGCTCTCCTTTAGTAGTAAAATGTCTTGAACTGACATTTAAGTAATGAAAAGAGAGTAACACTTCTGTTTATGCATGTAACTGGCAGCATAACTGACCATGTAACTTAGCATTCGTTGTGCATGGTGAAGTGGCACAATGCAGTAGTTAACTGCAAAAAACCGTTACCAGCAGATGACAGCCCGTCGGCTCGGGAGTACACTACGTTAATATTCATAACCGATAATTGTATTGTGTCTTCGTTAAAGTATTTGTCTTCATACAATTCCAACTTGCAACAGCAAATTGCAAAGTTAATATTGCAAGATCGCCTGACCGATTATCTGCTTCATAAATACCCGACGGTCAGCAATGTAACTAATGACAATACGCTACGTGACTTCGTAATGGGTCTAAAAAATCAGAATCTTAAAAAGTCGCAACCACTGAGTAAGATAGTATTCGATAAAAAGATTCATGTGGTCAATAATGCACTAGGGTTGCATAGCTTTGTAACAAGAGTGCAGGGCGGTAAGCTAAAAAGTAAAAATGAAATTCGTATCAGTACTTTATTTAAAAATGCGCCGGTTGAATTTCTTACTATGATTGTGGTGCATGAACTTGCGCACTTAAAAGAAAAAGACCATAACAAAGCGTTTTATCAACTTTGCCGGCATATGATGCCTGACTATCATCAAATAGAGTTTGATGTCCGAGTCTATCTTACCCATCTGGAAGAAAAAGGTGAAGTTTACATTAGTAAATCGGTTGTTAACAAGGCATGAGGCAATAATGAATTATCAATTTATTCGTGATCTTCAAGGTAGTCCAGTTGCGGAGTTTGAAATGGGGAGTGAGGCTTTCTCCCAGTGGTTTACGCAAGAACTAGGCACGGATGAAAACAAGATGGAAGTGGTATTTACCGCCATCCAGCAGCTAGAAAGTAGGCAAATTAAGGAGTTTTTACTGCAAGGCAACGATGTTAGTTTGTTACTAGATCCAGATGAAGTAGAAGCGAGGTCTAAAATTTTAGATGTTGATGCACCTGACGAACTGCCAGAGGGAACAGAGTTATATGATCAAGAGTCTGTATCGGGTTGTGGGCTCGAAGATTTTAAGCGAGTGTTGCAATCTTGGCGCGATTTTGTTTCCAGCGATTAAGCAAAAAAATGACTTGAGCCCTTGCTTAAGATGAATACCATAATTGATAATTTCGTTGCTCCAGAATGTTTGCAAAAAATAGTCATTTTATTTCAAGATGCCCATTTTTTGATGATAAATAAACCCAGTGGTTTGTTATCGCTGTCTGGCAAAAATCCATTGAATAAAGATTCGGTGCACTTTCGCTTAGTGCGGGATTTTCCAGGTGCTAAGATGGTACATCGTTTGGATCTGGGTACATCCGGTATCATGCTCATTGCCCTCAATAAGCATGCGAATGCCAACTTATCTAAGCAGTTTGAGTTACGTAGTGTGGTTAAAACATATGTCAGTGTTTTAGCTGGACACGTGATTGACGACAGTGGGCAGATTAATATGCCTATAGCAAAGGATCCCTTGCTATTTCCAAGGCTAAAAACCTGTATTGAGCATGGCAAGCAAGCTCAAACTGACTATCAGGTGCTTGAACGCTTACAAAGCCCTTTATCAACACGAGTAAGTTACCACCCTCAAACGGGCAGAACTCATCAGTTACGTATCCACAGTCAACATATTGGTCATCCTATTCTGGGGTGTGATTTATATGGAACGCAACAAACTCAACATGCCGCAAATAGGCTTATGCTACACGCTGAAAAATTGGAATTTGACCACCCAGTGACGGGTCAAAGAATATTGGGTGAATGTATTTGCCCGTTTTAGACTAAGGATTTAGGCTCAATTATTATTTTATAAATATATTTTTAGTACACCTTCGTATACGTTTTAATACCCATAACGCATCAGTAACTACCCAATATTATTGTACAATTTAGTTAATGCACTCTATCAGAATTTAGGAGAACTACTTTGTCAACAGAGTCGGTATCAGCAGAATTTAAGTATAGGTTAGTCACTCGCAGTGACTTTGACGGGCTCGTTTGTGCCGTTTTATTGAGAGAGTTAGATTTAATTGATGACATTAAATTTGTGCACCCAAAGGACATGCAGGACGGCGTTATTGATATCTCTACAAATGATATTACAACGAATCTCCCCTATGTACCTGATTGTTATTTGGCATTTGACCATCACTTAAGCGAACTATCAAGAGGTGGAAATGTGACTAAAAAAAATCATATTATCGATCCCAATGCACCTTCGGCAGCTCGCGTTGTGTTTGATCATTATGGTGGTAAAAATGTTTTCTCAGAAAAGTGGGACGACTTGATGGATGCGGTTGATAAAGCCGATTCGGCGCAGTTCAGCAGAGATGACATTCTTAATCCAGAGCGCTGGGTTCTGCTAAATTACTTGATGGATAGCCGCACAGGGTTAGGCCGATTCAGAGAATTCCGTATTTCAAACTATCAGCTAATGATGGAACTTATAGATTGTTGTCGCACTCAAACTATTGATGAAATAATCGCATTGCCAGATGTCCAAGAGCGAGTGAATTTGTATTTTGAACATGCAGAGCAGTTTAAACAACAAGTCACTGAGTGCGCCACCGTATACAATAACGTGGTGCTATTAGACTTACGCGACCAAGATATTATTTATGCAGGAAATCGCTTTATGATTTATGCAATTTTTCCTCAATGTAATATCTCGATCCACCAAATGTGGGGCTTTCAAAAGCAGAACACCGTATTCTCGATTGGTAAATCAATTTTAGATAGGAACTCTAAAACTAATGTTGGAGAGCTATGCCTACAATTTGGTGGTGGTGGGCATATGGCTGCAGGTGGTTGTCAGGTAGATAACGATGTTTGCGATGATGCACGTCAGGCACTGATTAGCAAAATTATGGCTGATGGATAATCAGTTTATATATTATTCGTCGATATTTGCGTAAATGCCTAAAGAGGTGCCCATTTTATATTAACGTTTCTTAAGATAAAATGGGCACTAAAAAAGGGATGCTAAATGAAGCACCCATTGAGCGTTAGTGTCTAACTTTCAATGGGTGCTTCAAAATATCATCCCTTTTTGATTTTTCAGTCTATTTAAACACGTTCGAAAATGGTTGCGATGCCTTGGCCTAAGCCAATACACATGGTTGCTAAACCAATTTCTTTATCGTTTGCTTCCATCAAGTTAATCAGCGTTGTTGAAATACGCGAACCAGAACAACCTAATGGGTGGCCTAATGCAATCGCACCACCATTTAAGTTAACTTTGTCTTCGTATTCATCCATCCAACCTAAATGCTTAATGCAAGACAATGCTTGTGCCGCGAATGCTTCATTGAATTCAGCTAATTGAATGTCTTGCATTGTCATACCAGCGCGTTTCAATGCTTTTTGTGTGGCAGGAACAGGACCAAAACCCATGATCGCCGCATCACAACCTGCAACGGCCATTGCACGAATTTTTGCACGCGGCGTTAAACCAAGTTCTTTAGCACGACTTGCAGACATGATTAGCATAGCTGAAGCACCGTCAGATAGCGCTGATGAAGTACCAGCTGTTACTGAGCCGTTAACTGGATCAAATACAGGTCTTAAACCAGCAAGCCCTTCTACGGTGGTTTCAGGGCGAATTACTTCATCCTGCTCAATTAAACGCAATACGCCGTTGGCATCATGACCTTCAATCGGCACTATTTCATTCCAACGACCTTCAACGGCTGCTTTATGAGCGCGTTGATGAGAGCGAGCAGCAAACGCGTCTTGCATTTCACGTGTGATGCCATTTTGACGACCTAATAGTTCAGCTGTCATTCCCATGCTGCCGGAAGCACGTGCTGCATGTTTCGCGATCCCAGGGTGGAAATCTATATTGAAATCCATTGGTACGTGACCCATATGCTCAACACCACCAATCATGTAAACGTCACCGCGACCAGACATAATACCTGATGCGGCATCATGCAAAGCTTGCATTGATGAACCACATAAACGGTTTACTGTAACAGCCCCAGTGCTTCTTGGGATTTGTGTTAATAACTGAGCATTTCGAGCTATGTTAAAGCCTTGTTCTTTGGTTTGCTGAACACAACCCCAAATAATGTCTTCAATTTCAGCAGGGTCAACACCTGGGTTACGCTCTACTAATTTTGTCATTAAGTGTGCGGACAAAGTTTCAGCACGCACATTTCTAAAAACACCCCCCTTGGAACGTCCCATAGGGGTACGAATACAATCGATAACGACGACTTCTTTCATTTTTATCTCCTCTGGTGACTTAGGCTGATTGTGAAAAATAAGATTTTCCAGACGTCGCCATTTCGCGCACGCCATCTGAAATTTGATAAATTGGACCTAAACTTGCGTACTTGTCGGCTAATGCCACAAAATTTGCTAGTCCCATGGTTTCAATATAACGGAATATGCCACCTCTGAACGGAGGGAAGCCTAAGCCAAATAATAACGCGATATCGGCCTCTGCCGCGCTGGCGACAATACCTTCTTCTAGACAACGAATAGCTTCGTTCGCCATTGGGACCATCACACGAGCAATAATTTCATCTTTGTCGAATTCTTTAGTTGCAGCAACATGACCTTCAAACAATGCGTAAGCTTCTGGCGATGCTTTTTTCGCTGGGCGTCCACGCTTATCTATCGAAAAGTCATAGAAACCTTTACCATTTTTCTGACCAAATCGACCTGCTTTGTAAAGTAACGTAACCGGATCATTATCAATTTTTTGCATGCGTTCAGGAATACCATCTGACATAACGCTTGAAGCGTGATCAGCAGTGTCCATGCCAACAACATCAAGCAAGAAAGCAGGACCCATAGGCCAGCCAAAGACTTTTTCCATCACTTTATCAACAGCAGTAAAGTCAGCACCGTCAATTAACAATTGGCTAAAGCCTGCGAAATAAGGGAATAAAACGCGGTTAACTAGGAAACCAGGACAGTCGTTTACAACGATAGGTGTTTTACCCATTTTAAGTGTTGAAGCAACAACCGCGCTAATTGTGGCATCCGACGTGTTTTCACCACGAATGATTTCAACCAATGGCATCTTGTGTACTGGATTGAAAAAATGCATACCGCAAAAGCGTTCTGGCTTTTGTAAACTTTTCGCTAACTGATTTATAGAAATTGTAGAAGTGTTTGAACAAATAATAGCATCATCAGAAACAGTCTTTTCAGTATCCGCTAACACAGCCGCTTTGATTTTCGGATTTTCAACAACCGCTTCTATAATCAAATCGGCGTTGGCAATCGCATTTTGATCAAGTGTTGGGATTATCTTGTTTAATGTTGACGCCATTTTCTTTGCATCAACTTTGCCGCGTTGCATACCTTTTTCCAGAATGCTAGACGCTTCTTTTAAACCAAGCTCAAGTGCAGCTTGATTGATGTCTTTCATTATAGTAGTGATGCCTTTAACTGCACCCTGATAAGCTATACCGCCACCCATAATGCCAGCACCTAATACAGCATGCTGTTTGATTTCTTTAGTTGCGCCTTTAGCTACTTTTTTGCCTTTGGCTTTGACAAATTGGTCAGCAAGGAAAATCCCGACTTGTGCTTTACAAGCATCAGTTTTAGCAAGCGCGACAAAACCTTCATTCTCAAGTTTTAGTGCTCCATCTCTATCAAGACGAGCGGCTTTGCTTACCGTTTCCACCATTTTATGTGGTGCTGGGTAATGTCTGCCGGCCTGGGCCGCGACCATCGCTGCTGCAGTAGAGAAACTCATCATTGACTCATTTGCATTTAACATCAATGGTGCTTTTTTCTGGGCTCGGCGAGCTTGCCAATCAAGCTTTCCTGCTATCGCATCTTTAAGCATGCTGCGGCCTGCCTCATGCAAATGCTCAGGGGCAACAACAGCATCAACCGCACCTTCTTTCAATGCTTGAGCGCCATCACGGTCGCGACCTGTGGTCATCCATTCAAGTGCATTGTCAGCACCAATAACCCTTGGCAGGCGGACTGTTCCGCCGAAACCTGGCATCAAGCCTAGCTTTACTTCAGGGAAACCCACTCTTGCCGTTGTATCAACCACACGAATGTCGCCGGCCAATGCCATCTCAAAGCCACCACCAAGAGCAAAGCCATTTACTGCAATAACAGTAGGGACGGCTAAATCTTCGAAGTGGTCAAATACTTGAGAAGTCTTCGCAACCCACGTTAGGATGTCTGCTGGGTCCATTTCAAACAATGGTGTGAATTCCGTGATATCAGCACCTACGATAAATGTGCTTTTTGCAGAACGCACAAGTACGCCTGTTACGTCACCTGAAGCGGCAATAGCAGCAGCGGCCAGGTCGAGTTCTGCAACCGTTTGTCTGTCGAACTTGTTAACCGAACCTTGTGCATCAAACACAAGTTCAGCGATTGAGTCGTCTGTCATTACTACTGATAGACTTTTGCCTTCAAAGATCATTATTTTCTCCTGTGACATTTACAACATGCGTGATGGATATTGTTAAGATTGATCACCATTTTTCGATTAGTGATTTATACTATTGTTGAACGTTGAACCAATTAATATGTTACTACTTACGATAGCGCATTCTGATAGATGATCAACATGCTTTGGAATTCTACTTTTTCTAGAACTCATTGTACCAGTTATTTTTTTGTTTGTTTAATGTAATTAACTTTTAACAACGACGGAGACCCAATTGTCTAACGTTATAGCTCACTTTTTTAGCATTATTTTGATACTCAGTACTGTCTTGTCGAATGTTGCCTTCTCGTTGGAAAATAAATCGTCAGAGGACAAACTAAAGACTCAACGTGCTGAATTTTTGCGAATTGAAAAATATGTGTGGAATACCAGCGACGAAGATTTTGCAAAATTAGTGATTCAAATAGGGGACTACCCATTAGTACCCTATTTGATAGAAAGAAAAATTTTACATGGGTTGACGACTAAGAAAGTGGTGCAGGTCAGGGCCTTCCTTGAAGAATATGAGGACACGCCGTTAGAGCGTCGCGTTTTGCGGCCCTGGTTGCAATACCTAGCAAAGAAAAACAGTAAGCGCTTTTTTCTGGAATTCTATCAGCCAATTGGCGATACCAAATTAACATGCCGATATTTGCGTTATCAACTAGAAGATAAGGTCAGTAAAGATGAACTATATCCGCAAATAGCTGATTTGTGGAATAGTAGCAAGTCGCAACCGAAAGATTGTGATCCTCTGTTTAAAAAGTGGAAAGCGGACGGTCAATTGACTGATGCGTTGATACTACAACGTATCGCCAAAGCGGCTAATGGCGGGCAACATTCTATTATTTCCTATTTAAGAACGTTATTACCCGAAGATAAAAAATACTTAGCTGATTTATGGAAAAAAACCAGAAAGTCCCCTTCTACTGTAAAACGACTCAAGGCATTTAAAGGCCATTATCCTGAGATTGAAGCAGAAATTATCAGTTATGGTCTAGGCCGGTTAATTTGGAAAAACAAGGCGACATCTTTAAAAACATGGGAAAGGGCACAGAAGATATTTACGTTTACCGATAAACAACAAGCCCATGTTGCGAATAAATTTGCGGTTAGTTTAGCCATTTCTAAACATGAAGATGCAGAATATTGGCTGATAAAGTCAGAACTATTAGAGCAGGACTCTGAGGTGCTGCGCTGGCATTTGACGATGTTGTTAAAGGGCCAAAATTGGGCGAGTATTATCAATCTTATAGAAAAAGCGTCGCCTGCATTAACGAGTGCTCACGAGTATCAATATTGGTTAGCGCGCAGTTATGCTGCGTTGGGCAACGAATACAAGGCTAACGAGCTATTTGAGCAATTGGCAGGTGAACGTCATTATTATGGTTTTCTAGCGAGTGCTAGGCTGGGGCAGTCTTTTAACTTTCAAGATAATCCTTTGGTCATTGAGAAACACGTTATTAACCGAATTGAACAGCTACCGAGTGCAAAGCGTGCTTTTGAGCTGAAAGAGCTAGAGCGATTCCACGAAGCAAGATTGGAGTGGCGATTTGTGCAGCAGCAATTGAATGACCAAGAACGGCTTGCATCGGCTGTCATTGCTGGTCAATGGGGCTGGCATGATCAAGCTATATTCACTTTTACCAATACAGGTTATTTAAATGACGTTAATAGACGTTTCCCTATGGCGTATGCAGACATTCTGACTAAAGCGGCTCTGCGTAATCAAATTGAACCTGAGTGGGCATTTGCTATTGCACGCAGAGAAAGTTCATTTATGAGTGACGCGGTTTCGTCAGCTAAAGCGTTCGGGTTAATGCAGGTGTTGCCCTCAACTGCGAGGTATTTAGAGAAACGGAGAGTATCCGATCGTTCTCTAATGAATCCCAATACGAATGCTAAATTGGGCAATAAATACTTGCGATATTTAATGGATAAAGTAGATAACAATATGCTGCTAGCAACTGCCTCATATAATGCTGGTTGGAGCAGAGTAAAAAGCTGGTTACCGATTAGTGAGACGGTTGGTGCAGATTTGTGGGTCGAGACTATTCCTTATAGAGAGACTAGAAACTACGTCAAAGCAGTCATGGCATATAAGCAAATTTATCAACATCAACTTTTTGAAATTAGTGACTCAAAAACACCAAAAAAGATAGAGAACTCAGTTTTTGGTGAGTTAGTTCAAATGCAAATTCCGATCAGTGTTGGCGACTAGAGCGAATCGTTCTGATGACGCTGACAACACAGTCATAGCCTGATAACCTGGGGCAGACAGCTGAAAAATCATGGATAAGTGAACCAAGTAAGTTTTAAACCTAAATTCTAGAAGAGGACGACAATGCCAAGCCACTCTGCATCTTACGCTGAACATATAAAGGTTTTACAAGCTCGCACACTGGAAGCAATCCAGCGAGAAAGTATCGATGGTCTAATTATTCATTCTGGGCAGGGTAAAATCATGTTCTTGGATGACAACTATTACCCATACAAAGTGAACCCCCAATTTAAAGCTTGGCTTCCAGTCGTTGATAATCCTTGCTGTTGGTTGGTCGTTAATGGAACGGACAAACCAAAACTGATTTTTTATCGCCCTGAAGACTTCTGGCACAAAGTACCTCCTGAACCGACCGAGTTTTGGGTTGAACATTTTGATATTGTATATTTGAAGCAAGCCAATGCTGTTGAAAAACATCTCCCTTATGACAAAGTAAAATATGCCTATGTAGGTGAGTATATTGAGGTTGCTAAGGCACTGGGTTTTGAATTAGTTAACCCTGATCGTGTGCTCAACTATTTGCATTGGCAACGAGCCTATAAGACAGATTATGAGCTCGAATGTATGCGCGAAGCAAATACTATTGCGGTGGGGGCGCACAGAGCTGCAAGAGCCGCATTTTTTGATGAGAAAAGCGAATTCGATATAAATAACGCCTACTTGCGTGCAGCAAGACAGGGCCACAATGACCTTCCTTATAACAATATTGTGGCGTTAAATGAAAATGCCGCAATACTGCATTACATGCAAACAAATTCAGTAGCGCCGTCCAATTTTCGCACCTTTTTGATTGATGCTGGTGCTAATTATCACGGGTACGCCGCTGATATAACTCGGACATATTGCTCTCAAAAGCATGATTTTGGGCACTTAGTTAAAGCGGTAGATGCATTGACTATCGACTTAGGCGAACAAATGAAGCCAGGTTTAAGTTATGTTGAAATACATTTAAGTGCACATGTTGGTATCGCCAAAATATTACATGATTTTGGTATTGTGAATATGTCAGTGGAAGATTGCTTGCAAAGCGGCATAGTAAGTACATTCTTTCCGCATGGTATTGGTCACTTATTGGGCTTACAAGTGCATGATGTTGCAGGACACGCCCGGGATGATCGTGGCACGCCCAATCCGCCTCCAGAAAATCACCCCTTCCTGAGATGCACTCGAGTGATTGAACCTAAGCAGGTGTTCACGATTGAACCAGGTTTGTATTTCATTGATAGCCTATTGGCTAAGTTGAAAGGTTCTGAGCAATCCAAATTTATCAATTGGAATATTGTTGATGAGTTTAGACCGTTTGGTGGTATTCGTATTGAAGATAATATTATTGTGCACCGCGAACGAAATGAAAATATGACTAGAGAGCTTGGTCTAGGAGTCGATTAGTCGACCGAAGCAAATACGCTACAAAAATAGGGGTCAATCAAAAGTCAGTGAATAGGCGAAGGTTTATTAGCTGACTTTTATAGAGTGAAACGTTTTTGTGAAGAATGCCTGATGAATAACACTTTCATTATAAGTTCTTTACAATATCTGTTGCCTAAATTAATTTTCTGCTAACCTCTCATTGTCACGTATAGCAATCGCAAATATAACTAATAAGTGCGGTGTAAAAAAGGATTTTTATGAAACGGTCTTTTCTCAATAGTGTATTTTTTGCGCTTCTCTATGGCGCTTTGCCGTTGCAAATTATTTCATTAATTTATTCACAGTGGGCGGTATGGTCTCTCCTTGGTTTACCTATTTTATTTGTGTTGGTGAGGTCACAAGATTATCTTTATCAAAAAGGTGATAAAACCTACTTTCGTCGCGTTCCATTCAGCAGCGGTGTTCGGCTCAATCAAATAAAAGACATGGGCGATCTGAAATTAGTCGACACATCTTCAACAATTAAAACTTTGTGGGCGAGCATAGAATTGCGTCGACTATTATAAATTCGGTAAATCAATGCTATTAATTATGTTGTAAAAGAATGTAATTAAACCAACTTATCTGATCAGTTAGTAATTTCGGTTGACTGATAAATCAGCGAGAGCAATAAGCGCCTCTTTAAATTCACTGTCAGGTATTGCTTTCAAAGCATCTTTCGCCTTTCTAGCTTCAATTTCAGCGCACTCTTGCGTGTAAGCTAATGATCCAGTGTCCTGCATCACCTTTAATATATAGTCAAAATGAGGCATACCATCAGCATTTTTAATAGCCTCTCGGATGAGAGTTGCATCTGAAGCTTCGCAATGCCACATGGCATGCAGTAGGGGTAAGGTTGGTTTTCCTTCAGCTAAGTCATCACCGGCATTTTTACCCATGTCATCGGCTTGTGCGGTGTAATCAATGACATCATCAATAAGTTGAAACGCCGTACCTAAGTGCTTTCCATAGGCTTGCATGGCTGATTCAATTTCTTCGTTTTGATCCGTCAGGATAGCTGCAAGTTGCGTTGCAGCTTCAAACAAACGGGCTGTCTTGCTGTAAATAACTTCTAAGTAACTTGCTTCCGTGGTGTCAGGGTCGTTGCAATTCATTAGTTGCATGACTTCACCCTGCGCAATCCGGTTAGTTGCTTCAGATAAAATTTCCATTACCTTCATGCGCTTTAGTCCAACCATCATTTGAAAGGCACGTGAATATAAAAAATCACCCACCAATACACTTGCTTGGTTACCAAATACCGCGTTAGCGGTTTCTCGTCCACGACGCATAGTGGACTCATCGACAACATCATCATGCAAAAGTGTTGCGGTATGTATAAATTCAATAATCGCGGCTAATGTATGGTGCTCATCACTTTTAATATTGAGAGAACGCGCGGCCAAAACGGTTAATAATGGACGTAATCTTTTGCCACCACTATTAACGATGTAGAAACCCAGTTGATTGATAAGTGCAACATCTGAATCAACTTGCGTTTGAATCAGCTTATTAACGGCCTGCATGTCCGATGAAGTGAGTGATTGAATACTTGCTAAATTCATATTGAGCTCGTGTTGCACCTAATTTTAAACAATAAATACGTGTTTTAACGCAGTGTACATTAATCTGCAATAGCATGTACAAAACTGAAGCAAATAAGCCTGATTTTGCTTACTTACGATCGGTTTTTGTAAATAAATGAAGATAGCATAAATAAATTCGGTTTTATGCTTGATAGATTAGAATCCATAACGTACAATTCGCGCCCTGTTTTTTGAATAAAAAGCGCTTGTATGCGCAGTGCGGAGAAATATATGTACGCGGTTTTCCAAAGTGGTGGTAAACAACACCGTGTGGCCGAAGGTCAAACTCTTCGTCTTGAGAAGATTGAAGTGGCTCCTGGTGAGTCTATCGAATTCGATAATATCTTGATGATCAGCAACGGCGAAGATGTAAAAATCGGAACGCCTTATGTTGCGGGTGGTAAAGTTACAGCTGAGATAGTTACACACGGTCGCGGCGAAAAAATTAAAGTAGTTAAGTTCCGTCGACGCAAGCATAGCCGCAAGCAGATGGGACATCGCCAGTGGTTCACAGAAGTGAAAATCACTGCAATTAACGTATAATAGGAGACTAACTCATGGCACATAAAAAAGCTGGTGGTAGTACTAAGAACGGTCGCGATTCAGAAAGTAAACGCTTAGGCGTTAAACGCTATGGCGGCCAGGATGTATTAGCAGGTAATATTATTGTTAGACAGCGTGGAACGAAGTTTCATCCTGGTAGCAATATGGGTATTGGTAAAGACCATACTTTGTTCGCACTAACAGCGGGTAAAGTACAGTTCGAAATCAAAGGTCCAAAAAACCGCAGATTTGTCAGCATTCTTGCTGAGTAGTCCGGTCTAAAGCATATCGAAAACCCCGCTATCGGCGGGGTTTTTTTTGCGTAGCTTTTTAATCCGTATTTTACGCAACTATTTTAACGCATAAAATACGCACTTTGATTGACATTAATTGGTATGTAGGATGTTTTGCATTGCTTTTTATGGAACCGTCACTTCATCATACATTAGCTATAATTCCTTCGTACTCAGATCCTCACGGCAATGCACATCAATGTTGACAGCAGCGTTTAAAGATTTGAATTATTTAAAGTTTATAGCTGGTTTAAAGACCAGTTACTGGTAGAGCAAAAACTGCTATACTTAGAGCGTAATTTCGTGTGAAAGCATTGTATTTAATTTGCTGACGCGCACCAACCACAGGTTTAGAGAAAAGATATGAAGTTTGTTGATGAAGCAGAAATACGCGTAGAAGCTGGAGACGGTGGTAACGGCGTTATTGGATTCAGACGCGAGAAATACATACCTAACGGTGGCCCTGATGGTGGTGACGGCGGTGATGGCGGTAGCGTCTATCTTGAAGCTGACGAAAACTTAAATACCCTAATTGATTACCGGTTTGAAAGATTTCATCGTGCACAGCGCGGTACTAATGGCCAAGGGGCCGATTGTACTGGTCGTGGTGGTCAAGATTTGATATTGGGAGTGCCCGTTGGTACGCGTGCTACTGATCAAGATACCGGTGAGTTTTTAGGTGACCTGATTAAGCATGGCCAACGTATGAAAGTAGCTCAAGGTGGTTATCATGGTCTTGGTAATGCTCGTTTTAAGAGTAGTACCAACAGAGCCCCTCGCATCAAATCAGATGGCACACCAGGCGAAATTCGCAAGCTTTCCCTAGAATTAATGTTGCTTGCAGATGTCGGCATGTTAGGAATGCCTAATGCTGGTAAGTCGACTTTTATTCGATCGGTTTCTGCGGCGACACCAAAAGTTGCTGACTATCCATTTACTACATTGGTACCAAATCTTGGTGTTGTTCGCCTTGATTCACAAGCCAGTTTTGTTGTCGCCGATATTCCCGGTTTGATCGAAGGTGCTTCTGATGGAGCGGGTCTAGGCATTCAATTTTTAAGACATCTTGAACGTTGTCGTGTCCTCATCCATTTGATCGATATTATGCCTGCAGATGGTTCAGATCCGGTTCAAAATGCATTAACGATTGATAATGAATTAGATAAATACAGTCCAAAATTGGCTTCTAAGCCACGCTGGTTAGTGTTTAATAAAATCGACCTAATGTTAGAAGATGAAGCCAATGCTTTATGTGCTGACATTGCTGCTAGGCTAGGTTGGGAAAAAGACTACTATCAAATTTCAGCCTTCCAAAAGTTGAATGTGGACGTGCTTTGTCAGGACATTATGGAGTTTATTGATTCTCTTCCACCTGAGGAAGAAATGTTCAATAAGGAAGAAGAGACGACGTTTAAGTGGAACACCAACCCTGAAGAAGCCAATACAGTTGAGCAGGTGGGTGATGCAGAGGCTGATGATGACTTAGACGATGAAGATTGGGATGACGACGATTATGACGTTGAAGTTATCTACCAAAAATAAATACTCAAGATAGCTTACTATGAAGAATAAGTCAGGCATAAAGAAATGATATCAATGATTGCTGCCATGGCAGACAACCGCATAATCGGTGCCGACAATGACATGCCTTGGCATTTGCCCGCCGATCTAAAACACTTTAAGTCGGTTACCATGGGAAAGCCAGTCCTAATGGGAAGGAAAACGTACGAGTCAATTGGGAAGGCATTACCAGGGCGTCCAAATATTGTTATTACGACTAATAAATCTTATTCGTTAGCCGATGCAACTGTCGTGACATCTATCGAAGCAGCCATGAAAGAAGCATCTGCTTTTGATGAAGTCATGATTATTGGCGGTGGAAGTATCTATCAGTCTATGCTGGCAAAAGCGCAGAGGCTCTACCTTACCTTTATCGATCTGAAGGTTGCAGGTGATACTCAGTTTCCAGACTATGAAGCGAATGCGAATTGGACTGAGGTCGCACGAGAAACCCACACCAAAGACGAAAAAAACCCACACAATTACACTTTTGTTACCCTTGAGCGAGCCTAAGTTTTCTGGTTAGCGAAACACTATATATATAACCATAGACCGCACTAAAGAATATAGACGGAGCGACCGTCAGCCATAAATTAGGCGTCATAAAAGCAATATTCACTGCTATCACAAAACTACTCTGCAAAACAATTGCTGGCAACGGTGTTAGTAACATTCCGGGTAAACATGTTCCGCTGCAGGCGCGTTCAATATTGTTCAAAGACACTTCAAAAGTGTCAGTGGTTGCACACTCTTTACTAAAAAAAGTGGGTCTTGCCACAGTAGGAATAATAAAGGGAAGACAATATTGTTTCTTACTGAATACGTTATGAAAAAGCTCTAGTGTAAACGTGAAAACAAGTGTAATTGCGCCACTATAAGTACCTTGTACTAATGCCGCTTTATAAAGTATTTTGGGGTCGTCAGTTACTAAACTGTTGGCATAATAAGCCCAAGCCGCGTAGAAACAGAAAGCGATAAGGCCAGATATAGCAAGTCGTATAAAAGAAATCATCATAAGTTGGTATTGGCTATCCGTGGTATGTAAAAAGAGACTCTATATCAAGACCATGGTGGCGCATAATATCTTTCAAACGCTTTAATGCTTCAACCTGAATTTGCCTGACACGTTCTCTCGTTAAACCTATTTCAATGCCAACATCCTCTAAGGTTGCGGGCTCATGACCGAGTAAGCCAAATCGCCTCGCTAATACTTCTGTCTGTTTAGGATTGAGCTCTTCTAACCACTTTATAATGTTGAGCTTCATGTCATTCGTTTGTATTTGGTTTTCTGGTTGCGTGCCTTGCTCATCCGCAATGACATCAAGTAGTGCTTTATTATCATCGTCACCTCCAATAGGGGTGTCAACAGAGTTGATACGTTCGTTTAATTTCAGCATTTTTTGAACGCTAGCCACTGGCTCGCCAGCTGATTCTGCAATTTCTTGTACGGTGGGCTCATGATCAAGTTCTTGAGAAAGCTTTCTAGCCGTGCGCAAATACAAGTTGAGTTCTTTAACGATATGGATAGGCAAACGAATAGTGCGCGTTTGATTCATCAATGCCCGCTCAATGGTTTGTCGTATCCACCAAGTTGCATAAGTTGAGAAGCGGAAACCGCGCTCAGGATCAAATTTTTCAACTGCGCGAATGAGACCTAAGTTGCCTTCTTCTATTAAATCTAATAGCGCTAAGCCTCTATTATTATAGCGGCGAGCAATTTTGACCACTAAGCGCAAATTGCTAACAATCATTCGCTCACGTGATTTTTCATTACCTTTTAATGCTTCACGTGAAAATTTTACTTCTTCTTCCGCGGTAAGTAGCGGAGAGAATCCTATTTCTCCCAGATATATTTGGGTAGCATCAAGTTGCTTGGTGCTGATGCCATCGTCTGTATCTGTTTGAGCTGTTCCCGCTTTAGTTTTACTAATCTTTGTTGTAGTCATAATTAACACCTATCAACTTGTTAAAGTTAATTCAGTGAAAGGCTGAAAACGGATCCGATTGAGGATAAGCCAATAAACGAATTATTTTTTGGGTAAGAATCTGAAGGGATCTAGCGACTTCCCTTTACGCCTAATTTCAAAATGCAACATTACGTCGTTGGAATCATTACGCCCCATAGTTGCAATCTCTTGTCCTTGCTTAACATAACGTTGCTCACTAACTAAAATCGTATCATTATGCGCATAAGCACTTAACAGATTATTTTCGTGCTTAATAATGACTAAATTTCCATATCCCTTTAGTGCATTGCCAGCATATACGACTTTGCCACTTGCCGCTGCGGATATTGGGGAGTATAAATTGCCTTTTATATCGACCCCACGGTTGGTGCCATCGCTACCCACCACAGCCGAAGTTGATTTACCTGATGCTGGCCAAATCCAAACAACTTGACTGTCAGGTTTATCCGATGTTTTGTAATTTTTGTTTAATTTTTCTCGATGTTTTTTACTTTCTCTTTTACCATACGCCTGTGTTTTCGCGGGGTCAACTACTACTTTAGGATAGCTATTTGGTTCTGAAGTTATACCTTTGTTTTTATTCTTATTATTTTTTTCAGATAGCGAAATTAAGGTCAATGTTTGACCAGGATATATGCTGTATGGGGCTTGAAGGCTGTTATATTTGGCGATATCCAGATAATCATTGCCGCTATAAAACGCCACAGCGAAGAGAGTGTCGCCTTTCTGGACCTTATATGTTTCGCCCTCAATTTCGGTGAGATTGTTTTGTTTCGCAACAGAAGTGTTGAGCGCCATGACAGGTGCCGGTTGAGAGCGACCGCTGCATGAAGCGAGCAATATAAGCGAACTAACAACTATCCCTGTTTTGACAAAGCTCATCAATTTCCGTTTGACCAAGCAAACCATGTATTTCTTACCTGAGTATTAAGTAGAGAGCAACTGCGAGAGCAACCGTGCCCCAACCAATAATTTCTATATATTTTTTTAGTTTTGCTTCCATCATGGGTCCACCATATTTCATTAGGGCTGCAACCAAAAAGAAGCGCATGCCTCTACCAATCGTTGAAGCGATTATGAAAGGAATAAGTGCCATGTTCAAAAAACCAGCACTAATAGTAAATACTTTATACGGGATAGGTGAAAAGCCGGCTAAAAATACAACCCAGACTCCATATTCTTTAAACCACAGAGTCGCCTGGGTCAGTTTATCTTGGTAACCCATTTCTGCTACGACTGGTTGAATAAAAGATTCGAATGCAAAGTAACCTAATAGGTAACCTAATACGCCACCAATAACAGACGCAACTGTCGTAATAAGGGCAAAGCGCCACGCCTTTTGTGGCTGACTAAGCGCCATGGGAGCAAGCATAACATCGGGTGGAATAGGGAAGAACATCGATTCGGAGCAGCTTAAGCCAGCGAGGTACTTTTCAGCATGACGGTGTTGTGCCCATTTTAAGCAAAGTTCATAACAAGTTCCAAATAGCTTCATAACAAATCACCTGCAACTAAGGGCACAAAACGCACTGACTCAACAGTTTCTTCAAGAAACTCCTCACCTTGGCGATCAATACACTTTAAGCTCTGTTGTTCATTCCCAACCGGAATAATTAAGCGCCCACCGTCATTGAGTTGGTCCAGTAAAGCCTGAGGCAGTTTTGCTGCCGCTGCGGTTACAATGATACCGTCGAACGGAGCTTTACTCTGCCAGCCTTGCCAGCCATCACCATGTTTCATTGAAATATTGTGATAGTCGAGTTGGTTCATTCGGCGTTTTGCTTGGAACTGCAGGGCTTTGATGCGTTCGACGGAATATATGTGGTCAAAAATACCTGCTAATATCGCCGTTTGATAGCCAGATCCGGTACCAATTTCTAATATTTTTTTAGGGAGTACTGGGGCGTTTAGCAATAACTCCGTCATTTTTGCCACAATATATGGCTGTGATATAGTTTGACCTTGGCCGATAGGCAGCGCTGTATTCTCATAAGCCTTGTGTTTCAGAGTGTCCGGAATAAAAATTTCACGAGGTGTCTTAGCAATAGCGTTTAATACTCTATGGTCGCTGACGCCTTCTTGTTCTAATAGTTGCGCGAGTTGTAAACCTTTGCGAGATGATATTGCCATTTCTATTCCTAGTTCATCGTTTCTTTGGTATTTAACCAAGTATTCATTTTGCTTACTTTTTGATGCACCGTCATATCTACCGATAGTGGTGTTACAGAGCAGTAATTGTCGTTTATCGCGGCAAAATCAGTTCCGTCTCCAGCATCCTGCTCACTGCCCAATTTGCCGTACCAGTAGATCGTTCTGCCAAAAGGGTCTGTGCTTTGCACCATTGTTTCTGCACGATGACGCTTACCGAGTCTGGTCGCCACTATACCTTTTATTAAGTCATATGGGATGGCTGGTACATTGACATTTAAAATTTCATTTTGTTCTAAAGGGTGCGAGGCAAGGCGGCGGATAATATCGCAAGTCACCTTAGCAGCGGTATCGAAATAATCTGCTTTCTTGCTACATAATGAGACGGCTATAGCGGGCAAGCCCATATGGCGGCCTTCTAGCGCTGCGGCAACGGTACCAGAATAAATCGTATCGTCACCTAAGTTAGCACCATGATTGATGCCGGACACGACTAAATCAGGTTCCTGAAGCATAAACTTATTAATGCCCAACTGTACACAATCAGATGGTGTCCCGTTCACAGCATAAAAGCCATTTGGCATCTGTTCGATGCGCAGTGGGGTATGCAGTGACAGTGCGTTACTCATCCCACTGCAGTTGCGGTCGGGCGCGATAACGGTGACATGGTGCTCTTTTGATAAATGCTCAAAAAGAACGGCTATTCCCATTGCGTTTACACCATCGTCATTGCTTAATAATATGTTCATGTATTATTTGCCTTTTTACTCGTTGGCTGTGCAGGGTTTGTATACCCCAAATATAGCTGTGCAGAAAAGTGTTTTGAAACTAAATTAATCTGGTTTCTAAATAAGCAGCAATCAAATATGGGACGGTTAAACATCCAATAATTCTCTCACAATAGAGGTTGCAAAACAGCCTGCAGGAAGTGAAAACTGCATTTTCAGATTATTATTTTCTATTTGCCATGTAAACCCTTGCGGAATGATACGAATGGCTCTTCTTTGTTGTTTCAATCCTAACGAGTTAAGTGTTTGGATAATATCAGGAAAGTCGGCTACACATCTCAATTCTAAGTCTCTAGCGGCAGCAGTTGAATGTAGCTTGCCGTCGCCCCACAGCGGTGCCGTAATATTGATATCAAACTCAGCTAATCGCTTCATTATGTTAGCCTGTTCGGCTTCATCTTCGAATACAAAAAAGCTGTTTGAACCGCTCAATTGCATAGCATCGCCAAGCAACGGTTGATGGAAGTTATGTTGCGCTATTCGTTGGTGGATAATTTCATTGAACAACCAGCTTCTTAATGCAGATATAGCCATGGAACGCTTATTACGGTTACGGATGGCTTCTCCACCTATCAGCTTTTCAGCGAGTGCGAGATTACCACCTAGCAGTAATTTTCCGCCTGTGGTTGATACCTCAGCGGCACTCGGTGTCAATCTCATTTCGCCAAATCGTTGGCTACCATAATAATTAGGGGCGCCTTGGTGTTTTATAAGTTCGAGTCTGCGCTCTAATGCTTGAACATCAAACTCGACATCAGTGCCCAAATTGGATGTTAAATTTCGCAATACAAGGTCGAATTTATTACCTTTGAGCACGCCGACCCGTAACTTTCGGTCATTGCGTGCCACCTGTAAAATTTTGGCACCCTCCAGATCGAATTCATCCCAGTTAGGTTCTTTTTTGTTCGCAATATGCACCCCGAACCATTGTCGAGTGAGGGCAAATTTATCTTTTCTGCCTGCGTAAGTAATATCGCGCAAATGTAATCGACTAAACTTAGCTAACGACTCAGCGACGAATGCGGTGTTTAAGTTAGTTTTCTCTAACCATAAAAAAATGTGCTCACCCTCTCCACTAGGCTCGAATCCGAGTTGTTCCTCAACGATAAAATCATGTAATTCTTGTTTGAGTGTTGCGCTGCCTAATGCATCACCATACAACCGAGACCAATGTGAAATAGATAATGACATAAAGCTATCTATCTTCGCGGACATATGAGAACGACAGCGTGGCATGCAATGCCTTCTTCTCGTCCTACAAAGCCCAGGCCTTCAGTTGTCGTAGCTTTGATGCTGATATCTTTAACCGAAACGCCAATGGCGTCGGAGATTGCTTCGCGCATGAGGTTAATGTGAGGGGCCATTTTGGGTGCTTGAGCTTCGATAGTAATATCTGCATTGCCCAGCATATAGCCTAAATCTTGAATTCGCTGATAAACCTGCTTCAATAATTCCAGGCTGCTGATGTTTTCATAGCTTGTATCAGTGTCTGGAAAGTGATGCCCGATATCACCTAACGCTAATGATCCGAGCAGTGCATCGCATAAAGCATGCAGAGCTACGTCACCATCGGAATGCGCAATTAAGCCACGTTCATGAACTATACAGATACCACCGATGGTGATCGGGCCCATTCCACCAAATTTGTGTACGTCGTAACCATGACCTATCCGGAACATAGCGTTCCTCCTTGTTTATTATTATTTTCGAATGTATCAGTGGCTAAATAAAACTCAGCGAGTGCTAGATCGCATGGACGGGTTATCTTGATGTTGGTAGGGCGTCCTTCAATGAGTTTTACACTCGCATTGACATGCTCCATTGCTGAGGCTTCATCGGTAATATTAATATTATTACGTTGTGCGAATTGGATAGCATCAATTAACTTTTGAAGTGGAAAAAATTGGGGGGTTTGAGCTTGCCAAAGATGAGTGCGTTCAACCGTTTCTTCAATTTCAGCTATTAGACTACTTTCTTTCGTGGAAGCTCGCTTGATAGTATCAGTGACCGGCACGGCCAGGATTGCGCCTTCACATGTGTTGATACAGGCGAATAAATCATTCAGCTCCGTATGCGTAACGCAAGGTCTTGCCGCATCATGCACCAATATCCATGGATTTACTTTTGGTGTCTGCATAATCAAGCAGTGCTGTAAACCGCTCAAGACTGAATCTACTCGCTCAGTTCCGCCAATGACAGTCTCAATTAAGGGGTTCTGAGCTACCTTTAATGATTGAAAAGTGCAGTCTTGTGGATGTAAAACGACAACAATTCGTTGAATTTGATGATGGGACAGCAAAGCGTCGAGCGTATGCTCGATAACGGTCTTGTTACCAATGGTGAGATATTGCTTTGCCACTGATGACTTCATTCTACTGCCAATACCGGCGGCAGGAACAACGGCTACAAATGTGTCTACTGCTGTCAAAATTACTTCTCTGGGGGTAAAATGCGGTAAAAAGTCTCGCCGTCTTTAATTAGGCCTAATTCGTTACGTGCTCGCTCTTCAATAGATTCTAAGCCTAGCTGCAAATCGCTAATATCAGCCTGTAAAAGTGCGTTTCGTTGTTTTAGGTTCGCGTTTTGCTTTTGTAATTCCTCTACTTCTGACTTCATCAGATTGTAGTCGGCAATGCTATTTTTGCCAAACCAAAGGCGAGCTTGCAGTAACCCAAGCAGGGCAATCAATATGACGAGTAACCATCTATTGCGCATGACTCATTCCTTAATTTGTTTTATTCTTTATCAATCAACCTGTCAGTAAGCTTGTTCAATAATTTTTCTTTTTTCCGATCCAATGCATTTGTCATCTGCGAGTTTAATAGCTCATTTAAGCTCTTAGTATCGCCTTGAGCCGCTGCGAGTAAAGCATCAACTGACTCTAATTGCCCACCTGACTTACCTAGCTGTTCAGCTACTTTTGCATTTAGTTTGCTTTTGAGCTCACCTAGTTTACCAGAACTATTGCCGGTCAAGCCACTAGAAAGCGCCTGCAGTATTTTTTTATCCAGATCAGACTTAATTTTTATGGATGGGCTAGACAGAGGGCCCGAGAAGTTAGCACTCAACTTTAGCTCAGAAAATCCTGAAATTACGTCAGCCATTGCACTCGTTAAATCGTTTTTACCTGTCGCTTTTAACTTCAATGCACTTAGGTCAATTATTGATTCTCCGGATAGTTTACCATCGATAACGTTTAATCTCCCCTTACTGGAAAGTAGACCTGATTCTAGTAATGCGTTTAATTTTTGCTTTGATTCTTCAGGGACTAATTCTATAGCGTCTAATCTTAATCCTTTAATATCCCAATTTTGATCGGAGTTAACCTGTCCTTCAATAATTTCAAATGTGCCGTTTAAGTTAATAACACGCCAATTTTTGGCTTTGCTTGAATTGATTAAAAATGCAGTTGGGTTGCCGATGAGTGAATGTTGGTCAGTGATATCTTGCCAAACAGACTCAATTTGCTCGTCTTGCCATTTAATGTTTACTGTTGCCTTCTTGATCCAAACATTAGGAAGACCATCATCCACAACGGTCTCTTCAACAATAGGTTCATGAGGATAGTTAGATAGCATGTCGATGGCAGCGAATAAGCCTTGGGTATAAATTTTGGCTTTCTCACCGAATAAATGTTGAGTTACTTGCCCAATCGCACCTTCATCTCCTGCGACGAGTCCTTTAAGCAGATCGAAGTCTTCTTGAGGCGCGGTTTTTAATGCTGATACTGAATTGGCCGAAGCGGCTTTCGCTTCTTTTGCTAAGTCGGTAAATTCTGTAATATTTTTTTTATCTTGTGTTATTGCTTGTTTGATATCATCAAATTCTTTTTTTGCTGCGGCTAATTTAACAGGGTTTTTGTAGTCAATTTTTTGCAATGCTTTTAGGCGTTCTTTATAAGCGGTCAACTTATCTTTACTCGGCAATGCTGCGTACTTGTCTTGTAAAGGTTGTTGATATTGCTGCACCACTTTTTGTGCTTCTGCAACTGCAGCAGCAGTTTTTAACGGTGACTTCTCTAATATTTGATCGACGCTAGGTAAGTCTGCCAAGGTTGGAAACGCAAAACTAGAAGCTTGTGAGTCCGGTTGGACGTAAACAGCACCCGCGCTTTGGCGTTGAGTGTCAAACTCTACATTTTGCACAATGAGTTCTTTAACGATCAGTTTTTTGTTTAATAGCGGCATAAAATCAACATCAGCTTTCACTTTTGCTACTTCAAGTCGATTTCGAATTGGGTTGGCATTATCAGTGGCTTGTAGTCTAGTCAATGTTAGGCTAAATGGAAAAATACTGTGCTCTACAGAGTCGATATTGACCTCTGCGCCAGAAGCATCCCCAAGCGCGTTCGCAGCAAGCGTTTTTAGTAGGCTATTAGCAAATAAGAAGTAGAGAATAACAACAACCGCAATGGTACCTAAAGGAATAGATAGCCACAGAGATAAGCCACCATGTTGGGCTGTTGGCGATTTTATGGAAAAACGATGCTTAGACATAAAATAATCCTTATTGTGCTGATTATTAGCACAGTTTATTTACTCGCAAAACACGGAAGAAAAAAAACGCATTTAACTGCGATGAACAACTTCGTCAAAATCACGTATCAAGAATTATAGCTGATAAGCCAGCAACAACCAATAAAAACGGGGGTTAGTTTGTGCATTTTAAGTGAAAAATTAAGCTCTTAAATAGTGTGAATAAGCACCCGGGACTCTACTTAAAAAAATCATCTGATATTTTTATTCACAAAGGTAGTTTTTCATTGAAATTAAGCTTATCGTACGCGAACTTTTTAAGCTGTAAAAAAAGCAGCATAACCACGAAGTAATAGTAATAATATAACTGTGAGGCGACCCCATGTTAGTGAACAATACAATCAATAATACCTGTCCGATCCGGCAGAAAATACGAGAGTTTTACCGTATCGGTGAATCAGAAGCTATTGATCATATTTTACCTGAAGCCGAAGTAAATATGGCTGCTCGTTCACGTGCATGGGAACGCGCTCGGACAATGGTTCTGCAAATTCGCCGAGAGCAAGAAGGCCACGGCGGTGTCGATGCGTTGTTAAACGAATTTTCGTTATCCACAGCCGAAGGGATCGTCTTGATGTGTTTGGCAGAAGCGTTGCTGCGTGTGCCTGACAAGCATACACAAGAAGAGCTTATTCGAGACAAACTCTCAAAAGGAGAGTGGACACCTCATTTGGGTAATAGTGATTCACTATTCGTTAATGCTTCAGCGTGGGGACTATTGCTAACTGGCAATATGGTTAACTACGCTGACAAACGCAAGTCTGAGCAGTTCGGATTACTCAAAAAAACAATGGGTCGCCTGGGTGAACCGGTTATCCGCCGTGCAATGAAAATTGCGATGAAAGTAATGGGTCGTCAATTTGTTATGGGCGAACGTATCGAAGATGCTGTTGAAAGAGCGGCGAAAAAAGAGACCCAAGGTTACGTCTACTCTTATGACATGTTGGGCGAAGGTGCCAGAACAGGTAAAGATGCAGAGCGCTATTATCAAGCCTATGTCAGAGCTATTGAAGTCATAGGTAAAGCAGCAAAGGGACGCGGACCTCGCAAAAGCCCGGGTATATCAGTCAAGCTTTCAGCTATTCACCCGCGCTATGACTTTGCTAAATATGATCGTGTCATGGAAGAAATCCCGGCACGACTAAAAACCTTATGTCTAATGGCGAAGAAGTACGATATTGGTTTAACCGTAGATGCTGAAGAGTCAGAGCGCCTTGATATATCTTTGGATATCATTGAAAAAGTATTTAGTGACCCTGACTTAGATGGTTGGGATGGTTTTGGTTTAGCGGTACAGTCATATCAGAAAAGAGCTATTTTTGTCATCGAATGGTTGCGCGAATTAACGCTTAAAGTGGGCCGTAAAATGATGGTTCGCTTGGTCAAAGGTGCGTATTGGGATACCGAAATAAAGCATAGTCAGCAAGGTGGTTTCGACGACTTCCCTGTATTTACACGCAAAACCTCTACAGATGTTTCTTACCATGCATGTGCGAATAGATTGTTGGCATACCGTGACAGCATCTATCCTCAGTTCGCAACGCACAATGCTTACACCGCATCTGTTATTATTGAACTTGCAGGCGATGATAAAGAAGGCTTTGAATTCCAGTGCTTACATGGCATGGGTGATTCTTTGTACGATCAAGTGGTTACTAAAGACAAAATTCAATGCCGAGTTTATGCGCCTGTTGGTGTTCATGAGGAGTTGTTAGCTTATTTGGTTCGCCGCTTATTAGAAAATGGAGCCAATTCATCGTTCGTAAATGCGATAGTTGACGATAGCCAGCCAGTTGAACAACTTCTTGAGGATCCTGTCGAGCGCACACAGCGTTTGCTGGTTCGAGAAAATAAACAAATTGTTATGCCAATAGATTTGTATGCGCCAAGCAGAGCAAATTCACGAGGCTTTGACATTTATGACTTGAATGCGACCCAAGACTTATCCTTAAGATTGGAAAAGTGGTTTGAAGAGCACATAAAAGCACTTGGTGATGTAGAAGAGGCTGAAAATCAGATAATTGTTCGCAATCCAGCGTTGCTGAGCGAGATAGTAGGGACTCATCAGGTTCACAGCAAAGAAGAAATGCTAGCGATGCTTGAACGCACTACTAAAGCTGCGGAATCGTGGTCAAAAGTGCCTGTTGATGAACGAGCAGACGTATTAATGCGCATTGCAGGCATTCTTGAGCGTCATATGGACGAATTAATTGGTCTGTGTATTAAAGAAGCAGGCAAAATTACAGTAGATAGTGTTGATGAAGTTCGTGAGGCTGTGGATTTCTGCCGTTATTACGCAGTTGAAGCAAGACGACTGGATCCTAAAGATCGGTTGCAATCTCGCGGTGTGGTTCTTTGTATCAGTCCTTGGAATTTCCCTCTTGCTATCTTTGTAGGGCAAATAGCCGCCGCATTAGTCGCTGGAAATACAGTGATCGCGAAACCCGCTGAGCAAACAAGTTTAATTGCGAAGCGCGCTTTGGAGTTAATGACATCGGTAGGCTTGCCTGAAGATACGGTCAACATTGTCATTGCCGATGGCCCTGATGTTGGCAATGTACTTTTACCCGACGAGCGTATTCAATGCGTTATGTTCACAGGTTCAACGCAAACAGGCTCGCTAATATCACAAATATTAGCTGCTCGGGGCACTGAACAGGTTCCATTGATTGCGGAGACCGGCGGTCAGAACTGCATGATTGTAGATTCAACCGCGCTTCCTGAGCAAGTGGTAGATGACGTGGTTACCTCGGGTTTCCAAAGTGCAGGTCAGCGCTGTTCAGCTATGCGAGTATTGTTTGTACAAGAAGATATCGCTGATGTGGTCAGTGAAATGATTGTAGGTGCTATGAAAGAGTTATCACTAGGTGATCCTTCTTTATTGTCGACAGACATTGGTCCGGTTATTGATAAAAAAGCATTAAAAGCACTCAATGATCATGTCGAATATATGCAAGAAAACGGAAAGTTATTACACAAATGTGAGTTGCCTAAAGACGATGGTAACTTCTTTGCACCACACTTTTTTGAAATAGATAATATTGATGTATTGAAAAAAGAAGTGTTCGGACCTTGTGTACATTTGATCCGCTTCAAAGGCAAAGAAATAGATAAAGTAATACAGCAAATCAATGGCACAGGTTTTGGTTTGACGATGGGTGTGCATTCTCGTATTGAGGAGAGAGCTTATGAGTTGGCGCGCCTTTCCAGAGCAGGTAACGTCTATATTAACCGCAACATGATTGGTGCAATTGTTGGTGTTCAGCCATTCGGAGGACGCGGATTGTCAGGTACAGGCCCTAAAGCCGGTGGTCCCAACTATTTACCACGTTTGATGAAAGAAAGAGCGACACCAAAAGTGGCATCGCAGGTGGAAAATTATGCTGACGATAAAGCAATACAAAGTGATGCAACGGCGGTAACTGAAGCTAACAATCTAATGGATTCGGCAATGGCTGTCGAAAACCAATGGCGCTTAACACCGCTAAATGACCGCATTTCGTTTGTACGTCAATTATTGGCAAAAATTGCCAATGTAGAAATTGTTGAAGAGCTTGCCGAAGATTTAAATAAAACATTGGCAACAGCTAGAACACAGCTTATTGCTATTGAGCGCAGATTGCGTAAGCCGATCAACCTGCCTGGCCCCACTGGTGAATCTAACACCTTGCATTTGGAGCCTCGAGGCGTGTTGGTATGTTTCGCTGATAAAGACGTTACTTTTGAATATTGGATGCTATCGATCGTAACTGCACTAGCAACAGGTAATTTAGTTATTTCAGTAGTGTCAGACTTGTTTTACGAAGAAGCCCTGACATTCAAAGAAAAATTAGCTAGCACAGGTGCACCAAAGTCAGTGTTCCAAGTGGCGAACCTATGTCACCTTGAAGCTTTGTTGATGAACAAAAGTTTAGCTGGTGTTGTGGTCGACAGTCGTACGGACCGAAGTGCGTATATTTCTGCAAAACTAGCTGAGAGACAAGGTGCAATATTACCGGTTATTACTGCTGAGTATAATGACAACTTGATCCAACGATTGGTTACTGAAAAAACAATCAGTATCGATACCACTGCATCTGGTGGTAATACATCGTTGATGACCTTGGTTGAAGATGACGATTAAAAAGTAGAATGAAATGAATTGAGCAGGGTAAAACCTGCTCAATATGTTTGTTTAAAAGTACCGATAACGAATGAACCAGATTACTGTAAGCCCTTGTGTGCAGGCATAGATAACTTTGTTACTATCGCGATAGCACGAACGGTGAATGCGACGACACAGCCAAGACCTATAGCATAGAATCCAATAATACCCAGTAGGTTGAAACAAATACAATAAGCAATAGCGCCGCACAACGACGCAGTAATATAAATTTCCTTTTGAAACACCACCGGTACGTCATTCAGGATAACGTCGCGAATGATCCCACCCAAGCAGGCGCTAAATACACCCATTATAACGGCAACAGGAATTTCAGCTCCTAGGCTCAATGCTTTTTCAGCTCCCAAAACACTGAACAATGCCATACCTAAGGCATCAGCCCATAATAACGCGTTCGATTTACGAGATATTTGCTGAGTAGCGAAATAGGTTATGATTGCAAAAACACTGCAGATAACAACATAGTACCAATCGACTAACCAAAAGACAGGTACGTCTAATATAACGTCGCGTAGAGTGCCACCGCCAATGCCAGTGACGTTGCCGATAAAAACAAACCCCACCCAGTCCATTTTTTTCTTAGCCGCTAACAGTGCACCGGAAACCGCAAAAGCGGCCGTACCGGCAATATTAATAACGAGCAGAAACGTTAGCATTATATCAACCTTTTATGTATTGGTTATTTTGGATAAACTCGACTGCACATTCGTTGCATGATTTAACGTGTGTGATTGGATTGATCTTTTTTCGCCGACATAGGCCTAATGAGAAAACAATGATAACACTAATTAATGCCAATACAGTTCCACTTGTGCACCATTGCATTTGATAGCTACGTTATTTTATTATTATTCGTCTTTTTAGCACTGTATTTTGCTTAGATGTTTTAGTTAACTTCCTATTTAGTACTTTTTTTCTGCGGCTCAGATTCAGCGTCGTTGTTCAGCGTTATATTGATTCGTTATTGCATCTTATTTGTCTAGAATTTCCAAAATTTCAACTTATCGCTTGCCTGATACAAAACTAATCTGATTGATGGTGTGCGGCTAAAAAAAATTATTTACACCTAATAAATCCACTCATGAACCATTAACCTCGATTCAAGCATAACCAGGTTCCTATTAAGTTGTAAAAGTAAGACTAAGGTGGCGGCAATAATTGGTCCGATAATACAAAAGTCTCGATGCAGTCTCGCATACATAAAAATAAATACGCGTCAGAAATACAACGGATTTCTTGCTCAGTAAATGAAACGGTTACGTCTGATGAAGATTGAGCAGTTGAAAGGTTTGCGAACACAAGCATTCAGGGATATGGTACACGTATATCCGAAAGCAACCTTTATTGGCAAGTTGAGAGCATGGAAATTGAATTAAAACTCGTTGCAGACCAGGACGCACTTACCAGTTTTGAACAGACGCTGTTACCAAAGTTAAAAGGTAAGGTAAAGCGCAGTTCTTTTGATGTATTAAATGATTATTACGACACGCCTGAACAATTTCTAGGTAACCGAAAAATGGGTTTTCGTATTCGCCGAGTTAATGATCATATTGAACAGACAATAAAAACCGAGGGTAAAGTGAAAGGCGGATTGCATCAGCGCCCAGAATATAATGTAGATTTAGATAAAGCATATCCAGATTTAGAGAAATTTGACTCTGAAATATGGGCCAGTGATATTAATGTTCAAGAGGTGAATCGACAGTTGCAATTGCAATTTTCAACCCATTTCCATCGCGTCACTTTTGATATAGTGGATGGCGAAAACCACATTGAATTAGTATTTGATAGTGGTGAAGTTAAGCATAAAAAGGGGAAGTTGCCGATTGGTGAAATCGAGATTGAATTAAAAGCCGGCGCGTCCTCGGCGTTATTTGATTTGGCCGATGAAATCAGCAAAGTCACTCCGGTTCGGTTAAGTAATGTCACCAAAGCTGCGCGCGGCTATCAGTTAATGAATGGTACTATTTTGGACTCGTTAGAGCTTCCAATGTTTTTAGAGTTAGACCCTGACGACACAACAGAAGATGGTCTCTGTAAGGCAATTGAATGTGCGTTGTCGCATTGGCAGCATCATGAGTATGTGTATTTACAATCAGGTTACACCGATGCGTTAAAAGAAATAGCACAAAGTGTTCGATTGCTGCTGCAAGGTGTGTCTTTGTACTTGCCTGTGCTGCAATGTCAGGAATTACTTAACTTGCACAAGCAGCTGCTTGTTTTGTCTGAGCAGTGGTCTTGGCAGGATGACTTACAGTGCATTCGTAAATTGCGCTCCAATAAAGGCCCATTTAGTCGCAGAATACCCAAGCATCAAACATTAATGAGTTACCTCAATGGTCGCCGCGAAGGTTTATTAACGGTGCAATCTCCAGAGCAATTATTAGTTTCCATGGAAAGCAGTCAAGTGCAACTGGGAGCATCAAGATTACTCATCGAAAAGCCATGGCGAGCGCAAATGACAGGGCATCAAATTCCAGTGTCAAAACATGCTAAGGGTTGGCTATCACAGGGTTGGCAGACATTGATGCAAAGCCTTCCATCAAAAGTCGAGATGGATTACACCAAGTATATTGCTCTTGAAGTGCTGTTGCGCCAAAGCCTAATTAATGGCTTTTTGCTAGCTGAATTGTTTGCCGAGAGTCGAGGTAAATTTAGAGCTCCCTGGTTGGATTTAGTTAAAGGTATAGATGAGGTCAAAGCGCTGTTGTTTTTGCGAAATGTGCTGAAGGAGGTTGATATTGAAGATGCTGAAGATCTCAACGATTGGATTGATGACAAGTTAAGTAGCGTTATAAATGTGATGGAAATGAGTCGCAAAGTGGCGATGAACGCTGAGGTTTATTGGTAATATCATGTTCTAGCATTTAATTTCGATCCCAATAGTTGAGGAGAATGTATTTATTTAGCTGATGTCGTATTTGTGGATTAGGAACAAGATGGCGTTGCAAGCATTTGGCGATAACCGAACAATCGTTTTCCGTTTTAAGCAGTTAACCTGATTAATCGATTTAACTGATTAAGCGAATCGATTTTATTCAATTTATTTATTTACGAAGAACGCTTATCTTTGTATGCAGCAAAATGATGAATATCTTATTCGAATTATTAATTAAGCATTCTTTAAACACAATTTTATAAGGAACCAAACAATGACTATGATAAACAAATCAATTCCAGAATTTTCGGTAGAAGCTTTTCACGATGGTGAATTCAAAACTATCACAAACGAAGATGTAAAAGGAAAATGGTCTATCTTCGTATTCTACCCAGCGGATTTCACATTTGTGTGCCCAACAGAATTAGAAGATATGGCTAAAAAGCATGATGAATTATTAGCCCTTGGTGTTGAAGTTTATTCTGTATCAACTGACTCTCATTTCGTGCATAAAGCATGGCATGACACAAGTGAAGCTATTGGTAAAATTAAGTACCCAATGCTTGCTGACTCAACTGGCTCGATGACTCGTGCATTTGACATCATGATTGAAGAAGACGGCCGAGCTCTGCGTGGTACCTTCTTAGCTAATCCAGATGGCATCATCAAAGTTGAAGAGGTTCATGACTTGGGTATCGGTCGTTCAGCCGCTGACATGCTTCGTAAAGTGAAAGCCGCTCAATATGTTGCAAATAATGATGGTGAAGTGTGCCCAGCAGCTTGGGAAGAAGGTCAAGCGACATTAACGCCAAGCCTTGATCTTGTTGGTAAGATCTAAGCTCAGAAAGAAAATATGTTTGGGGAGCTCTCGCTCCCCAATATTCAGGCTGCGTTATGAGTGACACACAAAAGACGCGAAAGCTATAACGACTGCTTTTTGACACGCCAACATGCTTAAAAGCGAAGTATTGAGAACAAGAATTTGAAAGCCGAGGCTTTCACCCTTTATTTATTTCAATTATTAATCTTAAACAGATAGTGTTCATTAACCGAGCTGCGTTTAGTGCAATCTTTTTTTGATGACTTACTCATAAATAAATGGTGAAGCCCTTTGCTCCAACCCATTTAAAGTGAAAGGAAAAAACAATGTTAACTCCCGATATATTAAAAGCCTTAGCGCAATACGCGAAAGATATGCAACACAATGTCACTTTAGTATTACAGACTGGTGAGCATACAAAGCGAGCAGAACTTAAAGAAATGCTAAGCCAATTTGCGTCCATATCAGACAACATCACGCTTGAAGAGCGAGATGACTCAACTCGTTTTCGCAGCGCCGTGAGCTTTGGTTTAGAAGTTAACGGTAAGCCAAGCGGCATTACTTTTTCTGGTGTTCCAGGCGGACATGAATTTAATTCATTTGTTTTAGCAGTACTACAAGCAGGTGGTGTAAAACTGAAGCTTGATGAAAGTGTGCAAAACATGATCAAGAAAGTGGTCAATCCGCTTAAGTTTCAGGTCTATATTAGCTTAAGCTGCCATGCATGCCCGGACGTTGTCCAAGCAATGAATCAATTTGCTTTGCTGAATGATAATATTGAGTCTGAAATGATAGATGGTAGTGTTTATCCAGATTTGGTCGAACAAAATGGTATCCAAGGCGTTCCTACTGTTTTTATGAACGGCAAAGTATTTGCAACAGGTCAAATAGACACTGCAAAACTGATTGATAAGTTGACGCAATCTCAACCAGAAATGTTGCAAGCAAACGACAATATCGAGCAGCTTCCACTGCAAGACGTAACCGTTATTGGTGGAGGTCCAGCGGGTGTCGCGGCTGCTATCTATTCGGCTCGTAAAGGCTTAAAAGTCACCATAATTGCCGATCGTTTTGGCGGTCAAGTGAAAGACACCATGGGAATTGAAAACTTGATTTCCGTGTCGAAAACAACGGGTCCTCAGCTAACAACGTCATTGATGGAACATTTGAATGACTATGAAGTAACAATCCGTGAGCACTTTCGTGTTGATAAAATTGAAAAAGGTGACATCAAAAAGCTGACATTAACCTCGGGTGAAGTGATTGATACAAAAACCATTATTATTGCTACTGGCGCTAACTGGAGAGAGCTAGGTGTGCCGGGTGAAAAAGAGAATATTGGTAACGGTGTTGCCTACTGTCCGCATTGCGATGGTCCTTTCTACAAAGGTAAGGATGTTGCTGTTATTGGTGGTGGTAACTCAGGGGTTGAAGCTGCACTGGATTTATCTGGCATTGTAAAATCGGTGACCGTGTTTGAGTTCATGCCAGAATTGAAAGCAGACCAGGTGTTAATTGATCAAGTAAATGCCAGAGACAACATCAAGATCATTAAAAATGCGGCAACCAAAGAAATTCATGCCAAAGATGGCAAGGTCAACGCAATTGAATATATTGACCGTGCAACTAACGAAGCTCATATGCAAACGTTGCAAGGTGTGTTTGTACAAATTGGTTTAGTGCCTAACAGTTCGGTACTTAAAGGTGTTGTTGATTTAACTAAGCATGGCGAAGTCATTATTAATGAAAAAAGCCAAACCAGTGAAGCCGGTATTTATGCTTGTGGTGACGTTACAACTGTACCTTATAAGCAGATCGTTATTGCAATGGGTGAAGGCGCGAAAGCGTCGTTGGCTGCTTACGATTACATTCTAATGAGTAAGCCGATTAAGAAAGCTGAGTCTGTAGCTGCGTAGTAAGAGAGTTTGAGCAAGTTGGCTCGCTAAATTAGATGGGCGCTTTTAATAAATAAAGCGCCCTTTTTTTGGTCTAAAAATTATCTAGATAATTATCCGGAATGGTTTCTATTTTTGCTACACCAGAGGCGATTGCTGCTTTTGCTACCGCTGTCGCGATTCGCTTGCAAAGTCTAGGGTCCATCGGCTTAGGAATAATATAATGCTTACCGAAAGTGATCACTTTCGGTAACTC